>Ga0207757_100023_pt1 | contig 148630 bp, 141 predicted proteins | sample A23P3SouthBayCA_2_FD_187752 | JGI IMG/M metagenome (GOLD analysis project Ga0207757, IMG submission 187752) | Aerobic enrichment media microbial communities from Eden Landing Ponds, California, USA - A23 P3 (2) (SPAdes) | ecosystem: Environmental > Aquatic > Marine > Unclassified | place... | reverse complement strand
TCGTCGGCATCTCGATCTCCGCGAGCAGGTCGGCGTGGACGAAGTCGGCCGACCCCATCCCCATCGCGTTGCCGTGGGTCGTCTCGGTCAGCCCGCGGGTATAGATCCGCTTGATATCCGGCCTGTCGGGCTCGGGCTCCTGGATGGCGAACGGGCGCCGGCCGATGACGTTGGTGTCCATCCCCTGGCCGCTGACGTCCTTGCCCTGCCGGTCGAGGACGAGTACGTCGATCTCGTCGAACGGCAGCGTCGGCATCTCGTCGTAGGCCCGCTCGAGCAGTTCGGCCTCGCGGTCGAGGAAGCCTGCCGGGGGGACGCCCTCCAGGAGCGCGGTGTCGTCGCGCTGGTCTTCGAGGATCGCGACGCCGCCGACGACGGGGAGTTCGTCGAGCAGTCGCTCGGTGATCTCGGGGATCATGTTCCGCAGCGACCAGTCGACCGCCCAGTCGTGGGCGGTCTTGGCGCCGCGCTGTTTGCCCATGCCGATGACGAGCATCTTCGAGAGCCCGCTCTCGACGGTCCCGTCGAAGTCGGTGTGGGGCTTGACGCGGTTGATCGGCACGATGGCGTCGGCGTCGACCGCGTCGGCGTCGGCGACGACCGGCACGTCGCGGTCTTCGGTCCGACCGACCTCGACGGTCTCCATGCTCGAGCGGATCTCGCAGCCGACGGTCGCCTCGTCGACGCCCAGCTCGGCCAGCATCTCCCGCTGGCCCTCGGCGGTCGCCCCGCCGTGGCTGCCCATCGCCGGGAAGACGAACGGCTCGTACCCTCGCTCCTGGGCTTCGGCGACGACGCCGCTGACGATCTCGGCGAGGTTCGCGATACCGCGGCTGCCCGCGCCGACGGCGATCTCCCCGCCGTCGGGCACGTCGTCGAGCGGCAGCGACGCGAACGCTTCGCCGGCGCGCTCGGCGACCTCGTCGGTCGGTATCGGGTCGGTCTCCCAGCCCTGCTCGATCACGCCCAGCTCCGGCAGGGGCGTCTCGCCGCAGGCCTCGCGGATCGCCGCTTCCGGGACCGCGAGCGAGTCTCTCGATAGGTCCGAATCCATACTACCACCGTGTACGGGTCGGATCTTAAAGATGTCCTTGACGTGCCTCGGCCGGCCATCGCTCGCGGCGCCCGCCGGTCCGATCGGCCAATTTAAGTGAGAGTGCGTCCCTCTCACGATCGATGCAATTCGTTCGATATTCCGACGGTAGCGGTCCCGTCTGGGGCGTCAAGACGGACGCGGGCGTCCACGCGCTCGCCGCGGGTCCGGCCGGTGAGCCGTCGTATCAGGACCTGACGAACCAGCACTACCTCGACCGACTGGAGCGCCGGGTCGAAGACGGGGCGCTCCCGGTCGTCGACCCCGACGCGGTCGACCTGCTGGCACCGGTCCCGAAACCGGGCAAGATCGTCTGTGCGGGGCTCAACTACCACGACCACGCCGAGGAGCAGGACGAGGAAGTACCGGACGTGCCGCTGCTGTTCTCGAAGGCCTCGACGACGGTCACGAACCCCGGCAGCCCCATCGTCCACCCCGGTGGCGACGAACAGGTCGACTACGAGGTCGAACTCGCCGCCGTGATCGGCCGCCGGGCGACCGACGTAGACGAGGGCGAGGTCGACGACTTCGTCGCCGGCTACACGGTGCTCAACGACGTGAGCGGCCGCGACGCGCAGATGTCCGACGGGCAGTTCTTCCGCGGTAAGAGCTACGACACCTTCGCGCCGATGGGTCCGACGCTCGTCGCCGGCGAGGCGTTCGACCCCAACGCCGTCGACGTGGAACTGCGGGTCGACGGCGAGACCAAGCAGTCCTCGAACACCGAGCAGTTCATCTTCGATATCCACGAGCTGGTCTCGTACATCAGCGCCGATATGACGCTCGAACCCGGCGACGTTATCACGACCGGGACGCCCGGCGGCGTCGGCATCTTCCGCGACCCCCCGGAGCTGCTCGAACCCGGCGACACCTGCGAGGCCGAGATCGAGGGCATCGGCACGCTCGAAAACCCGGTCGTCGCGGAGTAGCGACGACCGACGGGCCGGTGTTCGTTTCTGCCGTCCCTGCGTCTGTCCCGCCCCGGAAGCGGGTGCTATTTTGAGGGGGCAGCGTGAGATGGGGGTATGAACGACGCTCCTGCGACGCCGCGTGTCGGGGTACGGACCCGGAACCTCTCCGATCGGCGACTCCAGTATCTCCGCCAGCTGGGCGCGACGGACGTGTTCGTCGACCACGCCGACACCGAGGAAGAGCCCGACGAGTTCAACGACCGCGAGGCCGCCGAGACCATCGCCGTCGGACCGGACTCGATCCCCTCCGCCGCCGAACTGGACGCCGCGCGCGAACGCCTCGAAGACGCGGGCCTGCGCCTGACCGGGATCCAGTCGCTGCCGTACTCGCTGTACGGCGACATCATGTTCGACCGCGAGGGGAGCGACGAGGCGCTCGAGTCGATCACGACGCTGGTCCGCAACCTCGGCGAGGCCGACATCCCGATCCTGGGCTACCAGTGGAATCCCCGCGGCGTCGTGCCGATGCGGACCGACCCGGTCGAACTGCGCGGCGGCGCGACGGGGACGGCGTTCGACCTCTCGGAGATCGACGACCCCGACGGGCTGGCCCCCGGCGTCGACCGCGAGTACACCGAGGCGGAGTTCTGGGACAACTACGAGCGGTTCCTCGAGCGGGTCCTCCCGGTCGCCGAGGAGGCCGGCGTCGACCTGGCGCTGCATCCGGTCGACCCGCCGGTACTGGAGTCGCTCGGCGGCATCCCCCGCCTCTTTCGCAACGTCGAGAACTTCGAGAAGGCCATGGACCTGGTCCCCAGCGACAACCACGGACTGAAGCTCTGTCTGGGGTGTTTCTCCCAGATGGGCGAGGACGTGCCCGCGGTGATCCGCCGGTTCGGCGAGCGCGACGACATCGTGTTCGTCCACTTCCGAGACGTGGTCGGCTCGGTCCCTCGATTCCACGAGACGTTCGTCGACGAGGGGAACTTCGAGACGGCCGCGGCCGTCCGCGCGCTCGCCGACGTGGGCTTCGACGGCGTGCTGATCCCGGACCATGTCCCCGAGGTGGTCGACGACACCGACTGGCGCCACCGCGCCCGCGGGTTCACCGTCGGCTACTTGCGCGGCGTCGTCGACACCGTCGCGACCGAGGATCGCTGACCGGTCCGCTCTCGTCCGATCTCGAGCGTCGCGAACTGGGAGCGTCGCGGACGCCGATCAGGACGACCGTTCGCCGACGACCAGCACGACCACGTCGTTGACGTTCGTCCCCGTCGGCCCCGTCTCTATCGTCGCGCCGACCTCGGCGAGGTAGGTCCCGGCGTCGTTGGCGCCCAGGTGGTCGGCGGCGCGCTCGCGGTCGCCGTCGCTCACCGTCGCGCCGTCGACGAGCGCCCCGGCGGCGTCGGAACTCCCGTCCTCGCCGTCGGTGTCGACCGCCGCGAGGACGACCGGTTCTCCTTCCAGGGCCGCCGAGAGCGCGAGTTCCTGGTTCGGCCCACCGCTGCCGCCCTCGCCGTCGATCGAGACCGTACACTCCCCGCCGGCCAGCAGGACCGCCGGCGGCTCGACGGGGGTGCCCGTCGCCGCCGCTTCCGCGCCCGTCGAGACGAGCGTCTTCCCGACCTCGCTCGCCTCGCCGCGCAGGCGAGAGGTGAGTACCAGGGGTTCGTACCCCGCGGATTCGGCGGCCTCGGCCGCGCCCGCCAGCGCGGTCATGTTGTCGGCGATCAGGTGGTGGTCGACCCGTTCGAACGCCGAGTCCGACGAATCCGGCGTCTCTCCGCCGGTCTCGGCCTCCAGATGCTCGCGGACGGCCCCGGGCACGGCCACGTCGTACCGGTCGAGGACGCCCAGTGCGTCGGCGAACGTCGTCTCGTCGGGCACCGTCGGCCCGCTCCCGATCGTCGAGCGGTCGTTGCCGACCACGTCCGAGAGCACCAGCCCGCAGACGGTCGCCGGCGCCGCTTCGCGAGCGAGTCGGCCGCCCTTGACCGCCGAACAGTGCTTGCGCACGGCGTTGATACCGCCGATCGGGACGCCGCCGGCGAGCAGCGCCTCCGTCGTCTCTCGCAGGTCCTCGACCGTCAGCGAGCCCTCGGGGGCCGACAGGAGCGCGCTCGCACCGCCCGTCAGCACGAACAGGACGAGCGTCCGCTCGCCGGCGGCCCGGACGGTCTCGACCAGGTCGGCCGTCGCGTCGACGCTGCGCTCGCTCGGGAGCGGGTGGTCGCCGACCGCCGAGCGGACGCGCTCGGTCTCGACCGGGTGCTTGGTGACGACGACGCCACCCGAGATCGCGTCCCCGAGCACCGATTCGAGCTCGCGGGCGACGCCGCCGGCCGCCTTCCCGGCGCCGACGACGACCACCTCGTCGTACTCGTCCAGTTCGTAGGTCGTCCCGTCGACCGCCAGCGTCCGCTCGTCCAGCTCGACCGCCGAACGCGTCGCCGCCTCGGGCGAGCCCGCCTCGATCGCCGCCTCGATGCAGTCCAGCGCGGCCGCCCGGTCGGCGTCGGTCGCGAGCGCCTCCCTGTTCGAGAACATGCTCGTGACCTCGACCCGGGCGCTCAAAACATCTTCTACCGCCGACTCGGTCGGACCGCTCGCGGCACCGATCGGCTTTATTTCTCCTCCCCGGCCATCGAGAGGTACCATGGCCGAGTACGAAGACGGAGACGAACACCTGTATCCCGACGAGTGGACCGAGCGCCTGTTCCGGGACCACGAGCGGCGCCACGCCTACGACGGGGCGACCGGCGACGCGTTCCGGGCGTGGCAATCGGCGTTCCGTGCGGACCTCCGTTCGGTCCTCGGGCTCCCGACCATCGAGGCCGCCGGCGTCCCCTCGCTCTCCCCCGAGTGCGTCGAGACGGTCGAGAGCGGGGCGGACGCCGACGGACGGACGCACCGGCGCGAGGAGTGGCGACTGCGCACCGAGTCGAACGTTCGGCTCCCCGTCTCGATACTCCTCCCCGACGACCGCGACCCGCCGTATCCAGTCGCGATCACGCTCCACGGCCACGGCGAGGGCGGTCGAGCCGTCGCGACCGGCCGGCCGGCGACCGACGAGCAGCGCCGGCAGGTCCGCGAGGAGGAACGCGATATGGCCGTCCAGGCCGTCGAACGCGGGTACGCCGCGCTCGCCCCCACGACGCGCGGGCTGGGTGCCCTCGCCAACCGCGAAGACGAGGAACTGGGCTATCGGACCTGTCACACCCTGCAGCTGCACGCCCAGCTGTTCGGCCGGTCGCTGGCCGGCGACCGCGTCTGGGACGTGACGCGCCTGCTCGATCTCGTCGAATCCGACGAGCGGTTCGACGACGACCGGGTCGTCCTGACGGGCCACTCGGGCGGCGGCGCGACCGCGCTGTACGCGGCGGCCGTCGACGAGCGCGTCGACATCGCGGCGGTGTCGTCGTACGTCTGCTCGTTCGAGGACTCGATCGCCGCCGTCGACCACTGCGAGTGCAACTACGTCCCCGGCCTCCTCGGCCTCGGCGAGCAGTGGGACATCGCCGGCCTCGTCGCGCCGCGACCGTTCGTCGCCGTCAACGGCGTCGACGACCACATCTTCCCGATCGAGGGTGCCCGCCGCGCTTTCGAGCGACTGGAGTCGATCTACGACGCGGTCGACGCGGCGGACCGCTGTGCACTCTACGAGGGGGAGGGGGGTCACCGGTACTACGCAGACGGGGTCTGGCCGTTCGTCGAGCGGGTCGACCGCGGTGCGCCGTGAAGTGGGCGAACTCGCGGTGGGGGCAGTGGAGCCACCGAAGCGGGACATAGATTCATGCCCCTGCGTGGCGGAGACCACACCGATGCGGATCATCGACTACGAGCTCTACGAGGTGCCGCCGCGCTGGCAACTCCTGAAACTGGAGACCAGCGACGGGCGCGTCGGCTGGGGCGAACCGTACACCAAGTGGCACTACGAGGGCGACGCGCCGTCGGCGACGCCGGCCGCGGTCGCCCAGATGATGGAGAAGTACGTCCTCGGGGAGGACCCCGCCCCCATCGAGGACCGCTGGCAGGCCATGTACCGGAGCGGCTTCTACCGGGGCGGGCCGATCCACATGAGCGCCATCGCCGGCATCGACCAGGCGCTGTGGGATCTCAAGGGCAAGGAGTTCGGCGCGCCGGCGTACGAACTGCTCGGCGGCCCGACCCGGGAGCGCGTCCGCACGTATCAGCACGTTCGGGCCCACCGCGAGGAGACGGACGAGCCCGCCGCGGCCGCCGCCCGCGCCGCGGAGCGCGAGGTCGACGCGGGCTTCCGGGCGCTGAAGCTCGTCCCGACGGGCGGGCTCGAACCGATCGACACGCCCGCAAGCGTCGAGGCGGCCGCCGAGATCGTGGGCGCCGTGCGCGAGGCGGTCGGGCCCGACGTGGACGTCGCCGTCGACTTCCACGGCCGGGCGTCGAAAACGATGGCGCGCCAGCTCGCCGCGGCGCTCGAACCGTACGATCCGATGTTCGTCGAGGAGCCCGTGACACCGGAGCACGACCACGCGTTCGCCCGGATCGCCGAGGCGACGCGGCTACCAATCGCGACCGGCGAGCGCCTGTACACCCGGTCGGACTTCCGGCCGCTGCTGGAGGCCGACGCCGTCGACGTGGTCCAGCCCGACGTGTCGAACGCCGGCGGCATCACCGAGACGAAGAAGATCGCCGACCTGGCCGCGACCTACGACGTGTCGATCGCGCCCCACTGCCCGATGGGCCCGGTCTGTACCGCCGCATCCTTGCAGATCGACGCCGCGGTCCCCAACGCCCTCGTCCAGGAGCAGGTGCTCCACTCGACCGACGGCGCCCTCCGCTACGTCGACAACCCCGAGATGTTCGACGTGAGCGAGGGGTTCGTCGACGTGCCCGACGGGCCGGGGCTGGGCGTCGAGATCGACGAGGAGACGGTCGCGGAGTTCGACGGCCGGGACCTCTCTTTTTCCCGTCCGCTGGGCCGTCGCGCCGACGGGAGCGTCGGCGAGCGGTGACGGCCCGACTGTGACCGGCCGGGTCGGAGTGTCGTGGCGAGGGTGGGAAGTTTTATCAATGGGGTCGATGAACGTGAGCGCATGACCCACAGCGACGGGACGTGCGACGTGAGAGACTTCGGTGCCGCCGGGACGGGCGAGCAGCGAGACACGGAGGCCCTGCAGTCGGCGCTCGACGAGTGCGCGGAGACGGGCGGAACCGTGGTCGTGCCGCCCGGCGAGTACCTCACCGGCCCGCTCACGGTGGGGAGCCACACCACGCTGGAACTGCAGGCCGGCGCGACGCTCCTGTTCGCCCGGGACCACGAGGCGTTCCCGGCCCGGGAGAGCCGCTGGGAGGGCTGGAATCAGACCGGCTTCCACCCCTGTCTGCTCGTCGAGGAAGCGGAGAACGTCGAGATCACGGGCCGCGGCACCGTCGACGGCCAGGGCGACTACTGGTGGCAGTTCTACGGCGCCGACGACGACGAACTGCCCGCCTCGCTCGCCGAGCGCCTCGACTCGTTCCACGAAGCGAACGACAAGGCCGACGACGTGAGCAGTTTCACGCTCCGGCCGCCACTCTTTCAGGTCGACCGCTCGACGAACGTCTCCGTCTCGGGGATCACGCTCCGGAACTCCCCGTTCTGGAACACCCACGTCGTCTACTCGGACAACGTCACGTTCCACGACGTGAACGTCGAGAACCCGGCGGACGCGCCCAACGGCGACGGGATGGACATCGACTCCTCGCGGTACGTCCGGGTCAGCGACTGCTATCTGAACGCCGGCGACGACGCCATCTGCATCAAATCGGGCAAGGACGAGGAGGGCCGCCGCGTCGGACGGCCGGCGTCACAGATCACGGTGACCAACTGCACGGTCGAGGCCGGCCACGGCGGCGTCGTCATCGGCTCTGAGATGTCCGGCGACGTGCGGGACGTGACCGTCAGCAACTGCACGTTCACCGACACCGACCGGGGGATCCGGATCAAGACCCAGCGCGGCCGCGGCGGCGTGGTCGAGGACTGTCGCTTCGACAATCTCGTCATGCGCCGGGTCGCCTGTCCGTTCACCGTCAACGGTTACTACTTCATGGACATCGACAGCGACCCGATCCCCGTCGACGAGTCGACGCCGATGGTCCGCAATATCACCTACTCGAACGTCACCGCCCGGAACGTCGAGACGGCCGGCTTCTTCGCCGGGCTCCCGGAGCAGCGTTTCGAGAACGTCTCCTTCTCGAACGTCGAGATCGACGCGACGCGTTCGCTCGACGCGACGGACCTCTCGCCGGCGATGGCCGACGGCTTCGACCAGCGCCACGGTCTGTTCTGCAAGTCGATCGACGACGTGTCGTTCTCGAACGTCCGGATCCGCACCGCCGACGGTCCCGCGCTCGCCTTCGAGGAGACCGGCCGCGTCTCGATAGACGGGCTGCACGTCGACGGCGACCAGGAGACCCCGATCGTCGATATCCGCAGCGTCGGGGAGACGCTCGTCGGCGGCTGCGACTGGTCGGGCGAGGGGGCGTTCCTGCGGGTCCGCGGCGACGAGTCGGGTCGGATCTCCTTCGCGGGCAACCACGGTGACCTGGCCGACGGCGTCGAGGCGCCCGCGGTCGAACACGAGTCCGCCGACTGGGTCTGAGGCGGACGCCGAGTTCTCCGGCCGCTCGACGGTGACGGGAACGAGTTTCGACGGCGAGCGGTCGCTGTGCGGAGCGAACGCGGCGATAGCACACCGGAGAGCGGAAGAATCGGACGACAGAAGATACGGGAACCGAGAGAAACGGCGAAGCGGTTACGGCTCGACGGCGACGGCCTGCTCGCGGAGCCAGGCCTTCAGGCCGGTCGTCGGCACGTCGAGCGAGTGGGTGTTCTCCTCGAGTTCGGGGTAGCCGCCGACCGCTTCCTGGCTGTCGATGACGCCGCCGTCGCCGTTGCGGACGTTCGCGACGATCCGCTCGTCGTGTTCGGTGCGGTCGGCCGGGCGGGCGCCGGCGTTTTCCAGATTGTGAGACGGGACCGCAGAGGCGGAGACGGCGGTCAGCGCCTCGGGCCACAGCGGTCGGGAGTCCAGTTGCGAGATGCCTTCGCCGATCATCGGTACCTCGGCGTCGTCGCGCTGGACGTTGTCTTCGGCGTAGACCTCGCCCTCGCCGAAGATGTTGGGCTGTTCGGTCTGAGGGTCCTCGAAGACGTTGCCGACGATGCTGTGGGCGGTCTCGGGGTCGGCCCACATCCCGTCGCTGTAGTGGTGGACGAAGTTGTTGACGACGACCGTCTCGGTGCCCTGCTTGAGCCGCGGGTTGCGGTCGGTGCCGAGCGCGTAGACGTTCCCTGCCAGCGCCACGTTCTTCGCGCGGTCGCCGATGATGGAGTTGTAGCCGTGCTCGCCCTTGACGTGCGTAGCGTCGTTGAGCGGTTCGGCCACGAGACAGTTGGTCATGGTCGAGTCGCTGGTGTCGTAGCCGACGTTGATGTTCTCGTCGACGGACCACGTGCCCGTACAGTGATCGATGACGTTCCCGCTGGTGTCGTCGGCCGCCTCGATGGCGTCGGGCTGCCAGCCCTCCTCCTGTCCGGCGTCGCCGGGTCGGACGCGGACGTGCTGGACGACGCAGTCGTTGCCGTAGAGCCACAGGCCGCCGCGGATCAGGGTGACGCCGGGCGACGGGGCGGTCTGGCCGGCGATCCAGCACTTGTCGTTGCGGACGTTGAGGTCCTCGGCACCGAGATCGATGGTGCCGCTGGTCTCGAAGACGACGACGCGGGGGCCGGGGATGCTGGTCGCCGCGGCCAGCGCTTCCCGAGTGGGTTCGTCGACGACCACGAGCGGGGTGTCGTCGTCGACCCACGAGGCCATGTCGGCGAAGCCGTCCGACGGGTCGAAGTTCGAACTGCTGGTCGGGCCCTCGTCGGAGGCCCCGTCGGAGCCGCTCGGCGTCGCGAACAGCTGGTTGACGGTGCTGAACTCGTTGTCACCGGTCGCGGCGATCGCGCGGAACTGGTAGTAGCGCCGCGGCGTGAGGTCGCCGGCCTCGGCCGCGACCGACCCGGGCTCCGAGAGGGTCGTCGCGTCGGTCGCCGACCACTCGTCGGCGGTCGCCTCGCGGTACTCGAAGCGCACGTCGACGCTGTCGGCGCCGCCCATGCTCTCCAGCGTCCCCTGGAGCGTCGCGCCGGTCGGCGAGGTGTCGGCGCCGAGCCCGGAGACGACGGCGGCCTGGGCGACCGAAACGCTGCCTCCGACGATCGGGGCGCCGAGGTCCTGATTGTCCGCCGGCTCGACGCCCGAGAGGTTGCGGAACTTCGCGGTGGTCGCGGCGGCGTTGTCGTGGCTCGTCGCCGCCAGCCCGAGGACGACCGTGTCGGGCAACTCGATCTGGTCGGTCGTCAGCTCGACCATCAGCCGCCAGTCTTCGCCGTTCTCGGAGCCGAACGCGCGGATCGTGTCGCCGACGCGCTGGAGGCGCTGCCAGTTGGCGTTCTCCATGACGCCGCCCTCGATCCTGCTGAGCGGTGCGCCCTGTTCGGAGGTCGTGCTCGTCGTCGAGGCGCCGTCCTCCGGTCGCCACTGCGGCGAGATCCCGAAGCCCGGGCGCTTGCGGACCATCACGTTCCGAGCCGTGGGGTCGAGCGCCGCCCGGGCCATCAGTCCCGCCTTGGCGTGGGGGTTCGTGTTCTCCAGCGAGGACACCTGCACTCGCGCGTCGAAGTCGCCGCTGACCTCGGCGTAGTAGATGTGTCCCAGGTCCGTGGTGTTCCAGATGTCGGCCCCGCCGGCCTCCATCGTGATGATCGTCGGCCCGTCTCCACCACCGCCGCCTGTGTCGGTGTCGGTCTGGGCGTCCGTGTCCTCCGGCTCCGGCGTCGCCGTCGGCGTCCCCTCGCTATCTGTCGGTCCCGTGTCACCGTCGGGTGTCGCCGTCTCGTCCCCGCCGGAGAGCGCGGAGCAACCCGCGAGCCCGGCGATCGAGCCAGCCCCCAGCGTACGGATAAATGTTCGTCTATCAGGGTCCATGGCGTCTGTCCTGATCCGTTCGAACCTACCATATTAATCTTTTTGGACCGATCCGCGCGTCTCGGTGTCGAATCGGTGCACGAGCGCCCCGTCGCGCCCGACCGGCAAGCGTCTGGGGACGACGTGTTCCCCGTCTCTGGGCCGTCTGCAACCCGAACCGGGGAACGGCGCCCATCGTTCCCGCCTGCCGAACCGCTTCGCTCGCCCTCGCCCGGGTCGTTCGCGACTCGCGATCGGTACTGCGCGGAGTATCGGCCGTTCCGGGCCGTTTCGGGGCCATCGGGCCGCTATCGGCGAGCAGATGCCACGTTCCCGGTGAACGAACGGTAATCGAGTGATCGGAGTCGTTTCGGTCGCCGCTGGGGAGACCCGCGCCGGGCATTCGTCGGTGACCGATCCTCGATCGATCGGCGTAGCGGACCGGTCCGGCCCGGTACCAGCGATCTAAATTACAATAGTAGTGTTGTAATTCATGCCGCGACGCGCCGATCGATCCCTTCCAGTCGTACGACTGTAATCGCGGGTGGTCGTCTAGAACGGGTCGAACCGGTTCCGCAGTAGTCGCGAACGCGTTCGGGAGGGGGGAATCCGTACGCGTATCGGTTGCGTGGCGGTCTACGGCGGGGTACGGGTGTTCGATCGCGGTGTTGCGTATCGATCTCCGTTCGCCCCTGGGGTATGAAGTCGCGGTCCGGTGGCGTCCGGATCCCGGTGGCGGGTCCGGTGTGGACCGGCGGTAGCGAGGGAAACAGTTATTGGCGGATCCGGTCAACTGAGAGCCGTTATGGACGACCGATCGGAGACGGTATCGGTGGGACTCGCCGGCGTCGGGAGTCTCGGCATCAGACTCGGGCGGCAGTTCGCGGAGCTGTCCGGGAGCGAACTGGTCGCGCTCGCGGACGTGAACGAGGAGAGCCTGGCCGCGGCGGGCGCGGGGCTGTCCGTGCCGGCCTCGGCGCAGTACCTCGACTACGAGCGCATGCTCGACGCCGAGTCGCTGGACGCGGTCGGCATCGCGACGCCGAACGGGCTGCACTACCGACAGGCCTCGGCCGCCCTCGAACGGGACCTCCACGTGCTCTGCGAGAAACCGCTCGCCACCAGCGTCGAGGACGCGTACGACCTCTGGCAACGCGCCGAGGAGAGCGACCGCACGTTCATGGTCGGCTATCAGCGCCACTTCAATCCGGCCTACGACCTCGCGCGCGAGCGGTGGGCGCTGGGCGACCGCGAACCTCGGTTCGTCACCGGCGAGATCACCCACGACTGGCAGTCCTACTACGAGACGATGGAGGACTGGCGGATGGACCCCGACCTCTCCGGCGGCGGGCACCTCCTCAACGTCGGGACGCACGTCGTCGACGCCATCCTCTGGACGACGGGGCTCACGCCCACCCACGTCAACGCCTACGTCGACTTCCACGACGACGAGCAGGTGTTCGACAGGCAGTCCTCGACGATCATCGAGTTCGAAGAGGGCGCGATGGCGAACGTCTCCGACACGGGCGTCGTCGCACGGACGCGCGAGCACGTCCATATCTGGGACGAGGAGGGCGCGGTCTACCTCGAAGGCCGCGAGTGGGACGACCGCACGGGCACGACCATCGACGCCGACGGCACCGAACACGACCCCTACTCTGGCTACGACCGCCGGCTCAGCAAGGGCCGGGCGTTCCTCGACGCCGTCGAGACCGGCGAACAACCGCCCGCGACGGCCCTGGACGGGCTGAAGGCCGTGGTCGTGACGATGGCCGCCTACGAGTCCGGCCGACGGAACGAGCGGCTCGCCATCGACGAGGAGTTCCCCTTCCTCGACGGCGTCTTCGAGTGAACGACCGGTGCCGGTTGGGAGGTGACCGCCGGGCTCGGGTGGCTACCCCGTCCGTGGCGTCGCGGCCGCCCGCATCTGAAACGTGTCCGAACGGAACCGGCCAGGATCCGGTCGAAAGATCACGAAGATATATATAGCGGTGCGTCAACCATGCGCACGTACATTCCAGTGGTTCAGCTATGACAGCACGACACAACACGTTCACAGCCCTGTTTCTCGCGACCGTGATGGTCCTGTCGGTAGTGGCGGGGACCGCCGCCGTCGCCGGGGCAGAGACGAGTACAGACACCGCCGTCGACTCGGTGGTCGACAGTGAGGCGTCGCTCGCGACGCTCGACAACGGGAGCGCGAAGGCGCTGACTATCTCGTGGTTCCGCGACCCGGGCGATGCGAACGGGCCGTACCCTGTCGCACCGAACGAGTACGAGGGCAACGAGTCGGTCGGCATCGAGCTGTTCACGAACGCGGAAGGCGACCGCGAGCTGATCGTCGACAACTCGACCGCGCGAAACCCCAACGGCAAGTGGGACATGCTCGCGCTCCACGTCGAGACCGACGGGCTCGAAGCCCTCGACCCGCCCGCTGAGGGCGGCGACAAGGGCCTGGTCACACAGGCGTTCCTCGACAACGAGAGCTGGGACCTGACCGTCGAACAGGTCGACGGCGAGAAGTCCCTCGACATCGCCGCGAACCAGGAGGACTACGCCGAGCCGGAGCTCAGCCAGCCGACCGAGGCAGCGATCCCGCCGGTGATGGTCTTCGCCGACACCGAGGAGGTCGAAGGTGACATCACCCGCGGCGACGAGCCCGACACCGGCCTGTACGTCTGGGTCGACCCCAACCGCGCGACGCTGAGCGCCGGCGGCGAGAACGCCAGCTTCGAGACGGGCGAGGAGTACGAGGCCACCTTCGACATCGAGGGCCAGACCGAGACGGTCTCCTTCGAGATGGTCGACGGCGGCGCGACGATGAACGATAGCTACGCGCCGGCGAACTCCTTCAACCAGGAGATCACGGCGAACACGACGCTGATGACCGGTTCGCGCGCGCAGATGGTCCTCGTCCCCGACAACGAGACCCGGGAGAACCAGACCGCGACCATCGAGACCGAGGGCAACCGCAACCTCGACGAGGACGACAAGGGGACGATCCCCTACGGCTTCCTGACCGGGAAGTTCGACTTCAGCGGCATGGCCGGCGAGTCGTTCGACGTGCACCTCTACGCGCCGGGGTACACCAACGAGACGCTGTCGAGCGACTTCCGCGACCAGGACGTGCTGCTGGGCGAGGAGTACCGCATCGAGATGGCGAACGGGTCCGGGACGGTCCGGGACGTGCTCGAACCGGACTACACGATCGACAACGCGACCATCCGAGACGCGAAGACGATGACCATCGCGTACACGAACCCGGACCACGACACGCCGGAAGGGATCGGGACCCAGATCGGCGACGGCCACGCCTCCGGTGACTCGACGATCGCCTACAACACGGACGTCAACCGCTCGTACTACGACGAGATGTGGCTCCACTACGAGACGAGCACCGAGATCTTCGAGGCGATCGACCTCTCGCCGGGGCGCGACTCCGTCGAGAAGTTCGAGAGTTCGCCGCTCTCGCTGAACGTCTCCCAGACCAACGCCGAGGACGGCACGCCGCTCCGGCTTGACCTCTCGGAGAACTCCTCGGGCGTCTACGTGGTGCCCGACAACGGCTCCTCGGACCCGCGCATCTACAACTCCAGCCAGGGGACGGGCCTGTTCTTCTCGTTCAAGCTCAACGAGATGACCTTCTTCGAGGACGGCGAACGGACCCAGCCCGACGTCGGTGACGAGTTCGCGGCGACGCTGACTATCGACACCGAACAGGGTGAGAAGACGGAGACGACGACGTTCCGCATCGTCGAGGGCCGGACCGCCGCGGTCACGCCCGGCGACGAGATCCGCCTCCAGCAGTCCGAGGAGGCCGAACTCCAGTTCAACTCCACGCTGGCCCGCGGCACGGCGATGGGCATCCGGCTCGTCGCCACCGCGGACAACGGCACCGTCATCATGGACGAGCGCACGGGCGAACTCGGTCTGAGCGGGCTCGGCCCGCAGATCTGCTGTGACGGCCCGTCGACGGCGCCGTGGGGCACTATCTCCGCGACCTTCGACACGAGCGACCTGCCCGTGGGCACGAGCGTGACCGCCTACGCGTCGGTCGTCGCGGACCTCCCGGACGCCTACGAGACGCCGCTGGTCGTCCAGGAGATCGACGGCGAGATCCGGGGCCAGCCGACCGGGAGCGTCGCCGCCGGCGACCAGTCCGGGTCGGGCGAGTCGATCACCGTCGACAGCGTCGAGCTGAGCGACGGCGGGTTCGTCTCCGTCCACACCGGCAGCCCGCAGGGACCGACTATCGGCGAGACCGGCTACCTCGAAGCCGGCAGCCAGGAGGGGCTCGAAGTCGACCTCTCCGAGCCGGTCGACGAGGACACGACGCTGTACGTCCTCGTCCACCAGGACACGAACTTCAACGAGGAGTTCGACTTCCCGGCCGAGGACGGCGCGTACCTGGACGACGCCGGCGAGCCTGTCTCGACGAGCATCGCCTACACGGTCGAGTCGACTGCGACGCCGACCGCGACGCCGTCGCCCACGCCGACCGCGACGGTGACGCCGACCGCGACGCCCACCGAGGCGCCCGCGGACGGCGGCGACGGCGGTGACGACGGCGACGCGACGCCCACCGAGACGTCGAGCGACGGCGGCCCCGGCTTCGGGCTCGGCGCCACGCTCGTCGCGCTGCTCGCCGCGGCCCTGCTCGCACGACGGCGCGACTGAGTCACCCGCGGTTCATTTTTTCGACGCGCCACCGGCGAGCAGTCGTGACTCCCCGTCCCTGCGAGCAGCGGCCGACGGACCCGGTGTGAAACGGCTCCCCGCCGTTCGGACCGTCAGAATCGCGTCCGTTCCCCGGGGCCGGAGTTTCGCAGAATGAAACGACTGCGGTCGGATCGGGCCGTCGACGGTCAGATCGGGCCGTCGGCGGTTCAGACCGACTCGACGGCGACGGTGAACTCGCGGAGCCACGCCCCGAGATCCTCGTCGGGGACGGACAGTTCGCGCGTCGTCGGCTCCAGTTCTGGGTAGCCGCCCACGTCGTCCTGGCTGTCGATCGGCGAGCCCGACCGGTCGCGCACGTCGGCGACGATCCGTCGGTCGTGGGCGGTGCGGTCGGCGGGCCGTGCGCCCACACCGGCGAGCACGGCCTCGTAGGCGTCGCTCGCCCGCCGGGTCGTGATCCCCTCGGGCCAGACCGGGCGTTCGGAGAGGGATTCGATCGGCGCACCCTGGTCGACCACGGGCATCGAGGGGTCGGTCTCGTTGTACGCGACGTAGGCCCGGACGGGGCCGTCGGCGTCGGTGAACGTCGCGCCGACGACCGGTTCGGACTCGTCGGTGATGGTCCCTGCGCGGTAGTAGTTGCCGACGATCGAGGCGGTCGTCTCGTCGGACACGCCGCCACCGAGGTTCGTCCCGCGGTCGAAGTCGTACATGACGTTGTTCACGACCGCGGTGCTCGTCCCGCCTTTCAGTCGCGGGTGCCGGCCGACGTTGTGGGCCCACAGGTTGCCGGCGATGGTGACGTTGTCGCTGTTGTTCATCACGAGCGACCCCATCGAGTGGGCGCCTTTGGGGTGGATGGAGTCGACGAGGCACTCGGCGACGAGGTTGTTGCTGAGCGTCACGTCGGGCGCGTCCGGGGAGTTCGTGGAGAGGCCCTCGTCGGTCCCCCAGCTCGCGGTGCAGTGGTCGATTATCACGTTCGATCCGTCGTCGTTGGTGATGGCGTCGATCGGCGCCGCGAGCTCGTCGCCGGGGCGCGCACGGAGGTGCTGGAGGATCACGTTGTCGGTGTTCACGTGGATGCCGCCCCGGATCACCGTGATCCCGGGCGACGGCGCCGTCTGCCCGGCGACGAAGACGTTCGGCCGCGAGACGGACAGCGACTCCCCATCCAGGTCGATCACACCGCCGACCTCGAAGACGACGACCCGCGCGCCCTCGCGGTTCAGCGCCCAGCGGAGCGACCCCTCCCCCGAGGCGTCGAGGGTGGTGACCGTCACGACCTCGGGCATCGCGCCCGAGAGCCACGAGGCGTCCGCGAAGCCGTCCGTCGGCGCGACGTGGGAACTCGGCGAGTCGTCGAGGACCGACGCGTCGAACCCGGACGGAACCGGCGTTCCGGTCGCCGTCTCGGTGTGAGTCGTCGGTGTCGTCGTTGCTGTGCGGTCGGCGGTCGGTTCGGCCGTCGCGGCGTCGGCTCCCGGCGACGCCGATGGCGGGTCCGTCCCGGCCTGTTCGTCGGTCGGATCGCCGCCGAGCGCGTTACAGCCGGCGACGCCGGCCGCCGCGCCCGCGCCGGCGAGCGCGAGGAGTCGACGCCGGGTCACGGGTGAACTGCGAGTCCGATCACTGCCACTGCCGGAACCGCGCTCCTCAGACATACTCCAGTCCATGTGAGGGCACCCGTTAAAGTTGCCGGAGCGGGGGACCGCGCCCGCCGATCGGCCCCGGCCGGCACGGCTGACTCCGCTCCGAGCAGTCGATCGTGAGGGTCGACCCCAGATTTCTTCGTCGATACCCAGGAAACAAACCGTCAATATAGTTAATTATATATATGGGGATGTGCAAGGTCGGTGCATGCCAGACTTTGACAACTGGCGGGCAGAAGCGAGTACGAGACGCGACTTCCTCCGTGCCGGCGCAGCAGGGAGCGTCATCATGCTCGCCGGGTGCTCGGGCAACGGCGACGAGACCGACGCACCGGGCGACGGTGGCGACGGCGGGAGCGACGGGGGCGATGGCGGCGACGGTGGCGACGGTGGGAGCGACGGGGGCGACGGCATGTCCGGCGTCAACGACGCGCGGTTCCGTCTGTTCGACCACGCCGACGCCGCGCCGCCCGAGCGCCACCTGAACCCGTGGAACCCGGCCCAGTCCGGCGCGTGGTGGCCCGGTGCGGCGATCATGGACCGCCCGGCGGCCTACAGCCCGTCGGCCGACGAGATCATCCCCATCATGATCGACGACTGGGAGATGACCGACGACACGACGCTCGAGGCCACCTTCCGCGACGACTACACGTGGCACAACGGGGACCAGTTCGTCGCCCAGGACTACGTGATGGAACAGCAGATCGAGCTGGAGATCCTCAAGGCGAGCGCCGAGGACGGCGAGAACGCCCACGTCGCGATGGAGAGCATCGAGGCGGTCGACGACCAGCTGGTCCGCGTCAACCTCCACACACCGTACGCGCCGAAGTTCGCGATGCAGAACACCATCGCGGACTACCACGGCAACCTCGCGCGCGGCGTCTTCACCAAGCACGACGACGACCAGTGGAGCGACTGGCACGACCGCCTGCGCAACAGTTCGGGCGACGACAAGACGGCGGTCATCGAGGAGATCACGACGACCAGTTACCCGAAGATCACCGACAGCGAGCAGGCGATCGGCCACGGCCCCTTCCAGATCGCGGACGTGGGCGACAACATCATCGTCTGCGAGCTCTACGAGGACCACCCCAACGCCGAGAACATCAACTTCCGGGAGTTCGCCATGCGGAACTTCCCGAACACGAACCAGCCGGTCCAGCCGTACGCGAGCAACCAGATCGACGCCACGGCCGGCGGCTTCCCGGTCCAGAACGACCTCAAGGGCCAGCTGCCCGACACGCACTCGCTGTACCGCGAGGCGCGCTCGGCCAACAGCCTGTTTACGTTCAACTGCGGGGCCAACAACGACTACGACACCCCGGTCAACGACCGCAACGTCCGGAAGGCGATCTGCCACGTCTTCGACCGGCAGTCCGTCGACCAGCTCCTCCAGGGCGTCAAGCGGCGCTTCGAGTGGGCGCCGTGTCGCGTCCCCGGCCGCATCATGGAACTCGGCGAGCACGAGGCCACCGAGTGGGTGCAGGACTTCGAGCTGTACGGCCAGAACGACACGGAGCGCGCCGCCGAGTACCTGCGCGCCTCCGACTTCGAACGGGACAGCAACGGCAACTGGCTGACTCCCGACGGCGAGCAGTTCGAGCTGGGCTTCCTCAACGCCACCGAGCGCGTCGACTTCCAGGTGCTCCAGCAGAACCTCGAGGAGTTCGGTATCAGCGTCTCCCAGGAGTCCGTCGACACGGCGACGTTCGACGAGCGCCGACAGAACGGCGAGTACGAGATGATCCCCGACGGCTCCTCGGCCAACGGCATCACCGCGATGTGGGCGCCGGGGCTGGTCGTCGACTGGCTTTCGAGCCTCGCGCAGTTCTCGATGGAACAGACCATCCCGATGCCCATCGGCGACCCCGAGGGTTCCAGCGGGACCAAGGACATCAACGTCGCCGACCACATCCAGAGCTGGCAGACCACCGGCGAGTCGAAGTACCACAAGGAGCTGATGTGGTGGTGGAACCAGCACGTCCCGGAGCACGAGAACATGTACGAGCCCGACGCGGGCGCGTTCAACACGCAGAACTGGTCGCTCAACGCCGACCCGCAGATCACCGAGGGCATCGACGACGCGCTGTTCATCGCGACGAAGGTCGGCGACGGCATCAGTTACACCGGTAACTGACTCCCGACCACCTACGTATCGACCCGCCGACTGCCGCGGCCCCGATTCACCCTTCGTTCGGCCGACTCATCGCTCGCGAGCGAACGCTTATGTGTGCTCGCACTCAGTCGGTGGATATGGGACTGCTGCGATCCGCCGCGAAGGTGATACTCGGCGTAGACATCCTCTTTCTCCTCCTGCTCGCCTTCTCGCTCTACTACCTCGACCCCGGCACGGGGCCGTACGTCACCGCGCAACTGACGCTGGTCCCGGTCGTCCTCTCCTTCGTCGCCGCCGCTATCGTCATCCGGACGGGCTGGGAGCCGTTCTGACCGGCGGCGGGACGCGGGCGACCGGTCGTCGCCGGCCCGGCGGTCGAGGGGTCGATGGGGTCGGCCTCGCGCACGCGGAGGGATACATTCAAGAGGTTCCGAATCACTACCGTATGAGTAGTAGGATCATGGTAAACATAGACTGGCGTCTGCGCAGATTAGGGCAGACAGCGTTCACCGCGTGGGTGGTCATCACGCTCTCGTTCGTGATCGTCCGGATGATGCCGGGCAACCCCATGGGCGCGATGATACAGCAGCTGGAGCGGCGGGGGATGGACCCGGTCCGGGCGCGCGAGCTCGTCGAGCTCCGGTTGAGCATCGACCCGTCGAAACCGCTCGGCCCGGCGTACATCGACTACATGGTCAACATGGCCCAGGGGAACCTCGGGCGGTCGGTGTACTACCAGGAGTCGGTCGTCGACATCATCGCACAGGCGCTGCCGTGGACCCTGTTCGTGTTGAGTTGGGCGACGTTCATCAGCTTCTTCGTCGGTATCTCCATCGGTGCGCTGATGGCCTACTGGGAGGGCGGGAAACTGGACGTGGGGCTGACCTCGTGGGCGATCCTGATGGGGTCGATCCCGTTCTACGTGCTGGCGATCATGCTGCTCATCTTCATGGCGTACCGCTGGGGGTGGTTCCCGACGGGCGGCCGGCGCCCGACGGGGATCGATCCCGGGTTGACCTGGCCGTACATCTCGGGGGTGGTCAGACACGCGGCGCTGCCGATACTGTCGATGATCGTCGCCTCGGGGGTCGCCTCGCTGGGCATGCGTGGCAACGCGATCCGCGTGCTCGGGGAGGACTACCTCCGGGTCGCCCGTCTGCGCGGGCTCTCGGACGTGACCATCTCGACGCAGTACGTCGCCCGCAACGCGATCCTCCCGATGTACACGACGCTGCTGATCAGCATCGGCGAGATGTTCGGCGGGTCGGTCATCCTCGAACAGGTGTTCCAGTACCGCGGTATCGGCTGGTACATGCTGTCGGCGACCTACCAGCGGGACTACCCGCTGATGATGGGCGGGTTCGTCGTCATCACGCTCGCGGTCGTCATCGCCCTGTTGCTGGCCGACCTGACCTACGGCTACCTCGACCCGCGAGCGAAGGGGCAGGAAAGTGAGGTCTACTGATACGATGTACGCACGACACCCACACTCGACGGGAGGGACCGACCGATGACCGACGCGACCGACGGGGACGGCGCCGACCGGACCGACCACGCGGAGGCGCTGGAGTCGATCCCCTCGCGCGACGGGGCCGCCGCCGCGGACCAGCCAGCCGAGGGCGAGCCCGTCCGGGCCGACGGCGGGAGCGTCGGCGTCGAATCGCCGTTCGAGGTCGTCTCCTCCGTCGAGGAGACGCGCCTCGACAAGCTGCGGAAGTTCTACGACTCCTACGTCCGGGCGCCCTTCTTCATCGTCTGGACGGACTGGCGCGCCCGGATCGGCTTCACGATCGTCTTCACCTACCTGCTGATGGGCATCGTGGGACCGTACGTCGTCGAGCCGACCGAAGTCGGCGAGGCGGGGGCGCTCGCCAAACCGTTCCAGAACTGGGACTATCCCCTCGGGACCGACCAGATGGGGCGGGACCTGTTCTCGCAGGTGGTCTTCTCGACGACCGAGATCCTGAAGATGGTCCTGGCGGGCGCGCTGGCGACCGTCGGCGTCGGGACGATGGTCGGTGCCGTCGCCGGGTACAAGGGCGGCTGGGTCGACACCGTCCTCTCGACGATCACGGACGTCTTCATCAACCTGCCCGGGTTCCCCACGGTGATGGTGCTCGCGCTCCTGTTGCCGATCGGGAGCAACCCCTACACGGTCGGGCTACTCCTTTCCATCGCCGCGTGGGGCGGCCTCGCGAGAGCGATCCGGTCGCAGATGCTGACGCTGCGCTCGGAGTCGTTCGTCGAGGCCTCGCGGGCGATGGGCATCCCCTCGCGGGACATCGTCTTCAAGGAGATCGTCCCGCACCTGATGCCGTTCGTCGTCATCAACCTGACCAACGCCGCCCGCCGGGTGATCTTCTCGGCCGTCGGGCTGTACTACCTCGGTATCCTGCCGTTCGAGAACCTCAACTGGGGGATCACGCTCAACCAGGCCTACCAGTCGGGCGCCCACTACCGGCCGGGCGCGCTCCACTGGTTCCTGACGCCGATGATCGCCATCATCGTCTTCTCGGTCGGGCTGATCCTCCTCGGGCAGTCGCTGGACCGCGTCTTCAACCCGCGGGTCCGCGCCCGCCACGAGAAGCGCTCGGGCGACACCGCGCCCGACGGCGAGAGCGACGAGGAACTGACCGGCGACGTGGGGGGTGTCTGAAATGACGGTTTCACAGACTGACTACGAACGGACGGTGGCGCACAGCGACCCGATCCTGCAGATGCGAGACACGACGGTCTCGTTCGGCATGGAACGCGGCGAGTCACGGGTGCTCGACAACGTCGACATGGACATCGAGCGCAACGAGGTGCTCGGCGTCGTCGGCGAGTCGGGCTCGGGCAAGTCGATGTTCGCCTCGGCCCTGCTCGACGCCATCGTCGACCCGGGCCACCTGCGCGGCGACATCACCTACCACCCCGGCGACGGCGAGTCGCTCGACGTGCTCGAACTGAGCAAGTCCGAGCGCAAGGCCTACCGCTGGGAGGAGGTGTCCATGGTGTTCCAGGGCGCGATGAGCTCGTTCAACCCCGTCCGGGACATCGAGACGCACTTCGTCGAGACCCTGGAGGCCCACGACTACGACGTACAGGAGGGGATGGACCGGGCTCGCCAGATCCTCTCGGACCTGTATCTCGACCCCGAGCGCGTGCTCGACGCCTACCCCCACGAACTCTCCGGCGGGATGAAACAGCGCGCGCTCATCGCGCTCAGTCTGATCCTCGAGCCCGAGGCGCTCGTCATGGACGAGCCGACGGCGGCGCTGGATCTCTTGATGCAGCGGTCGATCATCTCGCTGCTGGAGAACCTCAAGGAACGCTACGACCTGACGATCGTCTTCATCACGCACGACCTGCCGCTGGTGGCCGACATCGCGGACCGCGTCGGCGTGCTGTACGCCTTCGAGTTCGTCGAACTCGGCCCGACCGACGAGATCCTCGAAGACGCGGCCCACCCCTACACGCGGAAGCTGCTGAAGTCGACGCCTAACCTGGAGTCGCCCATCGAGAACATGCGACCGGTCGAGGGGTCGGCGCCGGACCCGGTGAACGTGCCCGAGGGGTGTTCGTTCCACCCGCGGTGTCCGCTGGCCGACGACGAGTGCATCGACGAGGACCCCGGGGCGTACGACGCGGGCGAGGGCCGATTCGTCCACTGTCACCACTGGGAGCACGCCGCCGAGGAGATCCCCATGGACGAGTTCACGGACCCCGACGACCTCGACGCCCCGGCTCGGGCGGCGCGCGAGACGACCGACCGCGCGGGCGAGGACCCCGTGCTGTCGCTCGACGACGTGCAGGTCCACTTCGAGAAGGAGTCGGGCTTCCTCGACTTCTTCGACGACCCGCCGGCCGTCAAGGCCGTCGACGGCATCGACCTGGACATCTACGAGAACGACGTGGTCGTCCTCGTCGGCGAGTCCGGCTGCGGGAAGACGACGCTGGGCAAGACCGCCGTCGGGCTCCAGCGCCCGACCGGCGGGAGCGTCGAGTACCGCGGGTCGGACATCTGGGACGTGCGCGACGGCGACGGCGACGGCTCGGTCAGCTGGAGCGAGATCCGCCGGTCGCTCCAGATCGTCCACCAGGACCCCGGGAGCGCGCTGAATCCGCATCGGCGCAACAACAAGATCCTCGAAGCCCCGCTGAAGCGGTGGCACGACGAACTGGACGGTAACGACCGCCGCCAGCGCGTCATGAGTATGCTGGAACACGTCGGGATGACGCCGCCGGAGGACTACTACGAGCGCTACCCCCACCAGCTGTCCGGTGGGGAACAGCAGCGCGTCGCGCTCATCCGCGCGATGCTGATGAACCCCGAGGTCATCCTCGCCGACGAGCCCGTCTCGGCGCTGGACGTGAGCCTGCGCGTCGAGATGATGGACCTGCTCATCGAGCTGCAGGACATGTTCGACACGTCGTACCTGTTCATCAGCCACGACCTCTCGAACGCCCGCTACATCGCCGAGCGGACCGGCGGCCGCATCGGCGTGCTCTACCTGGGCGAACTGGTCGAGATCGGTCCGCCCGAGCAGGTCATCAACGACCCCCAGCACCCCTACACGCAGGCGCTGCGCTGGGCGACGCCGGAACTCGACCCCGCGGAGGAGCGGGCCGAGGAGTCGCCGATCCGCGAGATCGACATCCCCGACCCGACGAACCCGCCGTCGGGCTGTCGCTACCACACCCGCTGTCCGGAGGCCCGCGAGGTCTGCACCGAGCAGGCGCCGGAGTCCTACGACGCCGACACCGCGAGCCCGCTGCATCGCGGGACCTGCTTCCGCATGGTCGACGACCACGAGTACTGGTCGAGCCCGTCCATCGTCGACGAGGACGAGGACCAGTTCGGGACCGACACCGACGACCCCGCCGGCGCCGCGCCCTCGGACGACTGAGCGCGGTCGCTCTTCTATCTCGTTCCGACTCGGGTATCGCCGCAGAACGGTCGATTCCTCGCCGCGCTCACTCGCCGAGGTGCCAGCGGACGGTCACGCGACCGCCGTCGAGGTCCTCGCTGTACTTCCCTCTGAGGTCCGCGCGCTCGGCGCTCACCGGGACGTTCGTCGGCAGGTCGCCCTCGCTGACTTCACCCGGTTCGAGTTCGCCGCCGCGGTAGCGGTCGCGGTTGTCGCCGAGGTGTCGGTACGAGTACTCCTCGTCGCCGCGGTAGAACGCGAAGTCCGAGACCAGCGGCGCCCGTGCCGACTCCTCGCTCGTGTTCTCGGCGCGGACGGTGCCGACGGCCCACTTGTCGCCGCCGGGCGGGTCCGCGGTCGTCTCGCCGTCGCTCCCCTCGTAGGTGTACCTCTCGCCGACCACCACGTCGCTCACCGAGAGCACCACGCCGTTCGGGAGTTCGTGCGTCTCGCCGACGGCGATCGCCCGCGGGACGAACCGCGTCCGCGCGACGGGGTCGGCGTCCGCCAGGCGGTAGGACGCCGGCTCGACGTAGCCGTTGGACGGGAGCCCGACGGTCTCGGTGACCGTCTCCCCGGCCGGGACCGAGCCCTCGACGGTCACGTCCGTGCTCGCCCACTCGCCAGTTCCGACCCTCGATTCGACGGCCCCGGTGAACGACGCCGAACGCCCGCCGGTGTTCGCCAGCGTCACCGAGAGGGTCCCCTCGGTTCCGATCTGGATCGTCGAGGGGACCGAGACGTCGGTGACGGCGACCGACGCCGGTGCGGCCGTCGGGGTCGTCGCGGACGCGGCCGTCGGTGTCGCCGCGTCGGTCGCTGTTCCGCCCGAGTCGGTCGCTGTTCCGGTCGCGTCGGTCGCGGTCTCCGCGGTCCCGTCCTGGCCGCAGCCGGCCGTGACTGCCGCTGCTGTCGCGAGAAAGGCGCGTCGGTCCATGGGCGTGGGTCTCGGTGACACACAATGGGCCTTTCGGTGCGCTGTCAGAACTGTTAACACACGTCGGGGAGAAGTGTCGCGCCGATGGAGATCAGTGACGTCGAGACGATCGAGTTCACGTGCGAGTCCGCGAAGTCCCGCGACGAGAAGGGCCACGCGCATCCGGGGCGGCCCGTCGAGCGCGTCCGACGGATCACGCGGGTAGTGATCGACGGCGGGCCGGACGGTTACTGCCTCGGTGGTCACCCGCCGACGAACGACCTGGCGGCCGAGACGCTGGCCGGCGAGGACCCGCGCGAGCGCGAGCGAATACGCCGCAGGCTGCGCAGGATGGGCCGACTGCGACGCGCGACGCTCGGCGAGACGACGGTCTCCCGGGTCGACTGCGCGCTCTGGGACGCCGCGGGCAAGCACTACGGCGAACCGGTGTATCGGCTGCTCGGCGGCCACCGCGAGCGGGTGCCCGCCTACGCGAGCACGATGGTCGGCGACGACGACCCCGACGGGCTGGGCACGCCCGAGGCCTACGCCGACTTCGCCGAGGCGCTCGTCGACCGCGGCTATCCGGCGGTGAAGCTCCACACCTGGATGCCGCCGTACGACGCCGACCCCGACCGGGTGGTCGCGGCCTGTCGGGCCGTCCGCGAGCGCGTCGGCCCCGATATCGAACTGATGCTCGACTCCCACCACTTCTACACGCGAACGGCGGCCGAGCGGATCGGCGACGCGCTCGCCGACCTCGACTTCGCCTGGTTCGAGGAGCCGATGGACGAGCACTCGACCGGCTCCTACGAGTGGCTGACGCGGAACGTGGACGTGCCGGTCGTCGGCCCGGAGACCGCCGAGGGCGGCGCGCAGACCCGCGCCGAGTGGCTTCGACGCGACGCCGCGGACATCGGGCGGGTCGGAGTCCACGACGTGGGCGGGATCACGCCGGCGCTGAAGGCGATCCACGCCTACGAGGCGTTCGGCGTCGAGTGCGAACTCCACGGCGGGAACCTCCCGAACCTCCACCTGCTGGCCGCGATGGCCGAGTCCGGCCGGTACTACGAGCGCGGCCTGCTCCACCCCGACTACGACTACGGGGGCGCCCGGCCGTTCCTCGAAACCCCGCTCGACCCCCTGGACGACGACGGCCGCGTCCGCGTCCCGCAGTCACCGGGACTGGGCTACGACTTCGACTGGGCGTTTATCGAGAACGAGCGGGTCGAGCCGTGACCGACGACGACCACCTCGCGCTCGTCTGCTCGACAGCGGGCGACGGCGACTCGGGCGTCTACGCCTACGGCTACGACCCCGACCGCGGGACGCTATCGGATCTGGCCGCGACGCCCGTGGAACACCCGATGTTCCTCGCCGTTCACCCGGACGGCGAGCGCGTCTACGTCGCGAACCGGACGGACGGCGGGACGGTCAGCGCGTTCGCCGTCGACCGGAGCGACGGCTCGCTCAAACACCGGGCGGACCGGTCCAGCGAGGGCGTCGGCCCCTGCTACGTGAGCGTCGACCCGGCGGGCCGCTACGCCTTCGTCGCCAACTACGGCGGCGCGAGTGCGGCGATGTACCCGCTCGACGACGCGGGTGACCTCGGCCCGGCCTGCGACGTGGTCCGTCACGAGGGAAGCGGGCCCGTCGCCGCCCGACAGGCCGAACCGCACCCCCATTCGGCCGTCCCAGGCCCGGACGGCCGCTTCCTCTACGTGCCGGATCTGGGGACCGACGAGGTGGCGATATACCGGATCGACGCCGACGACGACCGGCTCCGCCCGGCCGATCGAGCGGCCGTGACTCTACCGCCCGGTACGGGACCCCGACACCTCGCCTTCGGGCCGGACGGCGAGTACGGCTATCTGGTCGGCGAACTCGACTCGACGGTCACGGCGCTGGCGCGGGACGCGACGACGGGCGCGCTGGAGCCCGTCGCGAGCGCGAGCACGCTCCCCGACGACGCGCGGGAGGCGGACAACTCGCCGGCGGACGTGCACGTCCATCCGGACGGGCCGGTGTACGTCTCCAACCGGGGCCACCAGAGCGTCGCCGCGTTCGAGGCGTTCGACGCCAGCGAGAGCGGACTCCGATCGCTCGGTCACACGCCGACGGGCGGCGCGAACCCTCGGGACTTCGCGGTCGCGCCCGACGGCCGACACCTCTTCGTCGAGAACAGGGACGGCTACGACGTGGCCACGTTCTCGGTCGGCGACGACGGCCGACTCGCCGAGCGGACACGGCGCGAGGTCCCGAAGCCGACCTGCCTGGCGTTCGTCCCGCGAGCGTGAGCGGCCGGGCGAGCGATCCGGTCGCGACCGCCGGGAGGGCCATCTTTATTCGCGCGCGGCGAGACAGACGAGTCGCATGGAGACCTTCGAATCCGACGACGGACACGTTGTCGTCCGTCTCGACCGCGGCGACATGGCACTGGAATCGATCGAGGCGGCCTGTGAGGCCCACGACGTGGACACCGGCGCGGTGGTGTCGGGGATCGGCACGTTCAGCAATCTCAACATCCACTACGTCGACCGGACGGACCTGCCGGACGAGCAGGCCGACCGCAACGTCGACCTCGAGCTAGAGGGATCGTGGGAGGTCACGAACGTCGGGGGCGCCATCGCGGACGGCGAACCCCACCTCCACGTGACAGCGTTCAACGGCGAGCGGACCGTCGGCGGTCACCTGGAGGGCGGCTGTGAGGTGAACGTCCTCGGAGAGTTCACCATCCGGAAGTTCGACGGCCTCTCGCTGACGCGGGAGCCGGGTGAACACAACGTCTCACAGCTGACCGAGCGATAGCTTCTCGACGTCCGTCCCGTCTCACCGGCGGCGCCACCAGATGAACGTCCGCCCGACGACGCCGAGGAGGACCAGCGCCGCCCCCCACAGGAGGAAGACGACCGCCCAGACGGCGGAGATGCCGCGTTCGAGGAACCCGGCGCCGATCGCCGCCTCGATCGATATCGAGACGACGAGGAGGACGAGACCCAGCGTCGCCACCTTCGCCAGCACGGATTCCCTGAGTTCGGTCACCGCTCGCGCTCCGACCCCGCTCGCGCCGCTCCGGTTGGTACGTGTCGCCATCACGCGTACGTCCGACACACTGGCATAAATCGGTTTGGGTTGCCGGGAGCTATCCTCCCATACGTGTTCGATATCTTAGGATAGGTTTTTATACTACTGATTCGAATCGGTATCCGTCCCGTTCCCCACCGGGACGAGGTACAGTCAGACAAGCGACACCCACCCACTCCGCGTAGATTCACTCGCGGACCCCCTTGTCGACATCCACGACAGGGCCGCCGGTCGCAAACCACAACCACTGTCAGGATCCGGCCGCCGGTCGACCGTCTGCGTCGCGCCCCGCCCTCGCTGGCTCGGTGCGCGACGCCGGGACGGTTCCGTCTGTGCCACAGACGCGCGGCGCCCCGCTCGGGGCGTCGATTCCGTTTCCCGCGTAGCCACTGCGTAGGCGAAGCGGGCCGTCGAGAACGGTCGCCGAGTCAGGCGGGCGGTTCGTCCCACTCGTCGCCGTCGTCCCGCGGGTTGTAGTCGATCCGCGAGCGGGCGTGTTCGAGGTCGAACCACCGGCGCTGGTTGTCGCTGACGCCGTAGAAGACGCCGTAGTCGACGGTGTCGTCGGCGAGACAGCACTCCACCTCGTGAGCGAAGTCCCGGCGAGACTGCCAGGTGCATTTCATCCGCGCGACGGCCCGCTGGTACTCGGGACTGCCGCGCTCGAAGTCGCCGTCGTCGACGCCGGACTCGGCGTTGCCGTAGGGGTGGTCGTACTCGGGCATGTTCACGGTCCCGACCCGGAGCGCGTAGACCTGTTTGGGGTACTCGAACTCCTCGACGTAGTAGCGAGCCAGGTCCTCGCCGAAGCTCTTGGAAGCGCCGTAGTAGGAGTCGGGACGGACGGGGTCGGTGTGGTCGACGACGAGGCTGTAGTCGCGCTCGTACAGCTCCGGGGCGTGTTCGGTCTCGTAGAGCCCGACGACGTGGTTCGTCGAGAGGAAGACGAACGTCTCCAACTGCTCCTCGCGGGCGGCCTCCAGCGCGTTGTACGTGCCGACGATGTTGGGCTCGAGCACGTCGGTCCAGTCCCCGCTCGGACTCGGGTAGGCGGCCATGTGGACCATGGCGTCGCGACCTTCGGCGGCCTCGCGGAGCTTCTCGCCCTCGGTGACGTTGCCGACGATCGTCTCGTAGCCGCCGTAGGGGTGGTCGTCCGGTCGATCCGAGCGGTTGTAGTACGTGAACTCGTACTCGTCGTCGCCGTGCAGGTGGTCGATCAGCGCGGTCCCGCACCGACCGTACGCACCGGTGACTAACACGTCCATACGACTACCCGGACGCGTCCGCCTATCAAAATATCGGTCCCGGAGCGGGTTTCGCTACGCGTCGTCGAGACAGTCCGCGATCGCCCACCCGTCGAACAGCGTCTCCAGCGACCGGTAGGGCTCTGCCTCCTCGTCGGTCAACTGTCGGGCCCAGTCGACGCGCTGGTCGGGCGCGGCGCCCGGGCCTTCGTTGTCGTACTCGGCGAGGAAGGCGGTCTTCGTCTTGTCGTCGTGTTCGGGTTCGTCCCACGGCTCCCAGCCCTCCGGGCGGATCACGTCGCCGAGATAGCAGTTCGCGAACACCGCCTGCCCGTACGGTTCCCACGGTCGTCCGAGATACACTGACTCCGCGGGGGCGTCGCCGGTGATCTCGCAGTCCCGGAAGACGTAGCCGTACGCCTGCTCTTCGGGGGTCGCGGGCGCGGCGATGTACCCCTCGTCTTTGCAGTGGATCGTGCAGTCGTCGAAGACCGCCGTCGCCAGCCCGAAGATAAAGTCCACGTCCCCTTCGATGTAGCAGTTCCGGAAGTACTGACGCGTCCCGCGGCCGTAGTTGTACAGCGTGTCCTGGTTCCCGAGGAACCGGCAGTTGTCGAAGAAGGCCCGGTCGCCGCTGACCCGCATCGCGACGGCCTGTGCCACCGGGTTCGCCGCGTTCTCGAAGGTGACGTTCCGCGCCGTGAAGTCCAGACCGTCGGCGAAGAAACTCGACGACTGCGAAGTCCCCAGGTCACCGCCGCTGCCGTCGGGCTTGTCCGCGTGGTCGTCGTAGGTGAGCACCGTCTCCGCGGCCGACTCGCCGACGAACGTCACGTCCGTGCGGTTGGGCGGCAGTCGTATCTTCTCCTCGTAGCGACCGCTCTCGATGAAGACGCGGTACCCGTCGAACGTGGCCGGCGGGACGGCGTCGATGGCCGCCTGAACCGATTCGAAGTCGCCCGAGCCGTCTTTCGCAACGACGGCGTCGTACTCGTCACCGCCGGGACAGCGGTACTCCGCGAGCAGCGCCTCGATGTCCCGATCGGTCGCAGTCGGCGACGGCGTCGCCGTGGGAGCGGGCGTCCCTGTCGCCGTGTCGGTCGGTGTCGGTTCGGGGCCGTCCGTCGTCGCATCCGTCTCGGTCGGCGTCCCGCTCGGCTCGCCACCGCGACAGCCGGCGATCGAACCCAGGAGGGCCGCGCTCGTCATCGACAGTACCTGTCTGCGTGACGGTCGCCGCGACACCCCCGACTGGTCGCCGCGGTCGCTCTCGTCAGCCATGCACCGACAGTCGACAAACTGGGACAAAAAGATGGCGGCACGGCCGACCGCCGTCGATCCCCGGTCAGTTCGCGCGGTACCGCTCGATCGCGTCCTCGTTGACTTCGATCCCGAGGCCGGGCCCCTGGGGCACGTCGAGGGTTCCGCCGCTCGGATCGAAGGGGGATTCGAGGATGTCCTCGCGCAGCGGATTGGGGCTGCGGTCGAACTCGACCATCATCGGGTCGGGCACGTTGCGGGTGTGGGGGTAGTCGCCGACGCTGGCGGCGAACTGCACCGCCGCGGCCAGGCCGACCGCGCTGTTCCAGATGTGCGGCCGCACTCCGACGTTCTCGGTCGACGCGAGGTCGGCGATCCGACGGGCCTCCGAGAGGCCGCCACAGCGCGCGAGGTTCGGCTGGACCACGTCCACGAGGCGGTCATCGATCAGCCGCTTGAACTCGAAGCGGCCGTAGTGGGCCTCTCCGGCGGCGAGGGGCACGTCGGTCCGCTGTCTGAGTTCGCGGTAGCCCGAGCGGTTCTCCGGCGGGACCGGCTCCTCGACCCAGGTGATGTCGTACTCGGCGATGGCGCGGATCGACCGGACCGCCTGGTCGGGGCGGTAGTTGCCGTTCATGTCGACCATCAGCCGGGCGTCGTCGCCGAGGACTTCCCGTGCCGTCCTGACCCGCTCCTCGTCGGTCTCGGGGTCGGCGCCGATCTTGATCTTCGCCGCTTCGAACCCCTCGTCGACCGCCTCGCGCATCGGCTCCGCGATGGGCCGGTCGCGCTCGGTGTAGTACATCGTGGAGGCGTAGGGGAGCAACTCCTCGCACTTCCGACCGCCGAGGAGGCGGTGGATCGGACGGCCGACGGCCTTGCCGCGGATGTCCCAGCAGGCCACGTCGACGGCGCTGACGACGCTCTGGACGAAGACGCTCCCGCCGAAGTGGTAGGGGTCGGTGTACGACCGGGTCGCGAGCGACTCGGCGTCGAAGGGGTCCATCCCGACGACCGCCTCGCGGAACAGTTCGTCGACGGTCGCCTCCACGATCGGGCCGGGGGCGAACGCCTCGCCCCAGCCGACGGTACCGTCGCTGGTCTCCAGCCGGATCAGCGTGGTCGATCGGTCGTGACCGAACCCGCGCGCGTCGCCGAGCCCCTCGCCCTCGGGGAGCTGATGCGAGAGCCCCACGACTTCCAGGTCAGTGATCTCCATGTCCCACAGCGAGACCGCTCGGCGCATATAGCTTGCGGGGCGCGGGCTGGACCGTCTGGTTGTCGACCGAGTGGGGCGGGAGATCCCACGCGGCGGGAGCCCGGTGAACGTTTATTATCGCGGTCGTGCAACGAGTCGTATGGACGCTACGAGACTGCGGAGTAGCTTCGAGACTGTCGCGTTCACCACCGCCGTGCCGTTCGACCGCTCCGACGCCGCGGTCGACCACGACGCCCTCGCCGACAACCTCGCCGGCATGTACGAGGCCGGCGCGCGGCTGTTCGTCCCCTGCGGGAACACCGGGGAGTACTACGCGCTGACCGACGAGGAGCGCGTCGCCGTCGTCGAGACGCACGTCGAGGCCACCGGCGACGAGGCGACGGTCGTCGGGGGCGCCGCCGGCAACGTCCGCGAGGTGCTCGACCTCGCGGCGGAGTACGAGGCCGTCGGGGCGGACGCGCTGATGGTGATGCATCCCGACCACACGTACGTCCACGAGCGCGGCCTCACCGAGTACTACCACGCCATCTGCGACGGGACGGACCTGGGCGTCGTCGTCTACAAGCGCGGTCCCGAGGTCTCCCGGAACGTCCTGATCGAGCTCTCGGAGCGCGACGAGGTGGTCGCGGTCAAGTTCGCCGTCGGCGACATCAAGGAGTTCGCCCAGACCGTCCAGGACGCCGACGGCGCGGTCACCTGGATCAACGGGATCGCCGAGCGCTACGCGATCCCGTTCGCCATCGAGGGGGCCTCGGGGTACACCACCGGCGTCGGGAACTTCGTGCCGCGGGTGACGCTGGCGCTGTTCGAGGCCATCGAGAAAGAGCAGTGGGAGCGCGCCCGCCGGATCCAGCAGGCGCTGCGCCCGCTCGAAGACCTCCGGGAGGAACCCGGTGCGGGAAGCTCGATCCCGAACGGGAACAACGTCCCGGTGATCAAGGCCGGGCTCGACCTCGCCGGCTACGAGGGCGGGACGGTCAGGCGACCGCTGGTCGAACTGAGCGACGGTGACCGCGAGCGGCTCGCCTCCCACTACGAGCGACTGGAGACCTGGACGCCGTCCCGGCCCTGAACGACCGCCGCGCCGATCGCCGTAGACGATGGGTTTATCAAAGAGGACATGGATCTTGGGACCATGCGCATGTCTGACGACCAGATACGGGAGCGTCTCAGAGGGGTCGCCGTCGGTCTCTTGACCCCGTTCGACGACTCCTCGGAAATCGACTACGACGAACTCGCGGAGAACGCGCACGCGCTCTACGACGAAGGGATACGAACGTTTCTCGCCACCGCGAACATCAGCGAATACCACTCCCTCTCGCAGGACGAACGTATCGACATCGCGAAGGCGAGCGTCGAAGCGCTCCCCGACGACGCCTGCGTCCTGGCCGGGGTCGGGGGGAGCACGGCCGACGCGACGGAGCTGATCCGGGGGTACGACCGTCACGGGGTCGATGCGATGATGATCATGCCGCCGGACCACACGTACATCCACGAGCAGGGACTGCTCGAGTACTACCGCGAACTCGACGCCGCGAGCGACCGCCCGCTGGTCCCGTACGTGCGCGGGTTCGAGCCCTCGGTCGACTATCTCGCCGACCTCACGCGCGTCGACGGCGTCATCGGCGTCAAGTACGCGCTCGAAGACGCCGTCAAGCTCGGCGCGGGGATCGCGGCGGGCGCCGACGACGTGGTCTGGGTCGACGGTCTCGCCGAACCGTACGCCGTCGCCTTTTGGGCCGAGGGCGTCGAGGGGTTCTCCGCGGGCGTCAGCAACTTCCGTCCCGAGGTCGGCCTCGCGCTGTTCGACGCCCTGCAGGACGAGGACTGGGAGCGCGCCCGCGAGCTGCGGAACATCTGTCTCCCGTACCAGCGCTTCCGCGACGAGACCGGCCGGAACAACACCATCCCCGGCGCGTCCAGCGTCGCCGCGGTCAAGGAAGGGCTGGAGCTCGCCGGCCTCAACGGCGGTGCGGTGCGGGAACCGATCCGACCGCTCACGCCCGAACAGGAGGAGCGAGCCGCCGAACTGTACCAGCGACTGGACGACGACATCAACCGACTCATCGAGTAACCCGCCCGCGGACCGACCCGTCGAGCCGCGCGTCTCTCTCCCGTTTTCGCGCACCACGCATCTTCGACAGCCGCGCGAGTCTCCGGACTGCGTCTCGTCGCCGACTGCGAGCCGGGGGTCCTACTCGTCGTCGTAGTGGAACTCGGTCCACGGGCCGTCTTCGAAGGGATACTCCTCGACCACGTCGAGATCGACGTCGACCCCGAGTCCGGGGCCCTCCGGGACCGAGAGGACGCCGTCGTCGATCGCCGGTTCGCTTTCGACGATGTCGAACGCGAGGTCGAACGGGTACATGCCGGGGTCGCCGCCCACGTCGGCCAGTGCGGGGTCGTTCTCGAAGACGGGGTACTCCAGCAGCCGGGTCTCGGGGGCGGCCGCGACGAGGTGGGCGTTGGCGGCGAGCCCGAGCCACGTGCCGAAGTTGTGCGGGACGAACTCGACGCTCTCGCGGCCGGCGCAGAACTCGACGGCCGCCTGGCAACCGGTGAAGCCCTCGTGGTGACGCACGTCGCCCTGCAGGAAGGAGACCGCGCCCGTCTCGCCGAGTTCGACGAGGCCCGCGGGCGTCTCCTCGCTCTCGCCGCCGGCCAGGGGTGCGCCGGTCTCGGCCAGTTCGACGTACCCCTCGTAATCGTCGGGCTCGACGGGCTCTTCGACCCAGTAGGCCCCCTTCTCGCCGGCGTGAGCGACCAGATCGCGGACCGTCTCGCGGCCGTAGGCCTCGCCGAGCTTCCACCACGTGTGCACGTCGAGCATGAACTCCGTCTCGGTCAGCCGGTCGGCGAGCAGTTCGACCGTGCGGCGGTCGCCGTCGGGGCCGATCCCGGGCCGGTACTTGTAGCCGAAAAAGCCCAGCTCCTCGATCAGCTCGGCCTGGTCGGCGAACCCCTCCGGCTCCATGTACATCCCGGCACTGGCGTACAGCGGCAGCTCCAGCGTCGGGTCGGTGTCGTACTCCTCGGCCAGCAGCTCGTAGATCGGGGCGCCGTGTTCCTTCCCGCGGAGGTCCCACAGCGCCACGTCGACCGCCGAAACCGCCTCGGTCACGTCGCCTGCGGGTACCGATCCATCGCGGATCAGCTCGTGCGCCTCGGGGACCGACTCGATCGTCTCGCCTTCGAGCGCCTCGGCGACCGGCCCTGCAACGATGTCGGCGAAGGTACCCTGCGAATCGCCCTCGAAGTACTCCGTCATCGCGGAACTGCTCGCCCCCGCCGTCGCGAACCCCTGCCGCCCCTCGGTCGTCTCGACGACGATCAGGACCACGTCCCGCTTCAGCAGTCTGCGGCTCCCGCCGTGGAACGGACGGTCCTGCGGCGGGTCGATCGGTGACGAAAGCGCGTAGCTGTCGACTGTCGCGATGTCCATGTGCGAGCACTGGTGCGGGCCCGCTTAAATCATGTGAGACCGGTGGCCGCCACCCTAGTTCCGCAGACGGGAACGTTTCGCCGCCGAAAGTGTGACGGTCGACACATATGATGGCGTGTACTTCGCGACCGAAATCGGGAATTCGACGTTCTTGGGTGTTTAGCGGGCGAAATTCCAGGAGCGACCGATTCGAACGCCGTTCCGTGCTGGGGAACGGATCGGGTCGATTCCCGTTCCGCTCGGGCGGTCCCCCACCCCGGGAGACGAATCGACTGCGCCGCTGACCTCTCGATAGCCCGGGGTTCGGCCGCCTCGCGGTCGAAGGGTGCGGTTCACGGGCGTCGGACCGATCCGGTCGGTCGCCGATGACGATCAGTCTCCGTTCGTCAAGTACGAATACCCCTTCCCTGCCCTTGAGAGCCGCTATCGGACCGATTTTCCGTCGACTGACGACGACAGTCGTCCGACGAGCCGCGTCCGAACACCGACAGGCGCCCCTGAGATTACATTCGTAGTTCTGTCATGGTTCGGGAGCGGGGAACCCTGTGGTCGCGACGGCCGGGTCGATGGCGCGGTCCGGTCCGGCGTTCGACTGTTCTGAAACGCGACCGTGTGACACGCACTCATTATCGATCGTGACCGACCGGCAAACACGGCTTTATGCGGTGCCGTGGTGGAGACTGGTGATGGTCGACTCCGACACAGCAGTGATTTCGATCCTCGAAGCCGTGGCGAACGCCGAACGGACGACCCCCGTCGACTTGCCTCCGCTGTCCGAGGCCGTCGATCCGGCGGCGCTCAACGCGTTGCTGGACTCCGATGGGGACGGGCGCGCGCCGCTCCGCGTCTCTCTGAACTACGCGGGCTACGAGATCACCGTCGGCCGGGACGGCGATGTCGTCGCCTCCCCGGCCGGTGCTTCCGACGCTGTCGGCCCAACCGACGGGCGGGCGGACGGCCCGTTGGTCGAGTGAACTGTTGACTGCCCGGACGCCGGGGTGCTCGACCACCGCCGTGTCGAAAGGACTTATTCCCGGCGCGTCGACAGGGGAGCCATGACCCTTCAGGTCACCGTCTGGAACGAGAACGTCCACGAGCGGGAAGAGCCCGACGTCGCCGAGCGCTATCCCGACGGCATCCACGGGGCCGTCGCCGACGCGCTCGACGAGCGGGGATTCGAGACGCGCACGGCCACGCTCGGCGAGGACGAACACGGGCTCACCGAGGCCGTCCTCGCCGAGACGGACGTGCTGGTCTGGTGGTCCCACTGCGCGAACGACGAGGTCAGCGACGCGGTCGCGAGTCGCGTCGTCGACCGCGTTCACGAGGGGATGGGGTTCGTCCCGCTGCATTCGGGAAAGAACTCCAAGCCGTTCAAGCGACTCATGGGGACCACGTGTAACATCAAGTACCGCCACGGCGGCGAGACCGAACGGGTCTGGGTCACCGATCCCGGCCATCCCATCGCCGACGGCCTCCCCGAGTCGTTCGAGATTCCGGCGACGGAGATGTACGGCGAGCCCTACGACGTGCCCGAACCCGACCGAACGGTGTTCATCTCGTGGTTCGAGGGCGGCGAGGTGTTCCGGTCGGGCCTCTGTTACCGGCGCGGCCGCGGCCGCATCTTCGCGTTCCGCCCCGGCCACGAGGAGTACCCCATCCTCTATCAGGACGAAGTCCAGCAGGTGATCGCCAACGCCGTCGAGTGGGCGGCCCCCACCGAGGGGAGCGACGCCGTCTGGGGCGAAGTCGAACCGGCGAACCGCGAGGACTGACCCCGCGATCGCCGACCCCCGACTGACCCGATCGTATCGGTACACGAATCAGTCATGCGAATATGGTTTTAACTTCTGTTGTAACGAATACACATCTAGCAAATACTAGGAAATGTTTATACAACGTCCATTTGTCCTATCAGTCGTGGTGCACGATGACAGACCACGATAGACGCACGTTCCTCCGGGCCCTCGGGCTCGGTACGACAGGCGCACTGGCGTCGACCTACGCGACCGGGAGCGTCGCGGGGGCGACGACGATAACCATCGACGGCGCGGGCTACGACATCTGGAACGCCCGCGACGAGTTCCACTACTACTACACGGAGGTCGACGGCGACTTCGACGTGACCGTCCGGGTCGACAGCCTGACCGACACCGACGACTGGGCGCGTGCGGGCCTGATGGTCCGACAGACGCTGAACGACGACGCCGAGCACGCGATGATCCGGAAGACGCCGGGCAACGAGACGTCCGTCCAGTGGCGCTCTGACGACGGCGTGGACGCACAGAGTACCACGTCGGGTGGAACGGGCGAGGCCGAGGTCTCCGGTGGAACGGTACAGGCCTCCTGGCAGCGGCTCGTCCGTTCGGGCGACACGATCGAGGCGTACGGCTCGAACGACGGAAGCGACTGGACGCTCGTCGCCGACGTCTCGCCGGGGGAGATCGACTTCGCCGGGAGCGCGTACGTCGGCCTCGCGGTGTGTAGCCACAACGAAGGGACGCTGACGACCGCGCAGTTCTCGAATCTCTCGGGGCTCTCGCCCGATAGCGATCGGGATATCGGGAACGTCGAAGTCGGTGGGAGTGTCTCCACGGACAGCGGCGACGGCGGCGGTGGCACCGACACAGACCCGGTCGCCGCGACGGGCTCGGCGTCGAGCGTCGACACCTCCTCGGCGACGCTCGGCGGGAGCGTCGACGACCTCGGTGGCGCCTCGTCGGCCGACGCGGCCTTCGAGTACCGCGAGTCGGGCGGCAGCTGGGCCTCGACGACGGTCCAGACTCTGTCGTCGACCGGCAGCTACAGCGAGGATATCTCGGGCCTCTCGAGCGGGACCGACTACGAGTTCCGCGCGACCGTCAGCGCGAGCGACGGCGACACGGACACGGGGTCGACGAACGCGTTCACGACCGCGAGCGACGACGGTGGAAACGGTGGCACGTCCGGCTCCGGCTCGCAGATCCACTACGAGGACGGCTTCGCCGACACGTCGTGGTTCGACGACGGCGTCACCGTCCACCGAGTCACCGAGGCCACCCGGAGCGCGCTCGAAGACGCCGTCCAGGGGAGCAGCGGGCGACTGGTCGTCTTCGAGACCTCTGGGACGATCGACCTCGGCGGGAGCGAACTCGAAGTCACGGCCGACCAGTGCTGGATCGCCGGCCAGACCGCTCCCTCGCCGGGCATCACACTCACGCAGGGACTGCTGCAGGTCAACGCCGACGACTGCGTCGTCCAGCACGTCCGATCGCGGGTCGGGCCCGGTGACGGCGGCAACATCCAGGGCAACGACTCCATCAACAGCGCGGACGGGACGACCAACAACATCTTCGACCACTGCACGGCCTCGTGGGGCGTCGACGAGTGCATGTCGGTCGGATACGACACCACCGACACGACCCTCTCGAACTGCCTGGTGTACGAGGGGCTGTACGACCCCTACGGGGACGGTGAGGACCACAACTACGCCACGCTCGTCGGCGACGGCGCCGAGAACGTCGCGCTGCTGGGCAACGTCTGGGCGAAGACGCGCGGTCGCGTCCCGCGACTGAAATCCGGCACGCGCTCGGCGCTCGCCAACAACGTGATGTACTTCTTCAACGAGGCGACAAACATGGACGGCGACACTGAGGCGTCCATCGTCGGCAACGTGTACATCCCGCAGGACCTCGGTGACACCGTCATCGAGGGCGGGAACGCCTACCTCGAGGACAACGTCACGGACCCGGGTTCGACGCCGCTGACCGGCGGGACCTCCGAGCTGTCGAGTCGCCCGCTGTGGCCCAGCGGGCTGTCGGCGATGCCCAGCGACGAAGTGGAGAGTCACAACCTCGCCTACGCCGGCGCGCGGCCCGCCGACCGGACGAGCAACGATTCGCGGATCGTCACGGAGATAGGGAACCGAGCGGGCGACGACTACACCGACTCGCCGTACGACTACTGGATCGGCGATCACGAGGAGGTCGGCGGCTACCCGCAACTGCCCGAGAACACCCACTCGCTCGACGTGCCCTCGTCGGGCCTGCGCGAGTGGCTCGACCAGTGGGCGCTGGCCGTCGAGGAACCGGGCGCGGGTCCGCCGTGACCGACTGACCGACGGGTTCGCACGCCGCAGACACCCCGGCACGAGCGGCGGCTCCGCTCTCGGCCGGGTCGGCGGTTCGACGGGCGCGAACCGGCCGCGTCCGCCCCCACCCAAACGTTCAATTGGGTGTGTCCCGCTGTGTGGAGTATGTTCGAGCTAGCGGCGCGTCGCTCGGTCGCCCAGCCGCCCGAGTGGGCGACGCGCCAGCGAGCGCTGTTCGACCTGTTCGAGAGCGCCGTCGACGAGTTCGTCGAAGACTACCTCGACGACGAGGGCGAACCGCTCTGGCCGCCCGCCGACCACGTCGGCGTCGACGGTTACGACGACATCGTCGAGGGGTTCTACAACTGGCCGCTCGTCTACGCGATGGGCGGCGACGAATCGCTCCTGAACCACGCCGAGCGGGCCTACGAGGGCGCGCTCGATCGCTTCGAGCGCGCGGAGACGCCCCACGGCCACCCGATGGTCGTCGACGAGTTCGAGCAGTGTCGCGACTGGTTCCACCTCGGCGAGGGGAACCTCTTCACCTACAACATGGGACTGGCCGCACCGGACGACGACCTCGTCGTCGAGCGCGCGACCCGATTCGCGGACATGTATCTCGGCGACAGCGACCTGGACAACTACGACCCCGACAAGCGGCTCGTCCGCGCGCCGATGAACGGCAGCGCCGGCCCGGAGTACAGCGACCTCTCGGCGTTCGGCGCCCAGTCGACCTTCGGCGGCTACGGCGCCGACTACCGCTGGGCCAGCCACGGCCTCCCCTGGCGCGACCTCGAGTTCGAGTCGGCGACGGAACTGCTCGACCCCGACAACGAGGACCGCCTGTACGAGATCTACGACGAGCGCTGTTCGAGAGGTGACATCCCGCTCAACCTCGCTATCTCCAGCCTGATGACCAACGCCTACCTCCACAGCGGCGACGACGCCTACCGGGAGTGGGTGACGGAGTACCTCGACGCCTGGCGCGACCGCGTCGAGCGAAACGGCGGGATCATCCCCGACAACGTCGGCCTCTCCGACGAGATCGGCGAGTACACGAACGGCGAGTGGTACGGCGGCACGTACGGCTGGTCGTGGGGCGGCTGGCACTACGTCGGCGTCGGGACCACGACTGGGGCCGAGAACGCCACTCTCCTCACCGGCGACCGCGACCACCTCGACTTCCACCGCCAGCAGCTCGACCGCCTCGTCGACGAGGGGATCGAGCAGGGCGACACGCTGTACGTCCCGCACAAGTACGGGGGAGAAGGGGACTACCACTACAACGGCTCGGGCCTGCGCGAGGACGACGGGGAGATCCTGTGGCGGGACGGGTGGTACGAGTTCAAACCCCACCGCGACGACCCGTACCTGTTCCATCTCTGGTACATGTCGCTGGACGAGGCCGACCGCGAGCGCGTCGAGGCGCTGCGGGACTGGGGCTCCCGAGAGTGGAAGCAGGTCGACATGCGCCCCTCGTCGAAACACGGCGCCGGCAACGAGTGGGCGTGGCTCGCGTACCTGGAGGGGGAGTTCCCCGAGTTCCCCGAGCGGGTGCTCGAAGCCAATCGGACCCACACGCAGGAACTGCTCGACGGGATGGCCGAGGAAGGCCGCGAACCCGACACGCTGAACGAGGACTACCTCCGCGACCGCAACCCGGTCTTCCACCGGGGCCTGCTGAACCTCACCATGGGCGCGCCCCAGCCCGTCTACTACGGCGGGATGGTGATGGCGCAGGTCCGCCACTTCGATCCCCAGCGCGAGCGACCCGGGCTCCCCGAGGGAGTCGGCGCGCTCGTCGAGCGGGTCGACGACGAGGGGGTCGACCTCACGCTCGTCAACACCGGCAGTCGGGACCGCGAGGTCGTCACCCAGGCGGGCGCGTACGGCGAGCACGCGTTCACGAGCGTCGAGGTCGACGGCGAGGAGACCGCGAAAGCGGGGGACGACGCGGGCACCGACGCGCTCCGCGTCTCGCTCCCGAGCGGGACGCGCGTCTCCGTCGCGGCGTCGATGGACCGGTTCGCGAACGACCCGACGTACGCGCTCCCGTGGGAACGAGGAGAATAGAGGGGCCGTCGCTCAGGCGAACTTCGTGTTGAGTTCGATGACGTTTGCGGCCCGCTGGACCTGGTCGGAGAGCTCGTCGTGGATGCGGTCGACCGTGAACCGGCTGGAGGGGCCGGTGATGCTCACGGCGCCCAGGACGGTCTCGCCGTTCTTGACCGGCGCGGAGACACAGCGGAGCCCCTCGAAGTTCTCCTCGTCGTCGATCCCGTAGCCGCGCTCACGGATCTCTTCGAGTTCCGCGTACAGCTCATCGGCGCTCGTGATCGTCATCGGTGTCAGCGCCTCGTAGTCCTGCGCGTGGACGATCTGCTCGGTCCGCTCCTCGGGGAGGTACGCGAGGATCGTCTTGCCGAGCGACGTGGAGTACATCGGCTGCTGGGTGCCGACCCGAGAGGCGGTTTCGACTCCTCGCTCGCCGGTCGTCTTGTAGAAGTACGATACCTTCCCGTGTTCCTCGATCCCGAACTGGGCGATCTCGCCGGTCTCCTCGGCGAGCGTATCGACCTCGCTCTTGATCACGTCGTAGTTCCCGACCTGGTCGCGGACGTGCGTCGCCATGTCGAGGATGCGCAGGCTCAATCGGTAGCCGTCCCCCTCGCGAACGAGGATCTCCCGGTCCTCGAGCGTCCGCAGGTGGCTGTGGATCGTGCTCTTGGAGTGGTCCAGCTCGTCTGCCAGCTCCGTCACCCCGGCGCCGCCCTTCTCCTGGAGGACGTCGATGATATTGAACGCTATCTCCACCGACCGGATCGTGCGTCCGGGCCCATTCCGTGCAGCGTTTGCCATACGTTCTCATACGGAGGACGCTCACTTAAGCTGTTCGGCTATGGGGAACCGCCGCTTCGGTCTGCAAGCAGGGGTCGGAGTTCGGCCGCGAGGTGCTCTGCTATCGTCGTCATCGCGCCGTCCCCGGGGTGAACCAGGTCCGTGGTCAGGCCGTCGATGGTCGGGAGCAGCTGCGGGCCTTCCAGCAGGTAGACGTTGTCGTGCGGGGACTCGGCGACGACCTCGCGGAGTTCCTCGCGGAACCGCTCGACCGTCTCGGCCTCGTCGTGGTCCTCGACGACGTCCCTGGAGCAACGGAAGATGGTGATGCAGGCGATCGGTTTGTCTGGGTGGGCGCTCGCGACGGTGTCGACCAGATTCGCCGCGCGTTCCCGGAACTCCTCGGAGGAGAACGTCCCGACCATGTTGACCGACACCGAGAGCGTCGCCACGTCCCAGTCGTCCCGGTCGGCGATGTGGTCGGCGATGGCCTCGTCGCAGTAGGCCGTCCCGCACGACCCGAGATTCACCAGGTCGGCGTCGAGTCGGCGCGCGGTCTGGCTCACGTAGGTCAGGTGCTCGCCCAGCGGCGCCTCGCCCTCCGTGATCGAGGTGCCGTAGGCGAGATAGGTTCGGTCCGGCAGTTCGTCGTCGGTCGGTGGCCGTCGCTCACCACTCGCGCCGTGGTACAGCGTGTAGCCGCCGCGGTGTTCCCCCGGGAGACACACCCGGCAGACCCGCGGGTCGAACGCCAGGTCCTCGACCGCCGACGCTTTCAGCCGAGAGAGCTTCTCGGGCATCTCGACCTCGAACGTCCGCGGCTCCGTGCCGATCTCGAACTCGTCGTAGCCCTGGATCGGGCCCCAGAACACGCGCACCGTCCCGCTGTCGGCGCTGCCGCCGGGCGCCATCGAGAGGGTCAGCTCGACCGGACCCTCCGGGACGAACCGGAGTTCGACGCCGGCGGGGTGGCGCATCCGGGATCGTGCGCCCTCGTTGAGGTCGGTCCTGACCGATTCGGGCACGCGCTGGATGGGTCGACCGCCGCCCTCGGTCGGCGGACGGAGCTCTCCGACGTTGTGGAACTGCATGCCGTCGATCTGCATACCTCGACCCCGTTGCGCGGCGACATCAATGTACTGGCCGCGGTCGAACGGACCGGTGGCGGAGATCGCCCGTTCACCTGTTGTGTTTTTGTCGGTGGGGCCCCAACCGTCGCCGATGCGGTACCGCGCGCTCGCGGTCGTCGCGCTGGTCTGTCTCGCCGGCTGTAGCGGTCTCTTCGGCGACCCGCGGGGGAACAGCGGTGAGACCCTGACACCGGCGCCCCTCCCCACAGCGACTCAGGAGCCCGAGAGCCGACCCCTTCCACCCGGGGTCGGTGGCGGGGGCGAACTCGACCTCGACGCGCTGGCAGCTGCTCATCGGGCGGCGCTGACCGACCGTTCGTACGTCTGGCGCGAGCGGCGGGGGACGGCCCGGGCGAACGACACCGCGGCCGAGCCGAGGCCGGTCCGGGCCGCCCGCGTCGCCGCGGCGGACTGCTACCGCTTCTGGGCGGAGTCGTACACGGTCGAGTTAGGGATGCAGACGCGCGTCGCGTACAACTATACGGAGTACGTCGACGGCGGCGTGGGTCACGTGCGACTCGAGACGTTCCGGACGGACACCTGGGAGTACTACCGCTTGCCGGCTCCGAGGGCGGGACAGCGGATCGGATCGGCGACCGGGGCCGCGATCGACCGGTATCTGCGGCTCTCTCCGGAGAACGTCACCGTCTCCGTGGGACGAACCGACGGCGAGCGGCGGTACCTCGTCGCCGGTGAAGGCGCCGTTCCGCCGGGAATCGATGGCGCGCGGAACTACTCCGTCGCCGCGATCGTCGACAGCGAGGGACTCGTCCGCTCGCTCTCGGCTCGGTATCGCGTGGTCGGGTTCGACGCGCCTCGGGTCGTCAGATACGAGTTCACGCTCGAACGGTTCGGCGACGTGACCGTCGACTCCCCCGCGTGGTACGACCTGACCTGCTGACGGCCCCCTTCTCCGCCGCGGGCCGCCTACCCATCGCTCGACGGAAACGGACTCTCCGTGGATTGACAACGCCTCGTCGCAGACGAGACTGGCTGCCACGTCGCCGAGATCTTCGAGTGGTCTCACCTCGGGCGACAGCGTGCGGTCGAGATACCGCTGCGTGCGCTCGTCGACGGTCATCGACCGCTGCACACCGGATTTCCGGTGAACGGTCGGGCACGACCGGACGGGATCGCACCCGTGGAGTCGCACGCCGACACGGCCGTAAACGTCGTTTCCGGTTGCCACGGAGTAGTCCAGTCACTCGGACGGAGCAGCCGTTCGCACTGTCAGGACGGGAGCTCCGGCGGTTCGGACGACGCGTTCGGTGACGCTCCCGATGAGCCACCTGTCGATCCCTCGCCGACCGTGGGTTCCCATCACGATCAGGTCGATGTCGTGCTCCGCCGCGTAGTCGAGGATCTCGCGGTAGACGGCGGTACCGTCCCTGACTTCGCCCACGAACTCGACCCCCGCGTCGTCGGCGCGGCGTTCGATGTCCCGGATGGCCGCCTCGCCCGCCCGTCGCACCGCCTGCAGCAACGGTCCCCACTCGACCCCCGCCTCGTCGATATCCCTGTACGTGCCGCCCGCACCGACGACGTAGAGTGCGTGGAGCTCGGCATCGGTCGCCTCGGCCAACGCGAGCGCGTGGTCGAGCACGCGAGTCGACTCCGCCCCACCGACGGTCGGCACGAGAATTCGTTCGTACATTGACTCTTCCCGTTCGACGTACGAGCCCTCGCACAATCAGTCTTCGTCCGCGTCGCGATCGAGCGGTCGGTCCGACGCGCTCGGCCAGCGACCGGAGCCCGACGGTTCCACCCGGTCACGCCGGTCGGCGACCCTGCCTAGCTATCCCACGCAGCTGCCGAGTACAGCCACCCTGGCCAGCCACACGTGCCAGCCACCATGCGTAGCTAATCAGCTTAGCCAATTGACTTAGCTAACTGGATTAGCTAACTCAGATAGCTGGGTTGTATAGCTAAGCAAGATAGTTGACTGAGTTAGCCACACTGTCTGACTGATCTTTATGGCTGAGCAGGTCATCTGGGGAAGTATGCTGGCCTACACGGTGTACTCGGAGGCGGGCGGGGTCGGAAAGACGACGCTCGCCGCGAACCTCGCGAAGGCGGAGGAGCGAGCCGGCCGCGACGTGCTCGTCGTCGACCTCGACACGCAGGAGGCGTCGCTGTCGTACCTGCTGGACGTGGCCGACGACCGCGACGACGACCAGGCCGACAGTCTGCTGCGACACATGATCGACCGCCCGCGTGGCGACTTCGAGAACCTGATCGAGACGAGCGAGGGGATCGATATCGTCCCGTCCCACAACATTCTCGAGTACGCGTCGAAACACCTCCGGCGGCGCGAGGAGGAGGCCGCCGACTTCGGGGAGTCGTGGAACCCGAACAAGCAGCTCCTGCGCGTGCTCCGGGAAGCCGGTGTTCACGAGCGGTACGACACGCTGATCGTCGACCCCCCGGCGACCGCCGACATCAAACTCCACAACGCGATCCACGCGACCCGCCACCTCGTGATCCCCTTCGAACCCAGCGGGAAAGGGTACGAGTCCGTGCAGGGACTCGACCAGCTCGTTGGCGGGCTCGAAGACCAGCTGGGTATCGAGGTCGGCGTGCTCGGGGTGGTCCCCAACCGCTACAAGGGGATGAACGACCAGGACCGCTTCCTCGAAGCGATCGAAGCCGACGGCTGGGAGATCCCTATCCGACTCCGCGAACGCTCGTCGCTGCTCGAAGGGTGCTGGGCAGAGCAATGTACCGCATTTCGCTATATCGACGAGTACCGCGAGCGCGAGCGCGACCACGAACTCGACACCATCGAGAAAGTCGAGCGGCTCGCCGAACGCATCCGGGAGACCCAGGCGGTGGAAGCATGAAACAGGGATCGGCCGACGACCCGTTCGCCGAGGACCCGCCCGACGAGAGCGACGCCGACGGAACCGACGCTGACGGCGACGCCACTACCGACCGGGCGGAGGCACCGAACGCGACCGATTCGTCTCCCGACGACTCGACGCCCTCACAGGAGCCCGGCGCGCGAACCGAGAGCGCGGCGGACAGTTCCGGAACGGAGACGGGATCGCGACCGAGCGCCGGCACCCAGCGACGGTCGCTCCCGTATATCCACGCCCGCGACGGGGTCAAGGACGGCCGCACCCAGCGGCCGGTGTTCCTGCGCGACCACGTCGAAACGGGGATCGACGAACTGGTCGCCGAGATGGAGACCGAACTCGGCGAGGACGTGTACAAGACCGACGTGACCGAGGCCGCGATGGCCGTCGCCCAGGAGAACCCCGAACTCGTGGCGGAGAAGCTGGAGGAGTGGGGCTACGGCTGGACATAGCGGACACCGCCCGCAACGGCGTCCGCTCAGCGTGCCCCGGTGTCGTCCGCGTCCGTTGCACCGGGTGCGGGCGTCAGTTCGCCGTGTTCGGCCTCGACGGTTTCGATCGGGACGGCCAGTGTCGTCCGGTCGCTCCCGGCGAACAACAGGTCGGTCGCGCGGAACCCGTCTCCGCCCTCGACGCCGATGAGACTGCCGCTGTCACCCGCCGCGCTCATCGGCCCGAACACGTCGATCCCGGTGAAGACCGTCGGCGCTTCGTGATATCCCCGGACCTTGATCCGCGCGTCGCGCCCCCGCAGGTCGCCCGTCGTCACGCCGGTCGTCCGCCCGCTCTTCGTGAACGTCGCGTCCGTCGGCGGCTCCGCAAAGCCCGCGAACTCGCCGATCCCCAGAACCCGGTCCTCGAAGTCGGCGGGGTCGACCGCGACGATGGCGCTGTCGGTCGTGTTCGGCTCGTCGGGACGGATCTCGCTCCCCTCGATCAGCGAGCCGACCACGTCGTCCTCGGTCCCGCCGTCGGCCGGCCCCGGCTGAAGCACGTCGTCGCCCGGTTCGGCGATCCCGACCGGTGCGGGGACGTGCGCGTTCGTCAGGACGACCGTCTCGCCGTCCTCGGTCTCAAGCGGCAGGCTCCCGAGCGTTCCCGCCGTACTGTCGTGGTGGCCGAACGAGACGCCGGCCGGCGCGGGCGGCCTTCGACGGCGACGAGAGCGAATGATCGTCGACTCGTCGTACCTGTTCGACCTGATGGCCGGGGACCCGGACGCGTTCGAGAAGGGGAGCGAGCTCGTCGAGCGCGGCGAGATGCAGTGGCTCCCGACGCCGGTCGTCGCCGAGACCTATTACGGCGTCGCGACGGCTCGCAGCGAGACGACCGAAGCCGAGGTCCGCAATCGACTGCTCGGCTACCCGCGGATCGACGTCGACGAGGAGATCGCGCGGACGGCGGGCGAACTGCTCGCGGCGGCCGACGACGAGGCCGGCGCACCCGCCGGGATCGCCAGCAACGACGCCTACATCGCCGCGATGGCGGAAGTCCTCGACGACGCCGTCCTCACCGACAACGTCGAGGACTTCGAGTCGCTGGGCGTCCCCGTCGAGACGTACTGAGCGGTCAGACCGGTCCAATCGCCCTCACGTCCGCCGTTCCAGCGCCACCTGGACGGGGTCGGCGGGATGGACGGTGGAGCCGACGGCGACCTCGATGTCGTCGGGCGCGCCGACGATCCGACACCGCTTCGCGACGGTCGCGAGCGCCAGTTGCAGCTCCATGCGCGCGAAGCGCATCCCGATGCAGTGACGGGGGCCGCCGCCGAAGGGGAAGTAGGCGTACTCCGGGCGATCGCCCGGCGGCTCGGTGACGTCGTCCCAGCGGCTCGGGTCGAACTCCGTGGGGTCGTCCCACCAGCGCTCGTCGGTGTGGACGTGGAACTGCGGCAGGGTGAGGAACGTGCCCGCCGGGATGCGGTAGCCGTCGACGGTGACCGGCTCGTCGGTCTCACGGAAGACCGCCGACGCGGGCGGATACCGACGCAGCGTCTCCCGGACGACCTGTTCGGTGTAAGTCAGGTCGGGCAGGTCCGCGAGCGTCGCGCACGCGCCGTCGAGGACGGCGTCGACCTCCGCGCGGAGGCGCCGAGCGACGCCGGGGTTCCGGCCGAGTTCGGCGAGCGTCCAGGTTAGCGCGGTCGCGGTCGTCTCGTGACCGGCGAACAGGAAGGTGACCAGCTGGCTCCTGATCTCCGCCTCGTCCAGCTCGCCGTCGCTCCGCATGTCGACGAGCAGCGACAGCAGGTCCTCGCGGTCGGAGCCGGGCTCGCGGTCGGCGAGCAGGTCCGCGACGACGCCGTCGAGGCGGTCGATCCCCCGCTCGTAGCGGCGGTTCGACGGCGTGGGAAGCCACTGGGGGATGTCCATGGCGACGGGGTTCTGACTGGTGCGTTCGAGGATGGCCTCGGCGCCGGCTCGCACCGCCTCGCGGTACTCGTCGGTGTCGATCCCGAACAGCGTCTTCCCGAGCACGCGGAGGGTGTACGTCGAGGTCGCCTCGCCCAGGTCGACGGCGTCGGCGGCGGCCCACTCGTCGGCCGCGGCGGCCGCGTAGGTCGCCATCGTGTCGGCGTAGGTCTCGATCCGCTCGCGGTAGAACAGCGGCTGGAGTCCCGTGCGCTGGCGGTGCCACTGCTCGCCGTCCGAGAGGAGCAGCCCGTCGGCGAGCACGTCCGCGCCGCTCGCCGCGGCCCCGGGCTTGTCGAAGCGGTCGAAGTCGTCGACGAGCACCTGTTCGATACCGTCGGGGTGGAGGACCGTCGCCATGTCGTAGCTGCCCAGCGAGAACCGCACCACGTCGCCGTGACTCGCGATGTCATCGTAGAGGGCGTAGGGGTCGCGAGCGAACGCGACGGCGCTCCCGATCACCGGGACGCCCGAGCGCTTCGGTGCGAGCGGCGCGTCCTGCGTCGTCTGACTCATACCCGATCCTCGGCGCGCCGGGCCGTTCGGCGTTGCCACGGGGATACTGGGCGATTTAAGTGCGCCCGTGGAGCCGAACGGTCGCGAGGGGCCGGTGGCGGCGGCCGGGGCCGGCGTGACCGACACCGCGCACATCCCAACGTACTTGCCGCTCACGGCGGTGGATCCGGGCGATGACAGAGCGCGCCGACACCGGTCCCGACGCCTCGCGCGTCTCCGAGCGGGTTCGAGCGGTCGAGCCACAGGGGATCCGAGAGATGTTCGACCTGGCCGCCGAGCGGGACGGCGACCTCGTCCACCTGGAGTTCGGCGAACCGGACTTCGACACGGCCGAGCACGTCGTCAGGGCGGCGGCCGAGGCCGCGAGGGATGGCCGGACGAACTACACCGCCAACGCCGGTATCGCCGAACTCAGGACCGCAGTGGCCGACGCCCTCGCTCGCGACGGCGGACCGCGACCCGACCCGGAGTCGGCGGTCGTCGTCACGACCGGCGGCGTCGAAGCGCTGCATCTGGCGATCCACGCGGTCGCCGACCCCGGCGACGAAGTCGTGGTCCCGACGCCGGCGTGGCCCAACCCCATCTCACAGGCGAAGCTCGCCGACGCCACTCCCGTCGAAGTGCCGATGCCCGCCGAGGAGGGGTTCGCGCCCGACCCCGACCGGATCGTCGACGCGATAGGGCCCGACACCGCCGCGGTCCTGCTCACCTCGCCGTCGAACCCGACGGGCCGGGTGGTCCCGGAGCGGGCGGTCGAACGCGTCGTCACCGCGGCGGCCGACCACGGCGCGTACGTCCTCGCCGACGAGGTGTACCGCGAGTTGACCTACGCGGAGCGACCGCCCCGAACCGCGGCCGTCGCCGACCGCCTCGACCGCTCCGAGTGGGTGCTCACCGTCGGTTCCGTCTCGAAGGCCTACGCGATGACCGGCTGGCGGGTCGGCTGGCTCGCCGGGCCGGGGGACGTGGTCGGTCAGGTGACGAAGATCCGCGAGCACACGACCTCCTGCGTCAACACTCCGGCCCAGTACGCCGCGCTCGCGGCGCTGACCGGCCCGCGCGAGCCCGTCGAGCGGATGCGCGAGGCCTTCGCCGACCGCCGCGAGTACGTCCTCGATCGCGTCGGCGATATCGACGGCGTCTCGGTCGCCCCGCCCGAGGGCGCCTTCTACGCGTTCGTCGACGTGAGCGCGCTACCCGGGTCCGACGCGGAGATCGCGACGCGACTGCTCACCGACCACGGCGTCGTGACCGCACCGGGGTCGGCGTTCGGCGCCGGCGGCGCGGGCCACCTCAGGCTGAGCTTCGCGAACGGCCTCGACAGGCTGGAGACGGGGCTGGACCGCTTCGAGGCGATGGTCGCTGCCGACGCGGAAACACCGAATCACCGGCGGACGAACAGTGATGATCCGCGTGAACACGACCACTCTTGAGTGTGAGTCCCGATAGCTCGACACGGGGACGAGAGATTCCGGCACGTAGTCAGCCCCGTGTCGCCTCGCTCCCCGTTCGTGACGGAGCGACCGGACTGCGACGCTGAGAAGGGAGTGCCCGTCGCCCGGACACCATCGATGGCGTTTAATTGCGATGCCGACACAGTTCCCGCTATGGACCCGGAGGACAACAGACGGGGGTGGGCGGACCGGTCGGAGGAGTACTCTCCGGAGTACTACGCCGAGATCGGCCCCAACGAGGTCAGCGAGACGCTCGCCGACGCCTTCGACTACTACCTCGACGACGGAGCGGCGATCCTCGAGGTCGGCTGCGGTTCCGGCCGTCACCTCGCCTATCTGCGCGACCGCAGCTTCGAGAACCTCGCCGGGATCGACATCAACCCCGACTCCTTCGACGTGATGGCCGAGCGCTACCCGGAACTCGCGGAGACGGGCACCTTCCTGACCGGCGCGGTCGAAGACGTCCTGCCGGAGTACGACGACGGCGCCTTCGACGCCGTCTACTCCGTCGAGACGCTCCAGCACATCCACCCCGACGACGAGTGGGTCTTCGAGGAACTGACGCGGGTCACCGACGACTTGCTGGTCACCGCCGAAAACGAGGGCAACAGTCCCGAGCGCGGCCGCGGCGAGGCGGAGGTGAGCCGCGTCGACGGCGAGTTCCCGCTGTATCACCGCAACTGGAAGGCCGTGTTCACCGACCTGGGCTCCGCGCAGTTGCTCTGCGAGCCGACCAGCCGCGACACGATCCGCGTGTTCCGCGTGCTGTGACGGACCCGCAGTCGGTGGCCGCGTTCGAACGGGGTCGTGACGGGCGTCCGCCGTGGATCCCTCACCCGGGTACACAAGGATTAATCGTTCCGCTACGGTATTGTTCGATATTATGGGCGTATCCGGGTTTACGACAGCGTTCGGTGCCGGTCTCGCACAGTACACCGTGCCGGTCGTCGGTGTCGAGCTGGGCCAGCCGCAGGTCACTGCGATCGGTATCGGTCTGATTCTGGTGTTGCTCATGGGGTCGGGCTTCTTCTCGTCGTCGGAGATCGCGCTGTTCTCGCTGCCGACCCACCAGATCGACGCGATGGTCGAGGAGGGCAAACGCGGCGCGCAGGCGGTCAAGTCGCTCAAGGAGGACCCCCACCGCCTGCTCGTGACGATCCTCGTCGGAAACAACATGGTCAACATCACGATGTCCTCGGTCTCGACGACGCTCGTCGGCTTCTATTTCGACCCGGGCACGGCGGTGCTCGTCTCGTCGCTCGGCATCACGTCGATGGTCCTGATCTTCGGCGAGAGCGCGCCCAAGTCCTACGCCGTCGAGAACACCGAACTGCACGCGCGGCGCGTCGCCAGAGGGTTGAAGATCGTCGAGAAAGTGCTGTGGCCGCTCATCACCCTGTTCTACTACCTGACGAGCGTCGTCAACAAGATTACCGGCGGCAGCGCGTCCATCGAGGAGACCTACGTCACTCGCGAGGAGATCCGGAACATGGTCAAGACGGGCGAGCGCGAGGGCGTCCTCGACGAGGACGAACGACAGATGATCCAGCGTACACTCCGGTTCACGAACGCGACCGCCAAGGAGGTGATGACGCCCCGTCTCGACATGGTGACCATCCCCGAGGACGCGACCGTCGAGGCGGCCCTCAGGAAATGCATCGAGTCGGGACACGCTCGCCTGCCGGTCTACGAGGGGTCGCTGGACAACGTGACCGGCGTGTTCGATATCCGCGAGCTCCGCGAATCAGACTACGACACGTTCGCCGACCTCGAAGTAGCGGACGCGATCAGCCCGACGCTCCACGTCCCCGAGTCGAAGAACGTCGACGACCTCCTCTCGGAGATGCGCGAGAACCGGATGCACATGGTCGTCGTCATCGACGAGTTCGGCGCCACCGAGGGGCTCATCACGATGGAGGACATGACCGAGGAGATCGTCGGCGAGATCCTGGTCGGCGACGAGGACCACCCCATCGAGTTCTCCGACGACGACACCGTCGTCGTGGACGGCTCGGTCAACATCGAAGAGGTCAACGAGGCGCTCGACATCGTGCTCCCGGAGGGCGAAGAGTTCGAGAGCATCGCGGGGTTCCTGTTCAACCGCGCGGGCCGCCTCGTCGAGCAAGGCGAGGCGTTCGACTACGAGAACGTGACGCTCCGGGCCGAACAGGTCGAGGACACCCGCATCCAGACGGTCCGGGTGACTGTCGACCGCGACACGCCCGACCCCGTCGAAGCGGAGGATACGCCGGGCGGCGAGGGCGAAACCGACTGACCGACATCGCCGAACGGCCGCGCGCTCGGTGTCAGTCCCGTCGTGGCCGCTACGGATTCGGCGTGTGCGAGGGCGGCCCACCGGGCCCGACCGGGCCCGTGACTCTAACAGAGCTCGGGACTGGTCGCCTCACTGCACGAGCGCTGGACTAGATTCACCCGACGCGGATTCAGCGCCCGTAAACGCCTCGGATTCGACGGAGAAGCCAGTGCAGGAGCGGAGACTGGGACTCTCGATGCATCGGTGACGGAGTTCGTCTGACCGCCCGGATTAGCTCCCCTGTTCCGCCATCTCGAACTCGAACTCGAACCGTGCGCCGCCATCTGTTCCCTCAGTCACCGTCAGCTCCCAGCCGTGAGCTTCCACGATTCGTTTCACGATCGTCAACCCGAAACCAGTGCCACCACGGACCGACGAATGGCCCGGTTCGAGCACGTCTTCCCGCTCGTCCGCCGGGATTCCCGGCCCATCGTCTTCGACGTAGATTCCCTGCTCGCCGTGACGGCCGACACGAACGGTCACGTCGGAGCCACCGTGTTCGACGGCGTCGTCGGCCTGTGGCCGACTGCTCGCGGAGCCATGCTCCACGCTGTTCCGGAACAGGTTCTCGAACACGTGCTGTAATCGGTCGGGGTCGCACTGGAACGTCATCTCGTCGACGATCTCGATGGTCGCGTCGCCCGTGTCTACTGTGGCCCAGCACTTCCCGACGAGGTCGGTCAAACTGATCGGCTCCGTTTCGCTTATCGTGTCGCCCTGGCGAGCGAGCGTCAACGTGTCCTCGACGATCGCTTCCATCCGATCGAGCGCTCGCAGGAGCGGATCGAGATGCTCGCTCTCCGCTTGATCGGCGAGGAGCGCCGCACGACCCTGTGCGACGTTGAGCGGGTTTCGCAGATCGTGGGAAATAACACTCGCAAACTCGTCGAGTCGCTCGTTTTGCTGACGTAACTGTCGCTCCCGTTCGACGCGATCGGTGACGTTCCGAGTGACCCCGATGAGGCGGGTTATCTCGTCATCGGTGACGACCGGCGCGATCTTCGTGTGCCAGAAGCGCGCCCTCTCCCCGACCCGTAGCTCCTCCTGGTAGGAAATCGGCTCACCAGCGTTGACACAGCGGTGGTAGTTCGCTTCGAGGTCCGCCCCCTGCTCGTCACCGAACACGTCTCGCGGCGTCCGACCTCGCACTTCCTCGGTCGTAATCCCAGTTTGTCGCTCGTAGGACGGACTGAGCCGTTCGAATTCGAATGTGACATCGTCATCGCCTGCCCCTGTAACGTCGATAAGAAAGATCGCGTCCTCCACGTTGTTCAGAAGGGCTTCGTACTCTTCGGCGAGTTCCTGAACTTCGTTCTGATACTCTTTTCGGTCGGTGACATCTCGGCTGCTGAGGAGGATCCCATCGATGAGGCCGTCGTCGAGTCGGTTCCGCATCGTGGCCTCGATCCAGCGCCACGATCCGTCAGCGTGCTGGAATCGGACTTCGACAGTCTCGGATTCGGACGGGTTCGATAGGACGGTCTCGACCGCCTCGGCGTTTCGCTCTCGGTCGTCGGGATGGACGAACTCGTACCCCTCGTGGCCGATCAACTCGTCGGGCTCGTAGCCAAGGATGCGTGTGACGGCCGGACTGACGTAGGTTATCGTCCCGTCGGTATCGACGACTGTCGCGAGGTCGTTCACTTCTTCGACGAGCGTCCGATACCAGGCAGCCCCGTGTGTGTCGTCCGCTTCGGGAGTCGCACCGTCTTCCATTGCCCCTAATACGAACAGTACATAGAAAAAGAGTCCCCACTCCAATAGCGGACCTACGCAGCCAGTACAGTAGTTGAGAGCGATCGTCTCAATGTACAGAGAGTTCGAAAGTTGGACGTCCTGTGATCAGACGAGCGGCCCCTGGCGGTCGGTGCTCACACTGAAGAGAAGTACGACTGGCCGAACCGGAGCAGGTCCCGATCAAATTCGTCTGGGTCGTCGATCCGAAAGTGGAAGAGTCGATTTCGCATATCACCGATCTCAAGCACTAGCTCGCGAATCACGTCCTGTTGATCGTCGAAGAGCGATTCAAACTCCTCCCAGTGAATAGAGATGAACTGCGCATAGTGTGCGTAGCTACAATGTTCGACCGACGCTGGCGTCGGAAGTGGATGATCGCCGTCGAACGTCTCGGCCAACTGCTCGGACAGCGAATCACCAAACACTCGTGTGAAGAGCGCGCGCAACTGCATCTCGATCGACTCGATCAGCAAAAACGGCTCGAGCATCTGTTTCAGCCGCGTCAGAAGATCGTAATCAGTCAGGATACGCCACTCATCGTCTCGGTTGACCACGATATACGTGTACTCCGCGAGTGCATCGAATATCGCGAGAAGGTTCTCGTCCTCGCTGATCGTGTGCGCATCTTCAACCGCCGCCCCGACCGAGATATCGTCCAGCGTCTTGTGACCGACATCCAGTTGCTGGAACGACAGCAAGGTTCGGACGACCGATCTGTACGTGACGATTCCGACTAGCTCACCGTCACGTTCGACGCCAACCTGCGTGTAGCTGTTCTCGAACATCCGACGGAGTGCCGATTCGAGCTCGAGATCGTATTCGACGGTCTGCAGTTGGTTTGTAACCGGTAGATCTCCGATCGTATACATCGATAACTGTAGAGTTGGTCTGCGGGCAACTATGTGTTTCCGTACGTATCCAAGCTCTTGCTGTGCACATTCTTCTGCAGTCCCTGTCCTGTGGTATCGATGGGAAATCGAGAGCGACTACAGGGCACTCGACCGGTTCGTGGCCGCAACTACGTCGAAGGATTTCGAGTTGCGATTCTTCTCCTTCGCGGTTGCCTGCGTGACCGACGCGGTCCGGTGAGCCGTCGATCTACTCGTGCAGCCCGGACAGAAGGCGAGTACGACCATTCACCGATCGTGGTGGCGGATAATACGCTGACGCTGCAGAGAGAAACGAGAACAGGGAGCACCCGTGCGTTCGTGATCATGGCGTGTCGACTGACTGCCGGGATAATAAGTGGAAGCGTGTAGTTTCCGAATCTTCCGAATAAATTTATTTCCTACCGAGAGTGTCATACAACGGTCCACATGCCCGTTCTTCGCAACCCCGATCCGCTCACTATAGAGGAGTGAGGGAACACCTCGGTCGAAGACCTATCGGTTCCTAAGTAGGAACGGCGTGCGAGATACCGAGGGTGTATTCAGCAGACGGCTATCGTTCGTTTCAGCCCGTCGGCGGTGAAACACCTGTTAGGTGGGTGTACAAACGTCGCATCCGCGAGCGAAGCGAGCGAGGAAACCCGAGGCGAAAAGAGGTCGTGCTGAAGATGCCATTTCCATAATCTACATTACTACTGGATTCGTAGTGAGTTACATGAGCGAATCTGGAACGGAGAGAGCAGCGAAACAGCGCGGAGCGGTGGATGGGAGTGAGCTCTTTTCACTTCTCGGAAAGGCACACACGCTGGCGATCCTCCGGGATATCCTCCTTGGAGCTCACCAACCGGTTCGATTCGGCGAACTCCAAGAGGCCCTCGATATCTCCCCGAATACGCTGTCTCGACGGCTCGACGAACTCGTCGAAGTCGGATTTCTTGAGCGCACACAGTATGAAGAGATTCCACCACGGGTAGAATACGAGGCGACAGGACTGTTGGAAGAACTTGAACCGACCTTCCGAGAACTCGAAAGCTGGATGACTACCCATGGCGCAGAACAGCTTGACTGTCCTGAGTAGGCATCTCAGTCAAATTGTCCGACGAACGAGTTGATCAGCTGGATTTCATCGTCGGTAATTGCGTGTCCCAACTCTTCGTAGAGCTCAACAGTAACATCTCCAACAAGTTGTTCAAACACGGATGCAGTTTCATGAATACGCTCAGCAGAAACATACGGATCGTTACTGCCACACCCAATGAAGACCGATGTGCCATCAATCGTCCCATCGTACGCGTGGCTCGTTTCCGGCCCGAGTAGACTTCCAGAGAGGGCAATGAGTCCACCGTAGCGACGTGGGTTACGAGCAGCGTATTCACTAACCACACCTGCGCCTTGCGAGAATCCGAAGAGGACCACACGCTCAGGTGGGATGCCAGCAGTCGTCGCTGTTTCAAGGGCCGCTTTTACACGGTCGAGTGCGGACGAAAACCACGGCTCGTTCGCTTCGGTTGGGGCGTAGCCCGAACGAGGATACCACGTATTCCGAGCTGCTTGAGGCGCGAGGTACATCACGTCGTGGTGCAGAAACTCGTCTATGAGCGTTAAGAAACTCCGAGCGGTCGCGCCACGACCGTGAACCATGATCACGGCTGCGTCGGCGGCTTCCGGGGGCGCACCAGCTGATTCAATCGGTTGCCCTCGATGCAGTTCATCACCCGACTTAGAGGAGTTGGATGATCGCGTCATTAGTTCGGTTTGAGGGCTGGTGGGAGTTCGAGCGGTTGAAGCTGCCCTTCGATCATCTCGCGGTCCTCTTCGAGCGATGGCGGGAGGTACAGCGATTGCCCGAGCGTGCCGGTATCGACGTCGAACGTAAGTCCCGGTCCCTCCGTCGTGAGTTCGAACAGGATACCACCGGGCTCGCGGAGGTACAGTGAGTGAAAGAAATGTCGATCGTGTACCCGTGAGACATCGTAACCGCGGTTTTGGAAGAGATCGTGCCACTCGAAGAGTTGCTCTTCATCCGAAATACGCACCGCCACGTGATGGATTGAACCGACACCCTCACGGCCGAACTCACCGTCTCTATCGAGGAGATCAACGACGGTTGCACGGTCACCGGGTGCCTGATATCGAACCCGGTCCTCCTCTTGGTCTACCAGCTCGAATCCCAACGTGTCGAGAACACTTGCGGTGACGAATGTGCTCACCGAGTGGAGTGTTACGCCGTGGATGCCCCGAATCGCATACTCGGTTGGAATCGGTCCGTCCTGCCATGGTTCGACGGGCGAATCGCCGGAGACGAGTTCGAGTTGCGTCCCGTCCGGGTCGGTAAATCTGAGGACGGTCTCGTCGAATCGGTCGAACGGGCCGACGAACTCGACATCGTGAGCGGCGAGTCGGTCCGTCCAGTAATTGATCGACCGGGGAGGAACGACGAGCGCGGCGGTGGTGATCTGTGGCCGCCCGATGCGACCGTCCTCCTCTGCGGGATACGGAAAGAACGTCAAACTCGTGCCGGGCGTGCCGGTTTCGTCGCCATAGAAGATGTGGCGCGTGAATATTTCGTTGAAGTTCACCGTCTGTTTGACGAGGCGTAGCCCGAGGACTCCCGTGTAAAAATCGAGATTTCGCTGCGCATCCCGAACGATGCCCGTGATGTGATGGATACCTGGCGTGTCTGTTACCATTGTATGTGATTAAGCGTTGATTTTGAGCTGAGACACCGGCAGTAGCTGTTTACCGGCCGATGGTTCCCTGGTACGTAAGCGGTGCGTCGGGGTTGATGAGGAAGGCAACGAGCAACGTCTCTTCTTGGGCGGTGACTGTCAGATCATCCGCGCCGACGAGTAACCCCTGTTCTGTCCGACTGAAGGTCGTCTCGTTGGCCTCGACTGCCCCCTCGAACACGTAGAAGTACGTATCCCATCCAGCTATCGAGGGCAGTTCGACACTCATTCCCTCGTCGAGGTGGACATCGTAGAAGTTGACATCGTTGCGCACATAGAACGGTGCATCGGACTCTTCCGGACCGAAGAGATGTCGCCACTCGTTGGCGACGGCATCAGGAACGGGATCTTGCTGGATATTCGGTTCAAGATCAACCGTGTGAGGTCGAACGAAGATCTGAAGGAGCCGTAGCTGCGGGTCATCCGCGAGCGTCTGCTCCTCGTGCCAGAACCTCGTCCCGGCGTTCATCACCATCAGGTGTTCAGAGTCCATGACTAACTCGTTGCCCGCCCGGTCTCGGTGACGCATCACGCCGGTTGGGACGTACGAGACAATTTCGTCGTTTTGGTGCGGATGCATACCAACGAACGTGTCCGGGTCCAAGATTGCTTCGTCAACGCGAGCTAGCGGTCCGTAGCCGTGGTCGTCGTGATCCGGGAGGAGCCGCCCGGGATAGTTGGTATGCATTCTAAACTTGCCCTGATTCTGCCCGAGATCTGTGCGAGGGGCCTTGTAGAGCGCTGTGTCACTGCTTACTTGCATTGTTTCATCCTATAGTACGGCTTTGGAAGTAATAACCTACCAAGTTAGAAGCATGGATGCAACTTCCAGATGTGGAAGCGAGAGGATTGATTCAGAGTAGATCCCTCAAGATAAACAAAGTCGGCGTGATGCATCCATCCTCTGTATTCCCAAGCCGAGATTGACAGCTACCAGTAATATTAGCCCCATTTCATCTCCTGCTTGCCCTGTATCTACCAATTCCAGCCACCACAATTCCACCACGCCGACTTTGCTGCATATGCGCTATGTATCTTGTACGATTCCGAGAACATCTACCGTATCTGGTAGGAATCACAGCGGTATCTGCGCAAGCCTACAGAGCAAGTGATTCATTTCCAGTAGTCTTGAAATCAACCTCCTTGTAAACTGTTCTATGACACCCTGTCCTACTGTCAACTATGATGTCATAGAACGAATAGCCGATTGCGGTTCTATACACGATGTTGATTCATCCCTCATTATGGCTCTTGGATGGAGAGAGTTATCATCCATTTGAATGGCTCTCCCTCGTTTGCCCATTCTGATCCGAAGTGATAGTCCCCGGTTGGCATACACGACGTCTCCGGTTTCCGATCCCACAGCAGATACTCTTGGCTGACCGATTCACCCGGAGAGAGGTGAAGCGGTTCTCCACCAGCGTTGTTCCCGTTGAATGCAGCCTCGTGAGGCACTTCCCAACAGGTTTCTTTTCGGTCCGGTTGCGCGTATCGAGGAGGAACTAACAAGTATTCTTGTGGTGATGAATACGTGAAATCCTCAGCAATGACCGGCATGTCATCACGCACACCGGCGACATCCATCGATTCAGAATCACCCTCGTTTATCGATTCAGAATCACCCTCGTTTGTAAACGTTAAACGTAGTGTAGCGGTGTGTTCTACGATCACTTCCGGTTCTGTCATCTCACCAGTGAGAGCAACATTATGCTCTCGTGGTTCTCTATTGATAGTGACTAGACTGACGGCTCGATTCTGAAATTGCTGATCTGTAGATTCTGAACCCGTTGAGATCGGCGTGCTCGTTGTAGAGGAACCTATCCCGAGACATCCGGATAATCCAGCTGCTCCCGCCCCAAGCCCGGCCAGCAATGAGCGCCGTTTCATTATATCTGAGAGAGGTGTGGAACTCTGAAAAAGTCTTGCAGGGCTCAAAGAACTGTTTTAATCGCGGTCTGCAGTGAACGTTACAATATTTGTACGCATGCAGACAAACCTCTTCGAACCTATTTTGAACACCACTTTTTTGATAATAGACGTGATTCTACCGTGATTGACGGTGAGCGGCCCCACTTGAAGAGCGTCATGTTAACTGAGAGGTGGTTTGTAGAAACCCAAACTGCGAAGTTGGGAACTTCCACAGCCGCCGATAAGTTGAGACCGGTGCTCTCAATGCATAGGCTGGAGTTTCGTTCAATTTGTGGCTTTCGGAGAATGACTTGTGACCGATTCGGGGCGTCGCCTATCACACCACCGAGGGAGGAACCCCGGAACTATGCCGAACTCACTCATTACGACCACTATCCCTTTCGAATCCAGACCGTTAATTGTACCCAGATCCAACGTCTGACCTATGACGGTCACCACAGAGTTCCTTATCAGCTCAGCATCGCTTCCACTCGTGAGTCTCGCTGAGTCGCTCGAGTCGAATCAATTCGAGTGCGTACACGGACTCTGTCTCGAACACGATTCCCGCGTGTTCGTCATCTATCTTGAGCCGATGGAGGAGGTCTCTGAAGACGAACTCTTGGCATTCGACGAAGTGGTTGAGACGACAGCACTCGGAAGATCGAGCGGGAAAGACGTGTTTCAGGTCACTATCGAACTGGAGGATATCGTCTCGGAAGCATTCGCACCGGAACGGTTCACCGCTACCCAGATGGAACCAACGATCGTCACACCAGAGGGCTGGTATGAGAAGAAACTCTTCCAGAACTACAATGCGTTCAATGGGATGCAAACTCGATGTGAGGAGTATGGAATCGAGGTTGAACTGATTTCCATCTCTCAGAATCCATCTGGAGACGATGAGTCATCTCAGTATGGGCTAACTGACCGGCAACACGAGGCGCTCACCCTGGCGATCGGTCGAGGATACTACGAAAGCCCGCGTCAGATCAGTACCGAAGAACTGGCCGAAGAAATGGGTATCTCGCAACCGTCTATGTCGAGCCTCCTACGCCGCGGTGAGCGTCAACTCCTCACCTCGGCACTGGGCTCACAGCCCCAGGTCGACAGCCTTTCTCGATAGTCTCGAATTGTTTCGTACCCTGCACAACATGTCCCGATATATAAACGTCCTTTCAATATAGCATAACGGCGAAACGTACAACCGTTTTACCAGTAACCGATGTCAACAGATTTCGATTCGGAACTGGACGGACAGATAGCAATCGTCACCGGCGCCTCGTCCGGGATCGGCAGTGCGACCGCTGAATCACTCGCTTCGCGAGGGGCGAGCGTCGTGATTGCTGCACGACGGGAAGACGAACTCGAAGCACTCGAAGCCAGCATCGAGGACACCGACGGGGAGGCGCTCGTCGTGCCGACAGACATCACGAACGACGACGATATCGACAACTTAGTCGAAACCACAATCGACGAGTACGGTCGTATCGATATCCTCGTCAACAACGCCGGCGTCATGCCGCTCGCGCACATTGCAGAGGCCGACCGTGAGACACTCAAAACAACTATCGACGTAAACCTCACCGGGCTCATCACGCTCACCCACGAAGTCGTTCCGACGATGCTGGAACAAGAGAGCGGATACATCGTCAACCTCTCTTCCGTCGTGGGACGATTCCTCCAAGCGAACAGTGCGCATTACAACGCGGCGAAAGCAGGCGTGAAAATGTTCGGTGATTCGCTACGTCTCGACGTTGCCGAGGAAGGCATTCACGTCGCCACGATTGAGCCGGGGGCAGTCGACACCGAACTCCTCGAGCACATCCCTGACGAGGAACTCCAGTCGAACGTACAGGACCTCGTCGGCTCGATGGAGGCACTCGCACCCGAGGATATCGCTCGAACTATCACGTTCGTCGTGACGCAACCACCCCGGGTCGATATCAACGAGGTCCTGATTCGGCCACTCGACCAAGTCCAGCCGTAATTCCACTTCCGATACCTCCGTAGTCTTCCAGTCGCCTCTCGATAGCCAAACAATAACGCCTCATCACGGCATTCGACACACTATCGGACTTAAATGAGCTTTTCAAATAGCATCGGATTCAGGGCGTCCGAACCTCAAATAGAGAGTACGTAATCATGAAGGCAGCAGTCTATGGAGGGCCGGGCAACATCCGTATCGAAGAACGAGATAGCCCCGAGATCGAGGAGCCAACTGACGCAATCGTCAGGATCACTCACACCGCGATCTGCGGCTCAGACCTCTGGTTTTACCGTGGTCAAGAAAAGCACGAAGACGGTGTCGCTGTAGGGCATGAGCCGATGGGAATAGTCGAGGACGTCGGCGAGGAGGTCCGCCACGTCCAACCGGGTGACCGCGTGTTCGCTCCATTTGCGATCAGCTGTGGGGAGTGCGAGTTCTGCCGCAAAGGACTCCACACCTCGTGTGTGAACGGGGGCTTCTGGGGTCCGCATGGCGGCGGTGGGGCGCAGGCCGAAAAGCTTCGCGTCCCTCAAGCAAACGGCACGCTCGTCCGTGTCCCGGATCGGTACGCTGATGACGAGGATGTCCTCGAATCACTCTTGCCGCTCACAGACGTGATGGCGACGGGCCACCATGCTGCTGTCAGCGCTGATGTCGAGGCGGGTGATACGGCCGTTGTTATCGGTGACGGTGCGGTAGGGCTCTGTGGCGTGCTCGCGGCGAAACGTCTCGGTGCCGAGCGCATCATCGCGATGGGTCACCACGAAAACCGCCTCGAAATCGCCCAGGAATTTGGTGCGACTGATGTCGTTTCCTCTCGAAGTCAGGAAGCGATCGAGGAGGCACGGGAACTCACCTACGGCGGTGCGAATCACGTCCTCGAATGCGTCGGGGCAGCATCGTCACTGGAGACTGCTGCTGAAGTGGTCCGTCCGGGTGGGAACATCGGGTACGTCGGTGTTCCCCACGTCGAGAGTGCTGAGTTCCTCTCACCGCTGTTCTACAGCAACGCCTCGTTCACGGGAGGCCCCGCACCCGTCCGGAATTACGCTGAGGAACTCATGGATGCTGTTCTCCAGGGGGTTCTTGACCCCTCACCGATCTTCACGAAAACAGTTGATCTCGATGGTGTTCCTGAAGGGTATCAGGCGATGGATGACCGTGAAGCAGTGAAGGTTATGGTGAAACTTGACGGGTAGAGACCCCTGGTGTTTCTCAGATACTCCTGCTCAGCGGAGCGAAGTAGGAACCTCGTTCAGGTAGCATTGACTTCCAGCCATACCTCGACTCTGGTAGACATAATGACATCACAGAATAAACTAACTGAGAAACCGCAGCCAAGCACGGCTGTCATTGAACAAATCGCGGAAAGCAAAGGTGTGGAATCTGTCGAATTGACACCCCTGTATCGGGCTGTGGATCCTGATGCGTTGGACGCTCTGTTCGATGATCGACCAGGCGGCCATGTGAAATTCATGTACGAGGGCCTATGGGTGACTGCTTCATTCATCGACGGGGAGCTATCAGTAAAAATCGAGAGTCAGGATGGTAGCAAGCCGAGAGGGGGACATGTACAATGACGGCAACCTCGAACAGGCGGGGGGAACCACTAGACTCCACGCAAGGTTGGTTGATCGTGGTACTCGGAATCGGGATCCTCAGCACGATCTGGGGAGCTCTCTTCACGTTCACCGTGTACGCCGACCGACTCGCGACCACGTACGGCCTTACCGCGCTGCAAACGTCGTCGATCTTCTCAATCACGACCGCGTTTCTCCTTGTCGTCGGTGGGGTATTCGGTGTGTTCGCCACCCGATTCCCACTTCGGCCCGTCGTCGTAGCGGTCGGTATCGGCCTCGGGTTCGGTACCGTGGCCCTCCAATTCGTCGACTCCTACGTTGGCGTCATCGCCGCGTTTGCACTCATCGGCACCTCAGGAGGTACCGTCTTTACTATCGTCGTCTCGCTTGTTCCACAGTGGTTTGACACCCATCAGGGGCTTGCGACGAGTCTCTCGCTGACGGGACTTGGCCTCGGACCGCTCGTCATGCCGTTCGTGTGGCTCTGGCTCTTCGAACGAACTGATCTCCGAACCGCCTTTGCGGTTGTCGTCGGTGCGTCAGTTATCGTCGTACTGATATCGAGCCTCGTCTACCGGCGACCCTCCAACCGCTCTCAGAATGAGTCAGCCGCCGACCTCGCCTGGATCTACAGGTTGCTCACTGACCCGTACTTCCTTACGACGATGATTGGGTACGCTCTCGTCTGGAGTTGGTATTACGTCCTCTCCTCACAGCTCGTCAGTATCCTTACAGCGAATGGTATCGCCGTAGGTGTTGCTGCGGCGGCGCTCAGTACAATCGGCGGCGTCAGCGTCTTTACCCGCGTTGGAGGAGGGTACCTCGGGGATCAAGTCGGTCAGCGCAAGACCTTCGGAGCAAGCATCATCCTCGCCGGTGTTTGTATCTTGGCCCTTCCGTTTATCCACTCGCAGTTGCTGCTATACATTGATGTCGTCGGCCTCGGCGCGGCCTTCGGCCCGCTGGCCGCGCTCTGGTCGCCGATCGTTCTCACACGCTTCGGCACTGAGAACGCGACTGCGATCGTCGGCCTACTCCTTATCGGGTCAGCAGGAGGCGCCTTCCTTGCACCGTTGGGAGTCAACGTACTCCACCGCATGACTGGTGGATATACTATCCCGCTGTTTGCGCTGAGTGTTTTCACCGTTCTCGGAGCCGCCCTCTTCTATTGGAGCACAGCCCCGATGACGAATCCCCCAGAACCCGAACGCTAAGTGCGCAGAGAGACAAACACTCCACAATGGCAATTAGAGCCGAACTCAATCTTCGCTCGTCTTTGCTCCCGCTCGTCAGTATTGCCGAATCAATACGTGACCAGATTACGTGCGTCCATGCACTCTGGCTTCAACCGGGGCTCCAGATGTTTGTGGTCGAGATTGACAAATCCGCCTCTGAGGTGGATTTTTCCGAACTGGATGAGGTAGTCGAGGCGACTAATCTCGGAAAGGCGAGCAGTAAGGTAGTGTATAAACTCACTGTCCATCTTGATGAGTCAGTCTCTGAGGCGTTCGATGCGAGCCCAGATGCAGCGCTTATGGATGCAATAATCGTCACGCCAGATGGCTGGTTTGAAGAGAAGCTCTTCAAAGATTATACTGCCCTCACTGAATTTCAGACCAACTGTGAGAACAATGGAATCTCTGTCGAAATCATCTCCATTGCGTATGACTCCGATCCATCAGAAGACTCGACGCCGTATGGTTTGACCGACCGACAGTACGAAGCATTGGAACTCGCGTTCTCTCGGGGCTATTACGAACGGCCGAGAAAGACCACAGCTGAAGAACTTGCTGACGAAATGGGTATCTCACAACCGTCGATGTCGGATTTGCTCCGGCGTGCTGAACAGCAGCTGCTTTCTGCTACCCTCCAACCTCCAACCCGGCTTGAGCCACCGTCCGCGTAGCGAATTAGCGATCTCAGACATCGACTTGGTCAATTCCACAATCTATTAATCAGGTCTGGGACAGAAGGAGTATTTAAATCCGTTTTTCATATAGCACAATGGACAACCCCATGGTTCACTTCTAATTCACGTGATGGCATCCAATTCCGAAGACGCGGTGAGACGAGCAGTGACGTTAAACAACGGTGTCGAAATGCCCCAATTGGGGTTCGGTACGTACCAGATAGACGACCTTGATGAGTGTGAACGGAGCGTATCCAAAGCGCTGGAGACCGGGTACCGGCTGATCGATACGGCGGCCGCATACGAGAACGAAGAGGCCGTCGGCAGAGCCATCGAGAAGAGCGACGTGCCGAGAGAAGAGCTGTTCGTTACCACAAAACTCTGGATTCAAGACACGGGCTACGAAAGCACGAAGGAGGCGTTCGAACGCTCGTTAGAACGATTGGGACTCGACTACCTGGACCTGTATCTGATCCACCAACCCTTCGGGAACGTACACAGTTCGTGGCAGGCGATGGAGGATCTGTACGACGAAGGAAAGATCAGAGCGATCGGGGTCAGCAACTTCTATCCTGATCGCCTGATGGATCTAATCGCTCACAACGACATCGTCCCCGCGGTCAACCAGATCGAGACGCATCCCTTCTACCAGCGAACTGCCGACGCCGAATTCTTGGACGAATACGATGTGCAGCACCAGTCCTGGGGGCCGTTCGCGGAAGGTCAGAACGACATCTTCCAGCACGATGTCCTGACCTCAATCGGAGACAAGTACGGCAAAACGGCCGCGCAGGTGACGCTCCGGTGGCTACTTCAGCGAGACATCGTCGCAATCCCGAAATCCGTTCACGAGGAACGAATCGTCGAGAATCATGACATCTTCGACTTCGAACTGAGTCAGGAAGACATGGAGGAAATTTCGACCCTCAACGAGGGTGGAAGTCTCTTCATCGACCACACCGACCCAGACACGGTAAAGCAGCTGTCCGGAACAGAATTCGACACCTAAACGCTGGCTCTTCCGTCAGTTTCCGGCCTGCGTCCTCACCAACCCACTTTTCGCTCTTACGAGCCGGTGCTCAGAGAACCGAGACAAATGTAGCTGCCCTCGATTCCCACGAAACCGAGTGAAGTGACTCTATGAGGACCTCGTGAATTGTGAGTTCGCCACCGTCAGATTCGGCGAGGACGTAGACGTGTCGTCTCGTGTGTCGCGGAGATAAGTTGCCGTTCTGCGCGGCCGAGAAGGTTTGACAACGAAGGTTGAGAAATACCCAAATCGTCTGTGAGTTCTCTCGCGCTAGTCTGGCGAGGCTGTTCGTAATAGCCACGAGACATGGCCCCGATAGGTAGTGTCCCGCTGGCGACCGACGTGCAATTTACCAGGTAGCCTGCCAAACAGGACTAACCGATGCCGCGTAATCACGATGAAACTGTGCCGACGAACGAGAAATTCGATTTCAAAGGCAATCTTGCGTTCGTCTCGGAAGCGGCGGGAGGGATCGCAGGTGCCACGGCGCTGGCATTCGCCCGCGACGGAGTCGGCCTCGTGCTTGCCGACATCGACGAGCAGGTAATCAGGAGTCGGATAGCTGATCCACCGCCAAGACAACTGGAACCGAACCCGAGTATACTTCCATCGATTTCGAGAAGACATCACCAATGAGTCCATGGCCGGAAGACGAACTGAGCGAGATCGCCAAGTCCGATGATCTGCACATTGCACCGTTCCGCGAGGACGGCGAAACCTACGGCACACCAACCCGGATCTGGAGCGTCGCTGTGGAAGGCGATCTCTACGTGCGCGCCTCCAACGGGCAGGATTCGAGTTGGTACCAGGCTGCCGTTCGGGAAAATGCCGGGCGGATCGAAGCGGCCGGGATGACGAAGGAAGTCTCGTTCGAGTCGGTCGAGGGCGAGGCGCTGAACGACCGCATTGACGAAGCCTACCGGGCGAAGTACGAAGGCAGCCAGTACCTCGATGCGATGATCAGCGAGCGTGCCCGGGCCGCGACGGTCCGGGTCCTCCCGAGAGATATCTTCGACCAGCTGAAAGCCGGTGAGCCGGTCCCGTTGGACGACCCGGGGTATCAGAAGGTCTCCGAGGAAGTAGATAGAACGATAGGCTTGACGAGGAAGCTGAATGCAGCGACAGACGTAGACGAGATACGGCACTACGTAGGGAAGATAATTGGCGAAGAAGTCGACGAGAGCACGACGATATTCCCACCGTTTCACATCAACGTTGGAAACCATACAAGCTTGGGGCGCAACGTCTTCATCAATCACGCCTGCTCGTTTCTGGACCTGGGAGGCATCACCATCGAAGATGAGGTCATGATCAGTTCGAGGGTAACTATTACGTCCGAAGGTCACCCGGTGGACGTGGATCGTCGAAAGACGATGGTGCCGGGGGAGGTAGTTGTCGAACGCAACGCGTGGATCGGTGCCAGTGCGACGATACTGCCAGACGTAACGATCGGTGAAAATTCGGTAGTGGCCGCCGGTGCCGTAGTAACGAAAGACGTGCCTGCCAACACCGTCGTCGCGGGAGTGCCGGCAGAAGTCGTTAGGGAACTGTAGAAGAAAATCCTCATAGTCACTATGCTCTGGGAGTCGTCACTGTCTCCGGAGTCGCCCTCTTCTACTGGGGGACCGCTCCGGACCAGAGTGGGAGTATTTAAACGACCCTTCGATATAGCATCGGACTCAAGCAACTGCCCGTCCTCGATCAGATCCGAACCATGGACGTCACTAACCTTCCGTCCGCAGATAGGGAAGAAACAGACCATCCAGTGCAGGTCGGATCGCCGCTGATTGCCGACGGCGTCGAGAGCGCATTCGACGGGACGACGGTCGGCGCCGCGGAAGTGACCTTCCGTCCGGGCGAGCGCACCAAATTCCACACCCATGCCGGCGTACAGATCCTATACGTGACCGGGGGTGTTGGGATGGTCGGCAACCGCGAGGAGGAACGAGAAGTATCGGGGGGCGACCTGATCGTCTTCGAACCCGGCGAGGAACACTGGCACGGGACAAGCGAGGACGCCGACAGCGAGTTCAGCCACGTCTACTTCCTCGCGGAACCCGACGACGGTGAATTGACCATCCAGGAGGCCCCCTGAATGGAGTACACGACGCTCGGCTCCACCGGGATGCAGGTTTCGAAGATCTGTCTCGGCTGCATGAGCTTCGGTTCGACTGGGGAGGAGTGGATGCTTGGAGAAGAAGACGGTCGTGAGATCATCGAACGAGCGATCGACCTCGGAGTCAATTTCTTCGACACTGCCAACGTGTACTCCAGCGGCACAAGCGAAGAGATCCTCGGGAACGTTCTCTCGGACTACGACAGGGACGAACAGGTCGTCGCAACGAAAGTGCGGTTTCCGGGCGCAACGGACCACCGGAACGCAGCGGGGCTTTCACGGAAAACTATCGAGCAGGAACTCCAGCACTCTCTTGACCGGTTAGGGATGGATACCGTCGATCTATATCAGATTCACCGGTGGGACTACGACACGCCGATCGAGGAGACGCTGCGAGCCCTCGACGACGCGGTTCGCCGCAATCAGGTCCGATACATTGGTGCCTCGTCGATGTGGGCCCACCAGTTCCAGGAAGCCCTGCACACCAGCGACCACCTCGGACTCGAGCGGTTCCAGACGATGCAGAACCACTACGCTCTGGCCTATCGTGAGGAAGAACGCGAAATGCTGCCTCTCTGTGAGAAGGAGGGAATCGGCGTCATCCCGTGGTCACCGCTCGCCCACGGCTACCTCACACGCACCCACGAAGAGATGGACGCAACCACACGCGGCGAGACCCACGACCCGCTCTACGACCACCCCTACCGAGAGGGTGGTGGCATCGAGATCAACGAACGTGTAGAAGAACTCGCCGAAGAGAACGGTGTGACGATGGCGCAGATCGCCTTGGCGTGGCACTTCCACAAGGACTGGGTGGATGCACCGATCGTCGGAACGACAAGCGTCGAACACCTCGAACAAGCGGTCGAGGCGCTCGATATTGACCTGTCGGACTCGGATATCGAGTACCTCGAAGAACCCTACGAACCGGTCGAAGTTACCACGCACGAGTAACGGCCAACACAGATCGGGATCGAACGATAGCGAGACGATCTGTCCGTTTTCCAGCGGTTTTTCCGAGTCGGTACCCACAACAGGCGCTCATTACAGACCGAATATTGCTGTTCAGATGGTAAGCACCCCCGCCTCGCGTCGCGCTGTCTTCCGGCGTCTCGCCCAGACCTCCTTCTATGCCTGGCCCGCCTACACGGATTCCCCACTATATGACCGGAGTTCGACAGATGGACTCGCTGAAGATGTTCACATCCTCGCAAGCGTCTGGTTTGACCACGATGCTCACGAGTCCGTCGAGGGGTTCGTCTGTCACTGGCCGCTGGCCTATGTCGAGTTCGACGCTCACGACCGCTACGCCGGCCACACGCGATATGACATGGAGTCGTTGTTTCGGGCGTTTCTCATCAAAGCCCTCCACGGCTGGGCACACGAAACCGCTCTCGTTACGCACCTCGAGAACTATCCCGACCTCCGCCAGCGATTGGACTTCCAGACAGTCCCTGACCAGTCGACGCTGTGGCGGACCTGGCAGTATCGCTTCACCAACGACCTCCGGGAGTTCGTCGCGACCGCCGCCCGGACGATACTCGTCAAAGCAGACACCGCTGGCGTCGCCGTCCCTCGAGAACCCGAGCGAACACGGTCGCGCCGGGGACAGTCCGATCACGACGATGCCCCCGCCGAGGACCGGACGCCACTCGAGTGGACGAGCGAGCTCACCGACCACGTCGCTCAGATTATTCGGCCCGTGTTCTCGCTCGACCGTGGCAGGGGCTGTGAGATCCACGAGAACGCGTTCTGGGACTTGCAGACGTATCTCGGATTGCACGAGAACCTCGCGGCTAACGAGGGCGCGCGGAGTTTCGCTGTCGACTCGACACGCGAGCGGACACCCCTGGGACACAACCACCGCGCTCGAATCCGTGATTTGTCTGTCGACCGGATCCGCGAGATGTACCGGACGGCTGCCAGCCGACTCGTCGACCGGACCGCCGACACGCGTGAATTCTTCCGGGCGGGGTCGATCGCGATCGACACGACCGAGGCCGATCCGTTCACTGGCGACCGTACGGGCCACGAGGCCGAGATCATCGGGACGAAAGAGCAGACCGACGAGTACGCCTACCAGTGGGCGACCGTCCAACTCGTCGGTGACTCGGTGCCTTTGGTGCTCGATGTCCGCCCCGTCCGGAAGGGAGATACTCGTCTGGAGATTGTCGAAGACTTGCTGGATTCGGCGATGGATCTCGTATCCGTCGACCGGGTGTTGATGGACAGAGAATTCGACAGCCAGCACATCCTCGAAGCGATTGCCGACCGTGGACTCACGTACGTCGTGCCCAAGCGGATGCAGACCAGCGAGAAGGCACAGGCCAAGCGACTCCTCCAGCGCGACCAGGACCGCTACACCACCGACCGGAAACTCCACCTCGGCAACAACGAGTGGCACGAGACGACGCTTCAATACCGTCGGAAACAGAATTCCAATCGAACGGATTACGGCCAGTACGCCGTGTTCATGACGAATGCCTCTCCGGGAGCGATTGCAGACTACGGGAAACGATGGGACATTGAACGGGGCTACAAGTCGATCAAACGATTCATGGCCGCGACGACTTCCAAAAACTTCGTGCTGCGGTTCTTTTACTTCGCGTTTGCGTGTCTCCTGTACTCGATCTGGCGGGCTGTGGACCTGCTGGTGCAAGTCGAATTGAGTGGAGGGTACGAGCGGGAGCCAGTCGTGACCGCCCAGAACACGCTCACCCTGCTCCGGAAGGAGACTGGAATCGGGTAGAAACTGGCTCAACTGGTGCGTTCGCCCAGTTCGGCAGCGGCAGCACTGGCTCGACTGCAACTCTCGCCGCGATCCTTTTACAATACGAACAGAAACGCCCTCTGAGAAGGCTCGCTCCACTCGTCCGCCAGCACCAATTCTGCCGAAATCACGCATCTCACCCCCGCTATACCCCCAGTAGTCTCAACTTCCCAGCCGCCGAAATGGTATAGCACTATCTGGTTTATAAATTCGAATGCGGGTTCTCCAGATCCCAGGGTGCCAAAATCAGACGATTAGCAGTTCCTCGCAGGTACTGTGTCTTAGTGCGAAAAGACACAGTACGTATTAGTGGGTGGCCACCGTCCCCCGATCCGAACCGATGACGAGTAGCGAGATCGAGGGTTCTGACGCCGAGACCGACATCGAGACCGCGATCGATGCGCGACTCGCCAGCCTCGACTCGGGGAACTACCGAGCGAACAACGAACTCGTCCTCGCCACGTTCGCGGAGTATCTGGAGCACCAGCGGGGTGTGACGAGTCTCGAGGAGTTAGACGTCCTCGACTGTCGCCGATACGCCCAGTGGCTCCGGGAGCGCGTCCGTGACGGCGAAGACGGGCTCTCGGCAGCGTCCGCACACGCGAACGGCCCGTACTTCACTATCGTCCGAGCATTTCTCGGCTGGTGTGTCGACGACGAACGCCTCGACGCGAATCCAGCCCGCCCAAACCGGGTGAAACGGGAACTTCCCGAACACCACGGGGACCACGACCGACAGTTCTGGTCCGCCGAGGCACGTGACGCGCTCCTCGGGTTCGCGAACGAACGCGCACACGCCGCGCTCGATGAATCAGCCGACGATCGAGAGCGGGCTTTCCGTGACCGGGCGATCGTGACGATGCTCGCGCTCACTGGCGCCCGCGGTGCGGAGCTGTTCAGCGACCCTCGGGACGACCACCGCAACGGGCTTCGCTGGCGCGATGTCGACCTCGATAGAGGCGTCGCCGAGGTGTTCGGAAAGACGCGCGAACACCAGCCCATCCCCCTGACCGACCCGGTCGCGAAGTGCCTGGAGCGCTACCGAACTGTCCTCGATCCCGCGACTGAAGACTGGCCAGTGTTCCCGACGCGTCACCATCCGTCACTCGCCCGGGCCGTCGAGAACGGACTCTCAGACCTCGGCTGGGACGAGAGCGACATCGACTCGGCACTGGACGGGTCGTCGTCGATGGAACTACTCCGAGAGCAAGGGATCGCTCCGCCAGCACTCTCGAAGAACGGCGCTCGGTCTCTGATGAGGCGACTCTGTGAGACTGCTGAGATCGACATCGACGGCGAGTATCTGAAACCGCACGGCGGACGGAGAGGGTTCGGCAGTGAGCTCTACGCCCACGACGCCGAGTTGGCACAGGAAACACTTCGACACGAGTCGATCGAGACCACACACGAGTCCTATCGCGAACAGAACGTCATCGACCGACGCGAGCGCCTGGAGACAGTACTCGACGAGTGAAAATATCATTCTACGGTATAAAATCGTGTCCTAAAAGAACTCTGAAATCAGCTAGCGTCGGCCGTTTGCAGTGTTCGGTACGGCGGTCACCCCGACGGTCGGTACGGCATCGTCACCGACGCTCTCGGAGATCCGGCGCGAGACGGCGAGGGTGGCGTCCGCTTCCGATCGACACCCCCCGGCGTTCTCCGGATCCCCGGCACCGCGCGACGTGAGGTACCGGATACCGATGGAGTCCTTTCAGCGAACGACGTACTCTGCCGTCCCGGTCGTTTGCCGACCGAGTGCACGTACCAGAAGCGGCCAGCGGTCCCTGGACGCAAAAATGTCGGAACTCATTATATAGTCTTATTATTGTATATTCGAGTCCGGGTCGCCCGAGTCGCGATCTGAAGGGAGATCGTTCGAGACCGCTTTCCGGATGTGGCGGACTGCCGGTTCAGGAGTGGGTGAGGTTGACTTCGACGACGTTGGCGGTCCTGAGGACCAGCTCCGGGACCGCTTCGGTGAATCGGTCGCCGCGCATCCTGCTTTTCGGTCCGGAGATGCTGACGGCGGCGATGCCGCGACCGTCGTCGTCCGTTATCGGCGCCGCGACGCAGCGCATTCCCTTGACCCGCTCGGCGTCGTCGTACGCGTACCCCCGTTCGCGGATCGCCGCGAGCTGTTCGAACAGTTCGTCGCGGTCGGTGACCGTGTTCTCGGTCACTTGGGGGAGCCCGCGTCGGTCCAGAATCGCGTCCACCTCCTCGGTGGGCCGCTGCGCCATGATCGACTTCCCGAGCGCCGTCGTCTGGAGCGGGACGCGCATCCCGGCGTGGGTGTCGAGCTGAACCGCCTCCGAGCCACAGGCCTTGTAGAGGAACACCCCCAGCCCGTGTTCCTCGACGAGGAAGTTCGCGTGTTCGCCGGTCTCTTCCGCCAGGTCTTCGACCTCCGGCCGAGCGATCTCGAAGGCCTTCTTCCTGGCGCGCGCGTGTTCGCCCAGCTGCAGGAAACGCGTGCTCACGTGGAACGTGCTCCCCTCCTTGATCAGGTACTCCTCCGCTTCGAGCGTCTGGAGGTGGTCGTGGACCGTGCTCGTCGGCTCGTCCAGGTGTCTGGCCACTTCGGAGACGCCGGCGCCGTCGAGTTCGCGGAGCACTTCGACGATCTCGAAGGATAGCGTCGCCGCGTTGACCCTGCCAGAATTTGCCATACGCCACGATCGAATCTCGCCAGAATAAATCTTTCCGCTATCACCGGATAGTGTTCACCGTCGTCGCGGGCGCTCCGGGCGGTTCGAAATCGTCGGCGAGAAACGACCGATCGACCCAACAGAGCGACGACTGTTCGGCGACGTGCGCGTCGACGCCGATCGGTAGTCACTGACGCCGTCTCGGCCGAACGAGCGCGAGCGGTCCGCGGTCGCGGTGACCGGCGCAACACCTTTCTATCGTGGGACAGTATACCACGCCAATGGAAACCTCCCACCGTGCGGACGACCCAGTGGTTCGGTCGCTCCGGGACCACGTGCTGGAGCCGCTGTCGACGGCGACGGTCGTCGTCGAGCGGGAACGCGCGGAGGTCGAGGCGGAGCGGCGCGCGTTCGCGCGGTTCGGGGAGCGCGTCGCCGGCATCGAGACGGAGACGCCGAGCGCGAGCGAACCGGGACAGCGACAGATGCTCGTCGACACGCCCTCGAACCGGACCGAACGGCTTCGAAGCGCCTTCCGCGAGTCGGTGATGAGCGTCGACCACTACGAGGAGCGATACGGCGAGTCGCTGGTCGAACACGTCGCGGCCGAGCTCACGGCGGACGTAGCCGCGGGGTTCCGCCGGAACTCGGGCGCCGCGTTCACCGAGTTCTACAAGTCGACCCTGACCGGCGCGGTCGCGACCGCCGTCGACGGGCGGGAACGACTGTGCGAACAGCTCGACGAAGAGCGGTCGTCGCTCGAGACGAGTCGGCGAGCCCTCGACGAGCTGGTCGAGACCTGCGGCGGGCCGTGGTCGGAGACCGCGACCGTCGGCGTCGAGACCGAACTCGACGATATCGCGCAGGAACGGCAGGCGCTCGTACAGCGGCGGGACCCCGCCTCGGGGACCGACGGACACGACCTCTGTGACTACGTCTACGGGAACGCCGACTGGACTTACCCCGTGCTGACGGCGATCACGCGGTTCCGGACCGCCGTCGTCTAACCCCCGTTCTCACTGCACGCGTGTCCCGCCTCGGCCTCGCGCCGCGGCCGCCGTTCGACGTGAGACCGGAACCGACGACGGACGCGCTCGGCGCACCGCGCCGTCAGGAGAGCACGTCGGCGCCGTCGATGTCGTAGGCGGCGAGATAGTCGCGTTCGGCGTCGACGAGATCGGCGAACAGCGCCTCGATCTCGGCGGGGTCGATCGTCACGAGCGGTTCGTTGCGGAACGCCCGGAACGCCAGGTCGAGATCGCCCGCGAAGCCGGCCTCGACCAGCGTCTCCTGATTGGTGACGTGGGTCTCGACGAGACTGCGGACCGGCGCCGGGAGGGTGCCCGCGGTCAGCGGCGTCACCCCGTCCTCCGTGAGCAGTGCGTTGGTCTCGACGACGGCCCCCTCCGGGAGGTCGGGACACTGCCCGCGGTTCGGGACGTTGACGTTCGTCTTGACCGCCCCGCGGCCCAGAAGCGCCGTCATCAGGTCGACCATCTCCTCGCCCGGCTCGGTGATCTCGACCGGTTCCTCGCCCGACAGGACCGCCTCGCGCTCGGCCGTGGCCTCGGGCCAGCTCTCGACGCGGTGACTGCTGGGCGTGAGCTTGATACCCCAGCGGTGGACGTCCTCGGGCGCGTCCACGGGGTCGAGATACCACGGCACGAACTCGACGAGGTGCCGGTCACCCGCGGCGGGGAGGACCCCGTAGCGGCGGTACAGATCGAGCGTGACCTCGTGGTTGGTGCCGTAGACGCTCATGTCCGCGACCGCCGGGTCACCCGGCTCGTACTCGGGCGGGTCTCGCGACGCCAGTTCGGCGTCGACGGCCTCGAAGAGGTCCCGGCCCCGCAGGGTCGCCTCGTCGATCCAGGTGAAGTGGTTGACCCCCTTCACCGTCACGTCGACCGCCTCGTAGCCGGCTTCGTCGACGTCGAGGTGCTTCTCGGCGAGGTCGGCCAGCCACTCCTGGACGTGGTACACCTCATGGCAGATGCCGACGGCGTTGATCTCGGGATACTCCTCGTAGAGGGTGCGAGTGCAGACGGTCATGGGGTTGGTGAAGTTGAACACCCAGGCGTCGGGGCAGTGTTCGCGGACCGCCGCGGCGATCTCCCGGTACTGGGGGATCGACCGGAGCGCGCGGAAGGTCCCGCCGGGCCCGACGGTGTCACCGACCGTCTGATAGATGCCGTAGTCCTCAGGGATGTCGAGGTCGTTGGCGAACGTCTCCGCTGGCGGGTCCTGGGTCGAACAGACCACGAAGTCCGCGCCGTCGAGCGCGGCGTCGAGCGTCTCGACGGCCTCGTAGGTCCAGTCACCCACCGCTGCCTCCTGGCTCTGTATCGTTCGCCCGAGTTCCGCGTTCGTTCGCGCGCTCTCGTGATCCAGGTCGTACAGCCGGACACGGCCCCCGAACGAATCGGTGAGCGCGAGCAGGTGCATCAGTTTCTCCGCCCAGTCGCGGCTCCCGCCGCCGACGAAGCCGATCACGACGGACTCGTCTCGCCGGTGCCGGCTCCCACTGAGGTCGTGCATACTCGCCGGTCGCAATACACCGGGTTAAAACCGATCGTTCGGGCGGCCGACCGGCCCGGATCGCGCCGCTGGAACCGGTGAACCGCCGAGCCGGCAGCCACCGGGGCTGAGAGCGTTCCGCCGGACGAGCTCGCCATCCTGAGAGCCACGTCTTCGGGCCGGTCCGGAACCGGTGGGTCCTCAGCCGGAGAACTGGAAGACCGGTTTACAGGTCTCGCCGCCGAGGAACGCCTCGAAGGCGTTCGAGGGGTCGCTGGTTCCGTAAGAGGTGTCGACGATCGCGTCGACGGGGATCTCGCCGCGCTCCATCAGCCGGAGCGCCTGCTCGAAGTTCGACCAGGTCGAGCCGTAGGAGGTGTTGACGTCGACCTCGCCGCGGACCACCGACGTGAGCGTGACCTCGCTGGCGTCGTTGGGGATCCCGACGACGACGATCTGGCCGCCCTTGCGCACCTGTTCGACGGCGCTCCCGATGCCGGAGTGATGACCGGTCGAGTCGAAGACGACGTCGAACCCCCGCCCGTCGGTCACCGCGTCCGTCCGTTCGTCGAGGCTCTCGGCCTGCACGTCGATCGTCTCGATGCCGAGGTCGTCCAACAGCGGGAGTCGGTACTCGGCGTCCTGGTCGAGCCCGGACACGACGACGTTGGCGCCCAGCGAGTCGGCGACGGTCGCGACGAGCACCCCGATCGGACCCGGCCCCTCGACGAGGACGTCGTCGCCGGGCGTCGTCGTCGACTGGTCGAAGACGGCGCGGGTGGCGATGCTCGTCGGTTCCGTGATCGCGGCGTGGCGGAGCGGGACGGCCTCGGGGACCCCGTGAAGGGCCGACGCGTCGACGGCGACGTACTCCGCGTAGGCTCCGTCGCGGTGCATACCGGTGATAGAGACGTTCTGACAGACGTTCGGCTGTCCGTTCCGGCACTGGAAACAGTCGCCGCAGGCGTGGATCGGCTCCTCGATTATCCCGTCGCCCGCTCGAATCCCGTCCACGTCCGCACCGACCTCGACGACCTCACCGGAGTACTCGTGTCCCATGATACGCGGGATCTGGACCCACTCGTAGCCGTCGTCGTACTCGTAGGCGTGGGCGTCGCTCCCGCAGACACCGGCCGAATGAACGTGCACGAGCACTTCGTCGGGACCGATCGACGGGCGCTCCCGTTCCTGTAACTCCACCGAACGCGCGCCGGTATGGATGATTGCTTTCATGGTAGCGAGTGTCAGTTTCGCCGGGGCACGATACGCAACAACTTATCGTAGTGGGTAATACTTTTTGATGCACCGCGTTTCGCACCTGACCGTCGTCCGTCGAGTACGACAGCAGGATCACGACGCCCCGGCCCGGCGACGCGGCCGACAGCAGTGTGTCCGGTCATAGCGGAAAGACAGGAATGGGGCGTCCGTTCCCGCTCTCGGCCTCCGAACGGCAGTACGTCGAGACGCCGGCTGAAGATTACAGACGTACTACTGTAATTATCCGCCGATTCTTCCGCCACTCCCGGAAGCGGTGGCGGGATCGGAGCGCTGACCGCGTGTCCGGTCGAGCCCAGTCGGTACTGTCAGGTGTGGCGGTGGCGAGATTCCGGTAGTGGCGGAAACGTTCCGGGGGCGGCGACGGGCCGGGTAGTCTCTCGCGAGCCTGTTCCCTCGGTTGTCTCGCGCTCCGCTCGAACGGAGCGAGGGGCCGTCAGTCGAGCCCGACGTGTCGGCGGAACGACCGGCCACCGATCCAGGACCGGTCCGCCTCGGACAGCCCCTCGACGTGGCGCAGCCAGTGGAGACTCTCCCCGTAGGTGGCCACGTCGCTCACGTTCGGATAGTCCGACCCCCAGATCACCCGCTCGCGGCCGAACCGGTCGAGGAGCCATCGGACGTGGTCGCGCATGTCCGCGTAGGGGAACGACGCGTTCGAGGCGTGGGGCATCTCCGAGACTTTCACCGCGACGCCGTCGTACTCGGCGAGCTCGGCGAAGCGAGCGAACGTCCCCTCGTCGGTCGGCGTCTCCGGACCGGCGTGGGCGAAGTGGTCGAACAGGTAGGTCAACTCGGGGTAGGCCTCGACGAGTGCGAGCGCCTGGTCGAGTTGGCGGTGGTCACAGAGGATCTGGACGGCCGCGTCCGTCTCGACGGCCGCCTCCCAGAACGCCGTCTCCGCGACCGCGTCGCGCAGCCACGTGGCTCCCGGGTCGAACGTCTCCCACATCCGGTCGTACGGACAGGCCGCCCCGAGACGGACGCCGACGACCCCGTCGACGGCCATGCACTCGCGCAGGTGGTCGGCGGCGCCCTCGGCGAACGGGTCAACCATCACGATCCCGTAGAGGCGGTCGTGCTCGGCCGCTACCGCCCGAGTGTAGTAGTTGTCCGTCCACTCGGGCAACGGGTAGCCGACGACGACCGCCTCGTCGATCCCGGTCCGGTCCATGTCGTCGAGCAACCGTTCTGCCGTGTAGACGGTGTGTACGTCGAACTCGCCGACCGCCGCCAGTAGCGGGCCGTTGACCCACGGGTGGGCGTCGCTCGCCGGCCCCCACGCGTGGGTATGCGTATCGAGCACCATACTCGCTCGACCGGCGGCGCCGTAGTAAAGCTTGTCCGACCGCGGATCGAGAGCGGCGTCACCATTCGATTGGACGACCGGCCGACGAGCGAGAACAGGTAAGAGACCGATCTATACTCGAACGCTGTGATGAGTCGGGTCGCGTCGGCGACGGCGACCGCGGCGACCGCGACGCGAACGCCGGCCCGGACAGACCGTTCGAACGTCGAATGTCACCGTTCTCGAGCGGTACACGGGCCGAACCGGATCAGATCGTCTCGACGACTGCGGGGCGATCCGGCGGGAGATGGCCGAAGATCCACGGTCTGCGATTCATCGGCCACTGCGTCTCTCCGCCGTGTATATCGAGGTTTCACCGCCAGAACGAGCGACGCCGCGTAGACGCCCCCCACCGGTTCGAAGGTGTCACGAACGGCCAGACTGTTGTACTATCTCGGTTTCGACCGGTTAGCTGACAACGGCGGTCGCGACTTCGTGTCGGTCGGTTCGTCGGCGATCGGTGGAGGCCACGGCCGCGAACGCGAGACTGCTTGCACGGCCCAGCGACGCGGTTATCGGCGTTCGAACCGTGCGGAGAGCATGGTTCGACTCCGAACGGTCACGGGAGCGCTCGCAGGGCTCGCGGCCGCGGCGGGCGCCTGGACGCTGTACCAGCGGTCGACGACCGACACGGTGCCGTACACGACGGTCGCCGCGGTCGGCGACGCGGAGCTCCGGCGGTATCCGGCCTCGGTCGCCGTCGAGACGGTCGCGCCCTCCCGGAGCGGCGCGTTCCGTCGGCTGTTCCGGTACATCACGGGCGAAAACGAGGGCGACGCGGAGATCTCGATGACCGCGCCGGTCGAAGTGGCCGACGCCGAGGCCGCGTCCGGGACCGGGTCGGCGTCGAGCGGTCGGAGCGGCGGCCGAACCATCTCGGTGACCGCGCCCGTCGAGGCGGCGACGACGGCGGAGGGCGTCCGCATGGCGTTTTTCCTGCCGGCGGAGTACGACTACGACTCCGCGCCGCGACCGACCGACTCGTCGGTCGAACTGGTGGCGGTCCCCGAGCGGACGCTCGCGGTCCGCCGGTTCCGCTGGCGGCCGACGGACGAGCGGGTCGACCGCGAGGCCGACCGGCTGACGGCGACGCTGGAGCGAGCGGGCGTCGCCACCTCCGGGGAGCCCTTCTTCATGGGCTACGACGGCCCCGGCGCGCTCCCCGTACTCCGGCGCAACGAGGTCGCCGTCGTCGTCGACGCCGACTAGTCGCGACGGTCGGTCAGTCGCGACGGTCGGCCGGTCCCGCCGCGACAGGGGGACGGAGAAGAGGACTGGACGCGGCGGCGAGAGCGGCAACTATCGGCGCAACGCCGTTAGGGAACTCGACGAGGTCGACGGCCACCGGTGATCTACGGGGCCGGAACGGTGCTCACGGGGCGTACTCGACCGCCGCGATCTGCGCGCGCCAGTAGGAGAGCGGGCCCTCCGGCGTCGTCCACTCGACGGACGCCTCGGTCGGGACCCGGAGTCCGTCGATCCACCGGTATCGCCCGAATCGGCCCGTCCAGGGGGCGTAGTCGTCGGTCTCCTGGCGGTACCGCTCGTCGACGGCCACGCGCTCGACCAGACCCTCCTCGTCGAAGTGGAACACCGCCGCGGCGGTCGACCCGCGGTCTGCCAGCGTCGCGCGGGCGGCCCGTTCGTCGACGGCCGTCCACTCGACGCCGGCGGCGGGCAGCAGCGCCGTCGGGAACCACACCGCCTCGGCGAGGTACCGGAGCAGTTCCCCCTCGTCCAGAGCCGGTCCAGGGTCGGCGGCGGCGACCGGGACCGTCGAGTAGACGAGCGCGCGGAGCGACCCCTCACCGCGTTCGTAGGCGTCGACGACGCGGGCGGGGACCAGCGGCGCCACGTCGACGGTCGCGTCCCAGACGAACCCCGGCGGGTCGACCGCGTAGTGCTGTGTCGCCGTCATGGGTTTCCACGATCCCGACGGGCCGCCGAGCCGGAACTCGCCGCGCTGGTCCAGCCGCGCCGTGCGGACGTGCGACCGCCCCTCGGTCAGGACGGCGCCGAAGTAGCGACGGACCGGCGCCGGCAGGTCGGCGTAGTCGCCGCGTCGAACCTCGTCGGCCGGCGCCTGCGCGACGGACCGAAGCGCGTCGACGCGGCGAGTCGTCGCGCGGTCGAGTCGGACTCGGCCGGCCGCGACGGTGGCGACCCCGACCAGCGCGACCCCGAGAACCAGCGAGCGGAGTGGCTTCGAGCGCGTACGCCGAGCTGGCGTGTGGAGGCCGTGAACCTCCCAGCCGGCGTCGGACGGTTTCCCGGCCATTCACTCGACCCGGGCGTCGGCCGTCCCCGCGCCGTCGGCGGTCCCGAGGAGGTACCCGCCCACCGCGACGAGCCAGAGCATCACGGGGTAGACGATCATCCGCTCGGTCCCGCCGTGGCCGATAGGGCCGAACGCGGCCACGGTTCCCGCGTCACCGATCGCCATCAACACCACGAAGACCAGTCCGAGACCGCCCGCGAGGAGCGACCCGACACGCGGGACGCCGCGGAGGACCGCGGCGCTCCCGACCGCCTCCAGGTTCATGAACAGGAACGCGACGAGCGCGAACAGGCCGTGGAGGCCGCCGCTGTCGAGCGGGAACAGCCCGGTCCCGACCGCACCGAGTCCCGCGAGGGCGAACAGCGCCAGCAGCCAGCGCCGGCCGTGGCTCCGGTAGAAGAAGTACCCGCCCGCCGCGTTGAGCAGGCCGGCGACCACGACCGAGACGTTGAACAGCAGCGCGGTCTCCGGGAACACCCCGAGGTCGCTGATCGCCGCCGCGCCGAAGTCGTACCCCGGGACCATCGCCGCCGCGAGCATGATCGCGGTCAGGAACTGCGCGCCGAGCGCGGCGAAACACGCCCCCGCGACCGTCCTGCTGTCGTACTCGTGTCCGAAGATCGTCGCTCGCTCGCCGCCGTGGAGGGTTACCTGACTCATCTCTCGTTCACCACCGACTAGTCGGTTCGCTCACAGCATAAAGCGAGCAGTGCGTTCTCGGGTTCCGAGAGGGAGCCGGCGGAAGCGACGCGAGTAACGGCGACGTACCGCAGACCGGACCGCCGACCCGTCCGCGGACGGGCCGCCGATCTGTCGGCTGACCGACCGACGGATCGCCCCTCAGTCACCGCCGTCGCCCGCCCGCACGTCGAATCCCTCCGGGAGTCCAGCGTGTCTGAGTCCCGCTCGCTCCGAGATCGCGAACCAATAGAGGTTGGTGTCGCCCCGCTCGCCGACCGCGCGCAGGAGGTCGGGTTGCCACGGGAGCGTCGCCTCCTCGCCGAGCCGCTCGGCCTCCGACGGCGGCACGCGCTCGACTCGGCCGGTGAGCAGGACGCTCCGCCAGTTGAACGCCGTCTCGGCGCTGTAGACGAGGAACCTCGCGGTTTCGGCCCGGTCACTCAGGCCCCGCTTGCGGCTCTCGACGCCGCCGACGTACAGCAGGTAGAGGCGGTCCGGGTCGTCGAACGCGAACGATAGCGGTCGCATCGCGGGCGCGCCGCCCTCCTCGCCGGGGACGCCCAGAACCCCGACACGCTGGCTCGACAGGAACGACGCGATCGCCTCGTCGTCCATCCGCTCGGCGCCGTGTTCGGTGAGGTCGTCGACGGTCATACCTCGAACTACACGTTCGGTTCTGATAACACGTTCGCGGATTCCTGCGGTGCGGGAACCGGGCCCGCGGTCGGCGGCCGTCACTCGCGCAGTCGCTCGCAGAGCGGGTCGAAGTGGCCGAGGCCGACGACGGCGACCACGTCGCCCTCGCCCTCGATCTCGCGGATCCGGTCGGCCATGTGCGCCTCGCGCGTCTCCGAGCGGATCCGCGATGCGGGGGGCTTCTCGAAGGCGTCGAGGACGGCCGTCGCCGCCTCGGCCTGGCGGCGCTCGTCCTCGGCCTGCCGTCCGGGCGGGTCCGAGGCGGCGACGTCGTACTCGGTCCGCGAGCCGACGGTCGGCGACAGCGGCGTCCGGCGCGTGACCGCGGCCGCGAGCCGGCAGGCGACCGCCGTTCGAGTCACCGAGGCGACGCCGCGAAGCGACCGCGTGACGGTCCCGACCGCGGGTCGCTCGCGGGCGAACCGCCCCGCGAGCTCGCGACAGAACCGGCGTGACGGACCGTCGATCCCGACGATCCGGTCGGTCTCCGCGGCGCGAATGGCGGCGTTCATCTCCCCGCCGAACGCCAGCGGGTCCGTCCCGCGGGCCGCGTGAGCCTCGTACAGTCCCACCGCCAGCGGCGGGAGTTCGAGCGCGAGTACGTCCGGGGATCGCCGCTCCACCGCGTCCGACACCCGCGCCACGCTCGCGGGGTGATCGTGGACCACCCCCACCAGCGTCACCGCTCCTCCCGCCAGCGTCGTCTGATACTCCGATGCCAGTCCCGGGTCGGCGCGCGAGTCGTCGGTCATGGTCTCCTCGTCGGTTCGGTAACGTCGCCGTACTATCTGAAGGGTGAACGTAATAGTGTTGCGGCTCACGTTACCGGAAAGAAAATATCGACGCTACCGAACGAGTTCGCTGATTCGCGCCCCGGTTGCCATTTAGTTCGATACACTCCACGAAGACCTCGTTTCTGTTACCAGATAGTACCGTATAGCATTCGTATACAGTGGTCGACTCTGTATACACAGAGGAGCGTGCGGACCGCCGGAGGCGGACGCGGCGCGCTGTGGCACGAGCGTGACTGACGGACGGGAGCGCGTCGATCGGCCCGGGACGCCGGATAGCGGTGCGTTACGTCCGATATCTGCTCTATTACAAAGAGGCTGACGCGAGTAGCCTGTGGTGAAGAGCCATGTACGGACTCACTGCAGTCGGCGGATCGATCGGGACGACAGTCGGGGCCGCGACGGCACCCCTGCAGTTCTTCACGGGGAACTTCATCACGCTGGCCATCGGGTTTTTCGTGCTCGCCATCGTGGCGGCGCTCCTCGGCGCCCGGGGGGTCGCGGGGCTGAGCATGGAGATCGCGAAGTGGCTGGTGCTCATCTTCCTCGTGCTGGCAGTCGTCTCGCTGGTCCTGTGACGCAGATCACTCGAGGGGGCGCGTGACGATCCGGCGGCGGAACGCCGCGAGGTGATAGCGCGTCGCTACCACGGAGTAGCCCACCGTGACCGCCGCGACGGCGGCGAGCAGCGGGAGAGACGACCCGTGGACGAGCGCGTTCGTCACCTGCGCGGCGCCGACGAGAAGTGGTCCGAAAGTGAAGAGGGCTGTCCGAAACGGCGTCTCGCGGCACATCTGCCGGAACGACGGCTGCTCTCGCGTAGCCATTAAGGGCGGCTTTCGAACCGTCGAATATAAGCGCTTCGGTGGCCCCGGCTCAGAGCCGGGGCGACTGCTCGCGGACCGTATTCGCGAGCTTGTCGAGTTCGCTCACCAGCAGGACCAGGGCGTCGTCGAGCGTGACGATCCCCTGGAGGCGCCCGTCGTCGTCGACCACCGGGAGCCGCCGGATCCCCTCGTCGCTCATGAGCTGCAGCGCCTCGAAGATAGTCGTCGAGGCGTCGACGGAGATCAGGTCGCTACCGATCAGCTCCTCCGCCGACCGGTCGGCGACGTTGGGTCGCTCCTCCAGCGCGAGCGCGACCTTGCGGTCGGTGAGGACCCCGATCGGCTGGCGGTCCTCGACGACGACCACCGAGCCCACGTCGCGGTCGCTCATCTTCGCGACCGCCGTCCGGATCGGCGTGTCGCGCTCGACGGAGACCACGTCCTCGGCGACCACGTCGTCGACGGTGACCGGTCTGAGAAGCGACCGCCCCTGTGGCGCCTGCGGCCGAGGCTGCGGAACCTGCTGTGGCGGTCCCCCGCGGGAGGGCTGCTGTGGCGGTGCGGCCGGCTGGGGCGCCCCCCGGATCGGCTGTGACTGCTGTGGGGCCGCCCCGGGGGTCGGTTGCGGTTGCTGACCCTGGCGCGCCGGTGGTTGCTGCGGTTGGGTCCCCACGCCCTGAGGCGACTGGTACTGCGGTGTCGATCCCTGTGGCTGGGTCGTCGATGGCTGTGGCTGCTGCGGTCGCTGGGGCTGGCGCGGCGGCTGTGCGGCTACCCCCTGGGAGAACTGCGGCGGTTGTCGTTCGGTGCCTCGCTGCTGTCGAGCCCGCGGATCTGACGGGTCGCGGCCCTGATTCGGTGACATAGTAGTGTGGTCGGCTCGGACGCTCGGCTCGCTGGCCGACGTGAGACCGTCCGCTCGGCCGACCAATAAACCCTGGAGACCGTCCGCGATCGACCCGTCACGACCCCGCGCTCGCCGGCCCCGTCCGGACGTGCTTACCGCCGGGTACGCGGTCGAAACCAACCGACCCCGACAGGTCAGCGGCCTGCCAGGGGAGTCGCTTATACCGGTCGATCCCCTACCTCAGTCGACCGGTGGCCGCCGCCCGGACAGCGGCGGTTCGCCGGCCGTCCACCGTGGGATCGAGAACCATGAGCACCCACACCAACGCAGTCAGATCCGTCGCACCGTCCTACCCCGACGCCGAGCCGGTCGGGCCCCACCTCGTCGTCGACAAGACCGAGTGGGTCCCCGGCCGCCACCCCGAGTCACACCGCGGGTTCTCCGACCAGCGCGGCTACCGGGAGTCGTACTACCGCTGTGTCGTCTGCGGGGCCGAACGCCTCGCGAGGGACGACCTCCCGGAGGAGTGTCCCGGCCGTCGCTGACCGACGCCCAGTCGGCGCCGTCGGACCGTGCGCACCGACCCGACCGCCTCGGCCCGATCATCGACCGGTTCCCGCCCGCGTATCGACCAGTACAGTTCGCCGACCGGCGGCTCGACCGTTAGGCACCGGCAACCAGTCGAATCATCACGCGATTTTAAACGCCTCGGCGGGGTAGTCCCGCCGTCAGCACGCTTCGCGGCTGGCGACCACGCATGAGTTCCGACGACAGCGATACAGACCACGGTGACGCCGAGGCGAGTCAGTCCGGAGCGGACAGCGACGGCGGCGGCCAGCCCCGCGACCCCGAGACCGGGCAGTTCCTGCCGAAGGACGAGCGGGGAGCCGCGGCGACCGACGAGGGGGCGACGGCGTCGGACGCCGACCGGGACGATAGCGCGAAAGCGAGAGAGCCGCCAGGCTCCGGTCCCGGTCGCGAGTCGGACACCCAGCGGCCCGGATCCGTCCCCCGGTCGAAGCAACCGCTACGCATCACGCGCGTTCCGGTCCGGAGCGGTGCCGGTCCGCCCCACGAGCGAGCAGTGCCGGCGCCGCCCGATCCCGTGCTGCCGCCGTCGCTCCACCTCGTGCCGATGCAGGTGCAGTCCACGGGTGAGCCGGTCCGCGTCGAGCCGTCGACCGGCCGGCCCGTCGCACTCCACCGGGGCACCGGCGGTGCTCCTCGGTAGCCGTCGGAGCGGGCCTCGTACGGATCGCTCTCAGCTAGTGCCACATCGACCGCTCGAACGCGGGCGGTCGTCGTGGGACAGAGGGGGGCGATCCGTATCAGGCCGATTCGACGTGGGATTCGATGACCGCGACGTTGCGCTTGTTGTTCTTCCAGACGGCGTCGACGAGCGTGCCGACGACCGGGATCGACCCGACCGCCAGATCGACGCCGATCCGACCGAGCATCCAGGCGATCTTCCGTTTCGGGACGCCGATCTGGACGCCCGCGTAGACGATGTACAGCGACACGACCGCCGCGACCACGTCACCGGAGATGGGCGCGACCCCGAGGATCGGGTCGAGCCCGACGCGGTACCCCAGTATCGGGATCCGCACCGACTCGTCGAGCAGCGTCGCCACCGACCGGGCGCGTTCGAGCGTCGCCTCCGCTGGGGCGTCTGTCGCCTGTGCGGTCGATCCGCGGAGCACGTTTGCCATGAGCCCGGTTGGGGCCGAGACCGATTAGCTGTTGTCCCGGCACCTCCGGCGTCGCCGCGTGAGCCTCGACGGGTCGAACCGGGACGGGCCCTCAGTCGGCCTCGTGGCGGATCCGCGGCGATACGTCGTGGTCGCGCCGGTGGATCTTGTGGTACAGCGCGTTCGTGATGACCGTCTCGTGGGCGCGCCGGAGCCGCTCGGAGAGCGCCTGGTGGGACACGTCGAAGTGCTCGGCGAGTTCCTCCTGGTTGACCGTCCGGGGCACCTCGTAGTAGCCCGCCTCGTAGGCGTCGACCAGCGTCTCGTACTGCCGTTCGGTCAGCCCGAGGTGGCCGTACTCCGAGGCCTCCGAGAGTCGGTTGATCCGCTCCAGTTCCAGTTCGATCCCGAAGTCCTCGCAGAACTCCCGGGTGGCGGAGACCAGCTCGTGGTCGGGGAAGAATATCTGGAGGTGCCAGGTGCCGTCGCGGCCGCAGGCGTCGAGGATCGTCGCGTTCTCCTCGGCGACGATCGAGGCGAACACGCGCACCTTCGCGGCCCAGTCGACGCGGAACAGCGCCTCCCCGTCGAACGCCGAGAGGAGGTCGGCTGACTCGGTCGTCGGGTCGTTCGCCAGCGCGTCGTGAACGCGGTCGGCGTCCTCGCAGTCGGTCCAGAGGAACGGCATCACGTACTCCGACCCGTGTGCGACCAGTCGCACCATCCGGATCTCCGCCGTCGGGACCGCCGCGAGCGTCTCCGCGAGGGCGAACTGGTCGGCCGGGACTGTCGCCTCGACGATAGTGCTCATCGGGTAGGCATTCGCAGGCACCAGCAAAAGAACACGGCGCCTACGCGGCCGCGAAGCGACCGACCCGAACCGCCCGACCGTCCCGTGGTTCCCACCGGAATCGCCGGTGACGGTAAGGCCGACTTACCGGCAGTACCAGCGCGAGACGAGCCGTCGGACGGTCGGCAGTCGGGCGACCAGCGACCGGGTCGCCGGGCACCGGACCGCCGGGCGACCGAACAGCCCGACACCGGGACCGGGCGCGGAGCCGACCGAGGGCCGCTGGCGACTGCAAGCCGGCGGGCTATCCGGTGAGCGCCCGAACCGGCCACGAATGGACATCTCGGAGGCCGTCAGGACCGAGTACCGAGCGTTCGACCCCGAGACGCCGGTGTCGAAGCTGCTCGGCGCCTTCCAGACACACCGCGACCCGGCCGTCCTGGTCGACGACGGCGCCGGGATCACCGGTGTCGTCACGCGGAAGGCGCTCGTCAGCTCCCGGCACGACCCCGACGAGAAGGCCCGGTCGGTCATGCGCGAGGACGTGCCGAGCGTCGACCGCCGCGACGACATCCGCGAGGTCGCCCGCCGCATGGTCGAGAGCGAGTTCCCCCTGCTCCCGGTGTACGACGGCGAGGCCTTCGAGGGCGTCGCGACCGACGAGAGCGTCGCCGCCGCGACCGAGCCGTTCCTCGACGCGCTGGACGTGAGCGACGTGTACACCCGCGACCTGCGGTCGGTCGAGCCCGGGACCACCGTCGGCGAGGTGATCCACCGGCTCCGGACGGAGGGCATCTCCCGCGTGCCCGTCGTCGACGAGGCCGGTGACGCGGTCGGGATGGTGAGCTACTACGACCTGCTGGAGTTCGCCGTCCGCGAGACCGACCGCCAGCAGGGCGGGTCCGCCGGCGGCTTCGGCCGTGGCGGCGCGAGCGCGGCCGACGCCGAGCAGGCCGACCAGGGCTACGGCGAGCGCGCCGGCGTCGAGCACCGACTGCTCGACATCCCCGCCCGCGACGTGATGAACGAGCCGGTGGCGACGACCGGACCGACGACGGGACTCGACGACGCCGTCGGCGAGATGCTCGCCGGCGACTACTCGTCGCTGGTCGTCGAGGTCCCCGGCGAGGGCGTCGACGGCGTCGTCACGCTGACCGACGTGTTGCGGTCGCTCACGTGGACGCCCGACGACGGGACGCGCCTGCAGGTGTTCGGCGCGCGCTATCTCACCACCACGACCCCCGAGGAGGTGGCCGACCTCATCGACGGCGTCGCGGACAAGTTCGACGAGATGAGCGTCATCGAGGCGTACGTCGTCCTCCACACGCACAAGGAGCGCCAGCGCGGGTCGCCGCTCGTTCGGGCGACGATCCGGCTGTTCACCGACCGCGGCCGCTTCTCCGGCACCGGCGAGGAGTACGGCGACGCCCCGGCGATCCGGACCGCCCGCGACCGCCTCGAACGCACGGTGCTGGACGAGAAGAGCCGGACGATGAGCGAGCGCCGCGGCGAGCGCTCCCCCGAGGACGCCGAGCGACTGCTCGGCTGGTGGCTCGAAGCCTGACGGTCGCCCCCCAATCGCACCGCTACTGCAACTGCCACACGCGAACACACTCAACTCACACACACTCATGGACTCCGTATCACGAACCCGCGGTCTGCACCCGAACACCGAGATGACTGTCATCGGCTACCTCATCGCGGGGACGATCGCGATCGCCGCCCTGCCACTGATACCCTTCTTCCTCCTGTACCTGTTGGTCGACCGGGTGACCGGCGTCGGTAGCGACCGCGGCCGCTGACCGGGCGTGCCGATTCGCGCTCACGCACCCTCGGCGATATCGCGGGCCACCCGCAGGTCGCGTTCGAGCGTCTGCTCCACGCCGTCGTCGTAGAACGCCGCCGCGGGGTGGTACGTCGGGAGGACGAGCCGACCGTCGACCTCGTAGGTCTCGTCGCGCAGGTCTCCGACGGGCTCGTCGCTGTCGAGGACGGCCCCGCTGGCGACCGCCCCGAGCGTCACGACGACCGCCGGGTCGACGCGGTTCAGCTCCGCGTCCAGCAGCGGCTTCCAGGCGCGGCGCTCGTCGGCGGTCGGGTCGCGGTTCTCCGGTGGCCGGACTTTCACGAGGTTCGTCACGTAGGTGGTCTCGCGGTCGATCCCGGTCGTCTCGAGCAGACTGTCGAGTCGGCCGCCGGCGCGGCCGACGAACGGCCGACCCTCCGCGACCTCCGTGGCGCCGGGCGCCTCGCCGACGAAGACGATATCGGCGTCGAGCGGCCCCGCTGCGGGGACGAACCGCTCGTCGTCGACGAACTCCTCGGGGACCGCGGCGAGTTCGTCGGCGAACGTCTCCTCGAAGTCGAGCGCGGACATGGCGGCGATCGGACGCGGACGGTGAACGGGCTTTCGCCGGCGACGGCCGGGAGGCGGCGTCGCCCGGGCGGCGCTGCCCCCGCGGGGCGTGATATCCGGGACCAGACCTTTCCGCCTCGCCCCGCTAGTCGTCCCGATGGCAGACGACGGCGATTCGTACGACCCCGACCCGGAGCGAGTCCAGGAGCGCGCGGTCGAACGACGCCGCGAGCGCGACGAGATAGTCGAGGACGAACTCGGCCGCGTCGGCGACATGCTCGGGGAAGCGAAGTACCCGACCACGTCTGAGGAGCTGGCCGTCGAGTACGGCGACGAGCGGATCGACCTCGCCAACGAGACCGAGTCGCTCGGCTCCGTGTTCGACCGGCTGGTCGACGAGCGCTTCGACTCGGCCGCGGAGGCTCGCGAAGCGATCTACAACGAACTGACCGGCGAGGCCGCCGGCCCGGAGGAGTACAACGACGAGCGGGCGCTCGGCCCGCTCGACGACGACGAACGCGACGGCGGCGTCCGGCGCGAGGGGACGACCCCGGCCGACCCGCGGGCCGACCCCGACGGCGGCGACACCGAAGGGCAGGAGTGACGATGCGCGACCGGGTCACCGGGGCGGACGTGGGCAAGCCGGTCGTCCACGACGGCGAGCGGGTCGGGACGGTCGTCGACTACGAGAACGAGACGGCGTTCGTCGACCCCAACCCCGGGGTCGCCGAGACGGTCGCGGCGAAGCTCGGGCTCGAAGCCCACGGCGCGGCGGCGCTCCCCCTCCGGCGCGAACTCGTCGCCGGGGTCGGCGACGACGAGGTCCGGCTCAGAGCGGCGCTGTGACGCGGTGGACCCGCGTCGGGGCCCCGGTGCCGGACGCCGCCGCGGACCCGTCGTCTTCGAGGCGGAGTCGACTTGCGTATCCACCGTCAATCTTGATGCGCACACCCGGCAAACCGTCGGCCGGAGCCAATCCATGAGTCAACGCTACGAGTCCGGCGCGAGCCAGCAGCCGTCGGGACAGCGCAGCCAGATCGAGACCGGCCAGACGGGGACCGGACAGATGGGGGGCGGACAGACGGGACAGGGCGCCCCGACCGCTCCCGTCGACCGGCTGTTTCCGACACGGAGCTACCTCCCCGAGTCCGTCAGGACGTCGAGCATCGCCGTCCTCAACCAGACGCTCGCAGACCTCTCCGCGGTCGCCATGCAGCTCAAGTCGGCTCACTGGAACGTGAAGGGCCGGGAGTTCTACCAGCTCCACGAGCTGTTCGAGGACCTGATCGAGGAGTTCGACGAGTACGTCGACGAGGTCGCCGAGCGGATCAGCGCCCTCGGTGGCCGCCCGCCGGGGACGGCCCGCGAGGTGGCCCAGAACACCACGATCCCCGAGTTACCACGTCGGACCGTCGAAGGGATGGCACTGGTTTCCGAGCTGGCCGACCGGCTGGCGATCCTCGACGCGAACCTCTACGAGCAGCTCGAACTCGTCACGGGACAGAACGACCTCGACACCGCCGACCTCGTCAACGAGGTGTCGCGGGCGGTCGCCAAGTCGCTGTGGTTCCTCGAGGCGCATCTGCAGGGCCAGCCGGCCGGCACTACCGGTCAGCCCCCGCAGTTCGCCGCCCCGTCGACGAACTCCCAGGCCGGAAGCCAGTAGCCGCGGGCCGACCGAGGGGGCCGACGCGACCCTCGGTTCGTCCACCGTTCGAGCGACCGGACGGCGCCCCTCGTCCACCGCGGGGCGCGCTCCGACCGCCGATCTCGTCAGAAACCGCCACGTCACCGATGGATCCCAGTTCTCACAGCCGACGACCGCATCGCGCGCGAGCCACCCGACCGACCCCGGAGGGACGGCGCCGTGGTTGAACTGGGGTACACCCTGTCGAGCGAGGAACACCCGCCCGACGACCTCGTCGACCACGCCGTCGGCGCCGAGCGAGCCGGCTTCGAGCACGCGCTGATCTCCGACCACTACCACCCCTGGGTCGAGCGCCAGGACGAAGCGCCGTTCGCCTGGAGCGTCCTCGGCGCCGTCGCCCGGGAGACCGACGACCTGCGGGTCGGGACCGGAGTCACCTGTCCCTTCCAGCGCTACCACCCGGCGGTCGTCGCCCAGGCCGGTGCGACCGTCGCCGACATGTTCGACGGCCGCTTCTTCCTCGGCGTCGGCACCGGCGAGAACCTCAACGAGCACGTCACCGGCGAGCGATGGCCGCCGTTCGACGTGCGCGCCGAGCGGCTCGAAGAGAGCGTCGAGGCGATCCGCGAACTCTGGCGGGGCGAGCACGTCACCTACCGCGGCGACCGCGTCACCGTCGAGGACGCGAGGCTGTTCACGCTGCCCGACGATCCCCCGCCGATTTTCGTCTCCGGGACCGGCCCGAAGTCGGCCGCGATGGCCGGCGAGATCGGCGACGGGCTGATCAGCACGGCGCCCGTCGCGGAGTTCGTCGACCGGTTCCGCCAGCGCGGCGGCGGGCCGCGCTACGGTCAGCTGACCGTCTGCTACGCCGACGACGAGGCCGACGCCCGCGAGACGGCGCTCGAGCACTGGCCCAACGGCGCCAGCCCCGGGTCTGTCAACTGGGAACTGCGCACGCCGAGGGACATCGAGGGCGCTGTCGAGCGCGTCGACGAGGAGGTGATCGCCGAGGAGGTCGTCTGCGGGCCCGACGCCGACGACCACGTCGAGGCGATCGAGGCGTTCGTCGACGCCGGCTTCGACCACGTCTACGTCCACCAGGTCGGACCCGACCAGACCGGCTGTTTCGAGTTCTACGAGTCTGAGATCCTGCCCTCGTTCGAGTAGTCCGTCGGTTACGCCGTGGCTCGCGATCGAACGGGCGCAAGGGATTTTACGGAGGGGCGACACCCGTGGAGCATGGCTGAATCGCCGACCGGCGACCGGATTGTCCACCGAGAGTTCGACACCGACCAGGACGAGCCTGCGATCGCGGTGGCAGAAGCGGTCGCGGACCTTCGGGGGGAGGACACCAGCGACCTGTCGACGATGTACGACCAGGTCGACCACATGATCGACCACCTGTTCTCGACGCCGCCCACCAAGGACGCGCAGGTCCAGGTCGAGTTTACCTTCGAAGGCTATCGGATCACCGTCGACCAGGACGGGAGCGCGCGGTTCCTCGCGGTGGACTGACCGCGATCGAGACGGCGAGTGGGGGCCGACGTGAGTGGCCCGCAAACAGAGTTTTCCACGCGGGGCTCCAACGGGAGGTATGAGCGGACGAGGCGAGACACCGGCAGAGGAATCGGACGCTGAAGCCACCGAGGAAGCCACGTCGCTGTCGTTCGGACAGACGCTCTACGACGAGGACGGCGAGCCGGTCGGGACCGTCCGCGGGATGGAAGAGAGCGGCGTCTTCGTCACGACCCGCGAGGGCGTCGAGGGGCTCAGCGTCGAACACGCCCGGTCGGGCCACTCCTTCGGCGAGGCGGAGCTGATGTGGCGCTGCACCGTCTGCGGCGAGATGGGCGAGATCGACGACGGGCTCCCCGACCGATGTCCGAACTGCGACTCCGAGAAGGAGGCGCTGATGTACTGGACGGAGGACTGAGCCGGGGCGACCACGCCGCGACGCTCGACGCAGTTCTCGCGACGCGGACTCCCGATAGCGACGACTGTCCCAGGTACCGTCCCGACGGACGAGCGTCTCCGAGAGAGTCGGTGTGCCGCCGTCGCTACCGGGTTCGGGGCGGGGGAAAACGAAAGGGTACGGAACCGACGCCGGTCTCCGGGCCGAGGCAGCGCCCTACTGGCCGCCGGTGTCGTAGGGAGCCCCCGAGGGACCGCCGGGGAACTGCTGGGCCTGCTGTTGCTGCGCCATCTGCCCGGCCGGACCGGTCGGGGCGCCCGGCGGCGCGCCGCCCCGGCCGGACTCGGGCGCGGGCGCCCGCTGACTCCGACCCGCCGTCTGGAGCATCTCGTCCGGGACGACGAACCGCAGTTCGGTGATCGGGACGAAGCCGCTGGCCCGGCGCTCCTCTTCCTCCGCTTCCTCCTCGTCTTCGCCGCGTGTGTCGCGGCGACCGGACTCCTGATACAGCAGGACGCCCGAGTCGATCGCCTCGAAGTCGGTACACTGGATCGCCGTGCCGTCCTTACAGACAACTTGCATCGTGGAACACCACCGGCGTTTGGCCGCCGCGTCCAATAAGTATCGGCGAGCTATCACAGCCGGCGGCGGCGGGTATCATCGGGTTACTCCCACCGGTCCGCCGCCCCGGGACCGGTGGGCCTCGTCGCCGCGGCGGTCGAACGAAGCGTGCGAACGGCGCGAGGGGGCTCAGGCGTTGTCCGTCGGCGCCTCCGCCTCTCGCTCGCTCTCGCCGACGGTCGCCGGCTGGTCGACGGGGCGCTGACTATCCGGTGTCGGCCGCCCGGACGGCTGGTCGGCGATCGGCCCTTCGCTCGTGGCCGACGACGGCGTCTGTGGCCGCCGAGCCGACCGTCCCACCTGGCTCGCGCTCTGCGGGGGTTGGCTCCGGTGGGTCGGCAGCTGTCGGGCCGGGAACTGTCCGGACGGGTACTGCCCCGGCGACAGCTGCTGGGCCGGGATCTGCCGAGGTGGCGCCCCCTGCTGTGGCGTCTGCTGGGTCGGGGTCTGCTGCGGCGGCGTCTGCTGGGCCGGGGCCTGGTGCGGCGACGGTTGCGGTACCGATAGCTGCTGCGGCGTCCCCTGGGACGGCGGTTGCTGGGGCTGGGAGGCCTGGGAGGGCGGCCCCCGTGGCTGCGCGGCCGGCGGGGCGTAGCCCGTCTGTTGGCGGGCGGTCGCGGGAGACTCCGGGTTCGGAGCCTGTGGGGCCGACGCCGCGACTGCGTCCGCCGGCGTCCGGTAGCCCGGCGGGGCCCCGGCCTCCGACGTGCCGGGCTGTGACCCGGCCTGTCCGTCGCCGGCGAACCCGGACGCGAACTGCTGGGTGGATTCGAGCCCGCGCTGGCCCGCCATCTCGGCGCTCTGGATGCTCCGTTCGGTCAGCGCCGAGGTGTCGCGGGCGGCGTTCTCGACGGTTTCGAGGTACGAGTCCATCGCGTCCCGCGTGAACTCGACGCTCTGTGTGCCCAGCCAGTTGCCGATCTCCAGCCCGTCGAGCACGAGCTGAGCGGCGTTGCGCTGGAGCGCGACCGACTGCTGGAGCGGGAGTTCGACCGCCTGTTCCATCGCTCGCTGGCCGTTTTCGAGTGTGTTCCGCTGGAGTTCGATCGCTTTACTGACGAGTTGGTCTGTCTGGCTCATAGGTGAACTGGATACCGCGTCCGCGAGTGGTGCCGACGGCGCGCTCGGGGGATCGAAACCGCAACGCGGACCCGCGAGTGCCGTCGTCGCACTCGGGCCGACCCGCGGGCCGCCCATAAATCGCGCGTACCGTTCAGCGAACGCGCCGAATTTCGGCGCGGCTACGCGACGGAAACGGGACCGTTCCAAGCGACGCGACCGACGAAACGGCCGGGCCCCGTCGGTGGGGCGACCAGCCGAGGCCGCGGGGTAATCGACACCTGAGAGAACAGACTCGCGGGACGAGCCCGCCGCTACCGCTGGTGGCCGGGGCCCTGCTGGGGCCGGGGCGGCTGGTTCGGCGGGACGATGGCGATCTGTCCGTCGCTGTAGACGGTCACCTGGTAGCCCCAGATCGCGAAGGAGAGATGGCCGTCGACGCGGGCGGTCCCGTCGTCTCTGGGCTTGAACAGCTGGTCGAGCGCCTCCGGGTCGACGTGGTCGTTGAGGGTGAAGCCCGTGTCGGTCACGTCGACGCCGGTCACGTCCGAGATTGCGTGTGCAAGCGTCGTCGTCAGCTCCGCGGTCCCCCCGAAGTCGTGTTTGACGTAGTACGTCCCCGTGCCACCGGCCTGCTGCCCGCGCTGGGCGGTCGGTTCGACGTACGATTGGTTGCGATGCATTGGTTGTGACAGCCTCTCATTGCCCATCGATCGCTAAAAGCCTTTCTCCTCCCGAAGTCTTCGGTATACGGAGCCAAATCGGTGACGAGAGGGGGGCGAGACGCTCTCTCGGCCGCATCCGAACGGTCCGTTCCTCCCGAGTAACCGACCGCTATCGGAGGTACCCCCTCGTTACCGCCGGCGACTGCGGTGGGAACTGGCCCCGCGCGCTCGGTCCCGAACGCACGGTCCCGCTGGCGCGGTCGCGACCGGGCAGCGTCGGCGGCGCCACCGCGGCGAACCCGGGGTCGGTTTCGTCCCCTGTATCCGCAAGCCGAACGGTATCGGGCGCCGCGGTACTCGACGGGAACGCATGGCGATAGAGCAGTCAGCCGCGAACTCGAAGCGTGAAGCGATGACCGACGGGGCGCGCTACGTCGTCGCCGAGCTGGTGCGCGAGCCGGTCAAAGACGCCGTCAGCGAGGCGCTCGACGAGCAGGCGGTCGCCGTCCGATCGGAGGAGGTCGACGCGTCGGGTCCAGCACGGGACCGATCGGCCGATGACTCGGAGCCCGCCGACCGCGGCGACGACGACTCCGGCGGGTCGAACATCGGCCTGATCCTCGCGAGCGTCGCCGCGGCGGTCGGCGCCGCGTACCTCCTCAGGAGGCGCAGCTCGGACACCGAGCAGTCGACGTGGTCGGAGTTCGAGGACGAGGGAGACGAGCACGGCCGGACGGAGCGCGGGCGGACCGAACACGTCCCCGGAGAGCCGAACGCCGGCGCTGCGGGGACCGACGAGTCGGCTCCCTCGTCCGCCGCGACCGAGTGAGTCCGCGTTCGGCGCCGTCGGACCGCCCGCCGGCGGCTACGGGCCGACGACGTTCTCGATGAGAGCGAGGTGTCCCCGACGGAGACGCTCCGACAGCGCCTGGTGGGACACGTCCAGTTCGTCGGCCAGCCCCTCCAGCGTCGTCTCGCGGGGGACCTTGTAGTACCCCCGTTCGAGCGCCGTCCGGACGGTCTTGAACTGCTCGTCGGTGAGGTGGAAGCCGCCGAGCGAGGGCGCGTCGTCGAGGTGGTAGATCTGGGTCACGTCGATAGCGATGTCCTGGTCCTCGCAGGCGGCGTACGTCGAGGAGACGGCGTCGTGTTCCGGGAAGAGGACGCGGAACGTCCAGCCGTCGCTCGTGCCGCGCGCGCTGACGATGGCTCCGTCCTCCTCGACGAGGACGTGCGTGACGAACCGGACCTGCGTCGTCCAGCGCATCCTGAACAGCGAGTCGTGGTTGCGCCGGGAGACCAGCGCCACCTCGTCCGTCGACCCGTCTGCCTCGAGCGCCTCGGCGACCGCCGTCGAGTCCGCGTCGGTCGCCCACAGCAGCGGGACGACCCGGTCGGTGCCGTGCGTGACCAGCCGTACCGCGTCGAACTCGACGTCCGGGACGGTCTCGAACGTCTCCGCGAGCGCGAACTCCTCGGCCGGTACCGTGGCTTTGACGATAGTGCTCATTCGGCTGTCTCCGCGTAGTTCGCCCCGCCCCAAGAGTATACACAGCCCACCGTTGCAAGTGCCGGGTTACGGCCGCGCAAGGGTCGGGCTACTACCGAGTAACGTGCATAAGAGTTCGCCCTGCGCTCGCAAGCGGATCGGCACGAGTCGGACCGACTCCGCCGCGGTCCGACCGGCGGCCGTCGCTCGCTGCCGACGACCGCGATCCGACCGTCAGTTCTCGTCGACGACGGCGGTTCCCGAGCCGCGACCGTCCTCGCGTTCGGGCGGGCGGTCGCCGCGGTCGGGCCGCTCGAGCCGGGCGAGCGGGAAGCGGTACCGTCGCGGCGGCCGGTCGGTCGAGACCGTCCGCGGGTAGACCACCTCGACGACGGGTTCGTCGGGCGCGTATCCGTCGTTTCCCGGATAGTCGGCGACGGTCCGGTCGTCGTCGGGCACCGCGACCACGTCCGCGGGGCGACCCGGTTCGGAGACGACCAGCAGCGGCGTCTCGCCGTCGCCCGTCTCGTCGACCACGAGGTCGCCCGGGGCCAGGTGACACTCCGCGCACAGCGGCGGCGGCGAATCCGCGGCGGAGACGGCGACTCGACGGTCGCATCCCGCGCAGGGGACCGCCCGTTCCGACGGCGGCGGAACCCTGCCGAGGTTGATCTCGATCGCCACCCGGCGGACGTGCTCACAGCGGTCCTCGGCGGGCGAGTCGCCGCAGGAGCAGTTGCTCGGTGCCAGCGACACGTAGCGGGTCCCGTCGTCGCAGTCGACCAGGTAGGCGTCGCCGAACGGCCGGACGGTCATCGGCTCCGACCACGCCCGTCGGGAGGCCTCGTCCAGTCGCGCGCCGTCGGCCCGCTCGGCCGGCACCAGCGGCGATTCCGACAGTGACGCTCGTGTGTTTCTCGAACGCGTCATAGGTGTGCGGCCGCCCGCGGTCGTGAGGGGCGGCTCGATCGCGCTCGGCCCCCGTGAGTCGACCGTCATCGGGCGGTTCCGTCCTCCCTTGCGTACGAGCGGCGCCCGCCTAAACCCTTCGGGGGTAAGCCCGCCTTACCGCCCGATCCCACCGTCGAGCAGCCGGCAGAAGCCCGTCCGTCGCTCCGAACCGACGCGGCTACAGGTAGGAGGCGTCCCAGCGGGTCGCTTTCCGGCTGTTCCCGCAGTCGTTGCACTCGACGCGGCCCATCGAGTCCATCGCCGTGCTGACCGAGTCGCAGTTGCTGCAGTACCAGCCGTACTTCTCCTGCAGGTCGTCGGTCCGGTAGGCGGCGTAGAACGGCGCCTTCGACCCGCGCTCGCCCTCGCTGAAGTTCACGAACAGCTCACCGGCCGGCGTCTCGACGGGCTCGACGACCAGTTCCTCGGCCGTCGCGTCGATCGCCCGCTCGTAGACGTACTCGGCGTGGTCGTCGCCGGCGATCGTCACCTCGCGTTCGTCGGCCCGGTCGAAGTCGTCGGCCTCGTAGAACGACCACCCCTCGTCGTTCTCGGCGAGGACGGTCCCCCGTAGCCGCCCGGCGCCGCGCTTCTCGAAGGTCTCCTGGATCCCCCCGAGGAGTTGCCGCGCGAGCCCCTGCTCGCGGGCGTCGGGCGCGACGTGGAGCCAGTGGATCTCGCCCACCGGCGGCTCGGCGTCGACGAGCGCCCCCTGGACGAAGCCGACGACCTCGTCGCCGTCCTCGGCGACCATCCAGGCGCTCGCCTCCTCGTTCACGCGCTCGGCGACGCGCTCGCCGTCGTACCACTCGCCGACCACCTCGTCGATCGTCTCCTCGTCGAGGAAGTCGTACGAGTCGCGCAGCGACGCGCGCGCCGCGTCGGCGATCCCCGCTGCATCGCTCGCTCTGGCGTCTCTGATCTCCATACACGGGGTTGAATCGCCGGCCCCGTAAACGTCGGGGCGGCACGGGGCTTTTCCGCCGGGCACCCCAAGCAACGGCACCGATGACCGACAGCGAGAGCGCCGACGGCGACAGCGACGCGACCAGTGGCGCCCGGATGACGCTCGGGCCCGACGCGATCCTCAGGGACGAGGACGGCATCGCCCTCGACTGCCCGGCCTGCGGGACGACCGTCACCGTCATGCAGGTTATCGAGAACGGGCACTGCCCGAACTACCTCGACGAGGACGACGTCGAGGTCGAAGAAAACGCCGGGCGGGTCCGGGGACCGGAGTGTAGCGCCGAACTCTCGCTCGAACTCGTCTGGGAAGACTGAGACGGATTATCGCACGCGTTTCCCGGGTCGACCGGACGACTGCCTGTGGCCGGTCCCGAAACGTCTTGCAATAATCCCGATGACCGCCCGCTTCGAACGCGGTCACATCGACGGTAAGCGGCCGCTACGCCGGTGGCTCGCGGGGAAACGACGGGTTTCATTTACCGGTCGCGGTCCAAGCGGGTGAACATGGCCAACGCAGTCCTCGAGGAGTTGCGCACGCAGGGCCGCGGCGTCGCCGGCGCCCTGCTGGTCGTCGGCGTCTCGATGCTGGTGACGATGGAGACGTGGTGGCTCAGCTGGCGGCTGCCCATCCTCCACCTCGTGCTCTTCGCGGCCGTCGGGCTCGCCGCCGTGTTCGTCCTCGTGCGGAGCGTCGGCTTCCGCCAGCTCGACGGTGACGGGACCGAGCCCACCCTCCGGGTTGTCGCCGACTTCGCCGAGCTGGTGACCCAAAGCATCGTCGCCGCGCTGGTCGTGCTGTTCGCGTTCGGCGTCGTCGAGGCGGGTGACTCCCCCTCGTCGGTGGTCCGGCTCGCGCTGGTCCAGTCGGTCCCGTTCGGGTTCGGCGCCGCGCTGGCGAACCGCCTGCTCGGCGAGACCGACGCGCCCATCGAGGAGGAGGCGTTCCCGCACAACCTGACCGTGTTCACGCTGGGCGCGCTCTTCCTCTCGCTCCCGGTGGCGCCGACCGAGGAGGTCGTCGTCCTCGCGCGCAACGCCGGCTGGCCGCGCCTGGCGGCGGTCGTCGTCCTCTCGGTCGGCGTCGTCCACCTCGTCCTCCACGAGCTGGAGTTCCGCGGCCACCGCGACCGCATCGAGGGTCGGACCCACCTCCTCCAGCTCGGCACCGCGGCGACCGCCTACGCCGTCGCGCTGGTCGTCTCGGTCGTCCTGCTGCTCGGGTTCGGCCAGTTCGACGGCCGCGGCGTCGCGGAGGCCGTCCAGCTGACGGTCGTCCTCGGGTTCCCCGCCGCGACCGGCGCCAGCGCCGGCGAGGTGGTCCTGTGACCGACGACCAGGACCGGGACGACGACTCCCGGGACGTGAGCGACGGCCGCAGCGACAGCCCGCGCCACCCGGACACCGTCTCCCCATCGAACGGGGACGACCGGGAGAGTCCCGAGAGCGAGGCGCCCGAGGCGGCGCAGGTCTCGACGGCCGAATGGGCGGTGATGGTCCTCGCGCTCGCGATCACCGTCGGCCTGTTCGGGTTCGCCGCCTGGCAGGCGTACGTCGGCGCGTCCGCGGCCGACCCCTCCGCCAGCGTGACCGGCGAACTCGATATCGACGGGAACGGGACGTACTACGGCGTGACGCTACGCAACGACGGCGACGCGGGCCTCGTCTCCGCGACCGTCAGCGTCGCCTGTCCGTCCCCGACGCGGCGGGTGACCGTCGAGAACGTGCCGGCGAACGCCCACCGCAACGCGACCGTCGTCTGCCCCGACGGCTCGTCGCCGTCGGCGGAGGTCGTCACCTGGGTCCCCGCCTGAGCGTGACCGCTCGGGCGGAACGGCGGGACAGCTAGCCCTGGCGGTCGACGCCGAGGACGACCTCGTCGTCCTCGATGCGGGAGACGTGGTCCTCGTCGACGGGGTAGGTGTCCTCGTCGTCGCCCCCCCATCCCAGCGCCGTGCGGATGCGGTCGGTGATCGACGGGTGGGGATCGACGTACATGCGGTCGTTCTCGACCGCCGAGACCATCCCGACCTCGTCGCCGCTGGCGTTGACGACCGTCTTGCCCACGTCGTCCTCCGTCGGTTCGATCCGGACGGTGTCGTCGGCGGCGGTCGTCGACTCGTCGGTCGCCGGCTCGTCGGCTTCCAGCGTCTCCGTGTCCTCGACACCGGCGCTGCGCTCGGCGGCCGCCGCCCGTCCGCCGGTCGCGAGTTCGGCGTCGTACTCCTCGGCGTCGACGATCTCGCTCTCGACGGCCGCGTGGGAGATAGTCTCCGACGCGAGCGTCTCGGCGTCGGCGATCTCGCCGGTCACCTCGCGTCGGATCGACACGTCCTCCTCGATCACCTGGGTCCGGAGGAGGTGCGTCTCGATGGTGTCGTCCTCGCGGAAGTGGCTCTCGACGTTCCCCTCGTCGACGGCGGCCCGGGCGGTCTCCGGGGAGTCGACGAGTTCGCCCTCCAACACGGTTCGCTCGACGCCCTCGATGTCGACGGTCTCGCGGACGGTGTCGGACTCGACCGTCTCGGTCTCCTCGACGTCGGCCTGGACGATCCGGCTCTCGATGGTGATCCGCTCGACGTTCTCTTTCGTGACCGTCCAGGCCTCGTCGATCGTGACCGCCACGTCGCAGGCGAGTTCCGAGCGCGTGCCGGTTCCGAACGTGTCGATCGCCTCGATCCCCGCGTCGGTCGTATCGACGCTCGTGACCTCGCAGTGCTCCACGTCGCGGGAGATCAACTGCGCGTCGACGGTGTCGGACTCGACCAGCTCGCGGTCGCTGACCTCGCTCTCGACGGTCACCTCCTCGACGACGGTGTGCTCGACGACCGCCCGCTCGGTGAACTCCGACTCGATCGTCTCGCCCTCGATCAGACTCTCCTCGACCTCCTCGGTCGTGAGCGCGGCGGTGCCGACCGCTTCGGCCCGCTCGACCACGTCGACGTCGCCCGCCGCCTCGTCGTGGCGGACGGCGACCATCTCGCGGTCGCGCAGCTCCCCCTCGAAGTCGGCCCAGTCGAGGCGAGTGTGGTCCTCGGCCATCTCCGACTCGGGGACCAGCGCCAGGCGCGTCTCCCCGCTCTCCTCGTATCGGACGGGCGTCAGCTCGTGGGTCTCCCCCCAGCCGCGGATCGTGTCCGCGTCGGTCGTGATCTGACTCTCTCGCGATGTGTCTCGATTTCCAGACATCGTCGGGAGGTTCGACCGGCGTTCACAAAAGCGCACAGACGGTTCAGTCGCTCCTGCTGTGGTATATGGGGCATACCGGGCAGTTGAAGGAGGATTCCGGCGCGGGGTTGCGCACGCAGGGTCGCGGTTTTCACCGCGCGCGGTCGAACTCCGAGTGGTGTCTCCAATGACACGACAACGCTACACCGTCGCACAGATCGAGATCCCCCCGTTCCTCGAAGAGACCGTCGCCGGGATCGTCGCCTTCCTGCCGCGGCTGGTCGGCGCGCTCGTCGTCCTCCTGATCGGCTGGGCGATCGGTACCGCGGTCGGGTCCGCGGTCCGGTCGCTGACCGATCGGATCGGCCTCGACACGATGGCCATGGACACGCCGCTCGGACGGATCATGGGCGGCTCACGGCGAGCGGTGTCGTCGACGTTCGGCGCGCTCGCGAAGTGGTTCGTCTACGCGCTGGCGGTCATGGCGGCGGCGAACGTCCTCGCCATCGAGTTGCTCTCGGAGTGGGTGACGACGGCCGTCTCGTACCTGCCCGCGTTCGTCGCCGGACTGGCGGTGATCGTGCTCGGGTTCGTCGTCGCGGACTTCATCGGCGACGCGATCATGCGGACCCGCGCCGCCACCCAGACCGCCTACACGTCGTGGTTCGCGACGGGGACCCGGATGTTCCTGTATTTCACCGCCATCGTCATCGGCCTCGACACGATGGGGATCGATGTCGGCATCCTCTACACGTTCGCCGAGGCGTTCGCCTGGGGGCTGGCCGCCGCCGTCGCCATCGGCGCCGGCGTCGCGCTGGGCTGGGGCGGTCACTCCTACGTCGCCGAGAACATCGACCGCTGGATGGGCACGGCCCGCTCGGCGACGCCCGAGCCCAGCGGCTCGGCCGCGACCGACGGCGGAACGGTGACCGACGGCGGGTCCGAAACCCCCGCACCGACCGACCCGTCCGCCCTCGAGAAGTGCGACGACGCCTGACACGGCGTCGTGAGCCCGCTCCGGCCCGGCCGGGGCAGACGCGAACCGGCAGGTTGCGGGCGCGGCGGGAGTGAGCCGCAGCGATGACCGAGGTCGGGCCGGTCGCGCTGCTGCCGGCGGTGCTGTCGCTCGCGCTCGCGAGCGTCCACGTGCTGACGCGCAGCGCCCCGCTCCTGTCACGTCTCTCCGAGGGAGGACTCCTTTCGTTCGGCGGCGGCGTCTCGGTCGCGTACGTCTTCGTCCACGTCCTCCCCGAGATCGACGAGTTCCACGGGCCGGTCGAGCGGCATCCGATGCTCCCGCTGCCGAGCGAGCGAGACGTGTACCTCGTCGTGCTGATCGGGTTCGTCACCTTCTACGGCCTCGAACGGCTGGCGCGGCAGTCGGCCGCGGAGTCCGACGACGACCTCCCGACTCCCCGGGTCTTCCGCGTCCACGTCGCCTCGTACGGGGCCTACAACGCCATCGCCGGCTACCTGCTCGTCCATCAGGAGACGCCCGGGGTCGGGAACCTGCTGCTGTTCGCGCTCGCCCTGGGTACCCACTTCCTGCTCAACGACGTGACGCTGGAGGCCCAGCACGAGGCGGCCTACCACCGGCGGGGCCGCTGGGTGCTCGCCGCGGCCGTCCTCGCCGGCACGGCAGTGGGGTTCCGCACCGAACTCGCGCGCTCGACGCTCGGCCTCCTGTTCGCCTTCCTCGCCGGCGGGATCGTCCTCAACGTCGTCCGCGAGGAGGTCCCCAGCGACCGCCGCAGCAAGTTCCTCCCGTTCGTCGCCGGCCCCGCGTTCTACACCGTCGTCCTCCTGGCGACGTGAGTCGCCGGATCACCGCCGCGCCGAGCGCGTGCACCCGTCGACCGCGTTCACTCGCCGCCCTCGCGCTCGGTGCCAGTCGGCGCCTCCCAGTCGGGCGCCGACTCGCGGCGGAAGGCGTCGATCTCGTCCCTCGCCGTCGAGAGGTGCGACGCCGCGAGCCTATCGACCTCGTCCGCCAGGGACACGATCTGCCGTTCGACCGACTCGAGTCGCTCGCCCGCCTCCGGCGCGTCGAGATCTCCGTCCGCTGTCGCGTCGTCATCGAGGCCGTCATCGATCCGCTCGATCCCCTGCCGGACGGAGGCGAGTTGCTCCGCGACGGTCGCGTCGTCGGTGAGTTCGCCGGCCTCGTCGATAGCGTCCCTGGCTTCGGCTAACCGGTCGTGCATGTCCGCACGTAGGCGCTCGGGCCGGAAAGACCTCCGGTCGAGCGGTGAGCGGGTCGGTGCCGGCGCGCCACGGCGAGGCGGCCGTCTATTCGTTTAGGCGCGTGGCTCATGTGGGTGGGGGAGAAACGTGTCATGCATGACTCACGGGGCTGACGAAACCGCAGTCGTCGACAGACGCGAGACCGACACCGACGCGCGCGCCGAACGCATCGCGGACGCGCTCGAAGACCCGCACTGTCGCTACCTGCTCAGGTACCTCAGGGACGCCGACGGACCGACCAGCGTGTCGGAGGTGGCGACGTACGTCGTCGCCCAGATCACCGACACGGACCCGGACGACATCTCGCCCGACGTGGCCGAGCGCGTCCAGACCTGGTTCTATCACGGGCAGTTGCCGATGCTCGACGACCACGGCGTGATCGAGTTCGACCCCGACTCCGGGACCGTCCGGCTGGCCGACGACGCGACCGCCTGACCCGTCCGCCGTCCGTCGACGAGCGGTGCGATAGACCGCGCCGACCGAGTCCCCCGCGACTAAGCGCCGTCTAACTAAGCGCGTCCGGCCGCTCGTCTCACTCGGGCCGACCGTACCGACCGGCGGTACTCGCCCGTCATCCTACCATGAACCGACACAGCTCGAACCGCAGTGACCAGTACGACCGACGTTCGAACCGATCGCAGCACCAGCAGGGTCAGCAGCGCGGACAGCGACAACAGGGCCATCAACAGCAAGGCCACAATCAACAGGGTCAGCACCAGCAGCAGGGAACACACGGCCAACAGCAGGGCCACCAGCAGCAACAGCAGGAGTACCAGCACCACCGCCGCGGCCAGCAGCAGTTCAACCAGGTGAACCAGCAAGGCCGCCGTCAGCAGCATCAGCAGAGTCAGCAAGCTCAACAGCGACACCAGCAGGGTCAACAGGGTCAACACCACCAGCAGGGAACACACGGCCAACAGCAGGGCCAGCAGTCCCAGGAACGGGGTCAACGTCGCCAGCGCGGCATGCAGGGGGGCCAGCGAGACCAGTACGGTCAGCAGGACTACGACCAGGGTCCCTACGGGAGCCAACAGGACTACGGCGGTCAGCAGTCCCAGCAGCACCGCGGTCAGCAACAGAACCAGTTCCGTCAGCAGAGCCAGCAACGTCAGCAACAGGGCCAGCACCAACAGGGTCAGCGACACCAGCAGCAGAACCCGCAGCACCAACAGGGTCAGCGACACCAGCAGGGCGGGATCGACCAGCAGTCTCAGCAGTCCCAGCAGGGTCTGTACCAGCAGCGCCGCGAGGGCGACGAGCGCCACGAGCGCCAGAGCGACCACTACAGTTCCGGGGGGCGATGACGATGGCGGACATCGTCTCCGACGACGACCAGGGCAAGCCGGTCGTCGACGACAACGGCCAGAAGGTCGGCGTCGTCTCGGAGGTCCGCGGCGGCACCGCCTACGTCGACCCCGACCCCGGCGTGACAGACAAGGTGAAATCGCGCCTGGGCTGGAGCGACGCCGACGCCGACGACTACCCGCTGACCGACGACGAGATCGCGACGGTCACCGACGACGAGATCCGGCTCTCGTAACCGTCCGACACGCCGCCCCCGTCGCTCCGTAGCGCGGCATCACCCGATTTTGCCTCGGCACCACCCGCAGTCGGTCACCCGCCTCGAGCGGCGCGCGTCGCCCGTTGCGCGCCGCGGGGCGACCGCTCGCGTGAGTTCGCGGAGAGCCTCCGGTGGAGAGCACGGCGAGACGGCCGGCACCGACGGTTCAGTCGGCCTCTTCGGGCGTCGTGAACCCCTCCTTGTGTTCGGTGCGCCACTCGTCGATGGAGTTCATCACCGGCGCCGCGGAGACGCCGTGAAGCGTCAGCGACGCGACGACGACGAACCCGAGGAACGCCCACAGTTCCTCGGCCGCGACGAGGATCTCGGTCTCGGCGAACGACGCGGAGTTCAGGGCGTAGGCGAGGTAGAAGAACGAACCGATCCCCCGGACGCCGTAGGCGGAGATGACGAGTTGCTCCTGCCACAGCGAGTCGGCGCCGAGCATGCCGACGAGACCCGCCAGGGGCCGGATCACGAGCAGCAGGGCGAGTCCGATCAGGACGTGTTCGACCGTCAGCGGCTGGAGGAGTCCGCCGACCAGCGTCCCGCCGAACAGGACGAGGACGGCGGCCATCAACAGGCGCTCGACCAGCACGGCGAAGTCGTGGAGCTTCTCGTAGTACTCGTGTTCCCACTCGTAGTGACGGAGCACCAGCGCCGCGACGAACACGGCGATGAACCCGTAGCCGGAGACGAGTTCGGTGGCCGCGTACGCCAGAAGCGTCGCCGCCAGCGCCTCCGCGCCCTCCATGACGCGGGCCAGATCCGTGCTCGAGGGCTTGCCGAAGATGAACTCGGCGATGACGTAGCCGACGGCGACCCCGCCGACGATCCCGACGGCGATCTTGTAGACCACGTAGAACCCGAACCACTCGGAGAGCCACGGCCACACCGACCCGAGCGCGGCCCCTGCCGATCCGGCCGCCCCGGTCGCTTCGAGGCTCGCGCCCGCCATGACGATCGCCAGGTACGTGAACGGAAAGGCGAGCCCGTCGTTGAGCCCCGCCTCCGATGTGAGCGCGAACCGGATCTCGCCCTCCTGGTCGTCGGGGTCGATCTCGGCGTCGGTCTCGGCGGTGGGCGGCGTCGCCTCGACGGTCGAGGCGAGCACCGGGTCCGTCGGCGCGACGACCGCGCCCATCAACAGCGCCGTCGCGGGGTGGAGGTCGAGGACGGCCCATCCCAGCCCGGCGACCGCGAGGATCGTCAGCGGCATCGTGATCCCCAGCAGCCGCCAGGCCGGCCCCCACGCCCGCCAGTCGAACGGTCTGTCGAGTTTCAACCCCGCGCCCATCAGCGCGATGATGACGACCAGCTCGGTCAGGTGTTCGGCCAGCGCCGGCGATTCGACCGGGTCCGGCGTCGGGACGCCCAGCGGGAGCGAGAATATCGCCGCCCCCGCGAGGACGTAGATGAGCGGGAACGACATCGGTTTGTCCGCGAGAATACGCGGCAGGACGACTGCGCCGAGAATCGCGATGCTCACCACGAGGAGAGCGATATCGTAGACAGCCATGCGGCGTGTACGGGCTTCCGACGAAAGGAATTTGTGCCGGCTCTGGCATGGCGCGGAGCACTCCCACCGCAGCCCGGTCGCACGGGCCGGGGCCGTCCCGGGGACCGACGACTCCGGGGCCTATCGACGCGCTACCGGCCGTCCGACGCGTCTGTTTCGGGTTCGGTCGCTCCCCCGTCGACGGCTGGGTGACCGTCGTCGGCGGTGTTGTCTGTGGTGCTGTCGTCGATGGTGTTGTCGTCGGTGGTAGCGTCGTCGGTGCTGTCGCCGTCTTCGAGTTCGTCGCCCTCAGCGTCGCGCCGGTCGTCCCACGACTCCGGTTCGATCTCGACCTGCAGTTCGACGATGTCGTCGTGCTGGGGCTGACGGACGAGGAACGGTCCGGCTGCCAGCGTCTTCAGCGTGATCGCGGCGACGCGGACGACGTAGGCGGTCAACACCACGTACGGCGCGAGCGACACCGTGTACGCGAGCATGACGAACACCGGCAGCGACGTGAGCGGCCCGATCCGGAAGATGGGGATGATCCCGGTGTTGAGCGCCAGCAGGAGGTAGGAGATGAAGACGACGACCGGCAGCGAGACGTACAGGAGGTTGCTCGACAGCCGGGCGACCTCCCGTTTGTAGTACAGCGACTGGAAGTACTCCCGACCGGTCGCGAAGAATTTCAGCGTGTCGATGAGGTTCTGCAGCGCGTCGACCGTGCGTTCGTCGAGGTCGTCTTCGTACCGGTTGCGGAGCCGCCGCGCGGTGTTGAGCTGCCAGGAGTAGTCGTAGTGCAGCCCCGCCGAGAGCACGGTGAACGTCCCGAACCGCGCGCCGTCGAGCGTCTTCGCGGCGTCCTGGGCCTCGTCGACGACCTCCTCGGTGAGCGCGTTCAGCTGGTCGCGACACTCCTCGTCGTCGCAGTCGTCGGCCGTCCGCTGGAGCGCCCGCGCTTCCCGATAGATCGAGTAGAGGATCACCTCCAGGAACGCCGCCGGCTGGCTCGGACTGCCCTCGACCTCCGCGAGGGTCTCGGCTCGCTGGCGGAACTCGATGGAAGCGTCGATCCGCGACTGCTCGGTCTCGATGTCCGTGATCTCCTGGGAGAGGACGATCGAGCTGATCGACGAGACGACGGAGACGATGAGGATCGCACCGCTCAGTAGCGTCGTGAACAGCGTCTGGAGCGTGTTCGTGTCCGAAAGCAGTTGCTGGATGTCGACCGGCCGCAACAGCGCCAGCGTGAGGAGGAGGCCGAACACGCCGACCAGCAGTACCAGCGTCACCGCCGGTCGCGCGCCGGTGAACAGGATCCACGAGACGAAGCGGTTGGTCTTGACCCGCCGGTAGACGGCGTTGACTCGCTTCGCCACGGCCGTGACGTGCCGACGGGGCGTGTCAACGAGGTCAACCACGTCGGTTCACCTCCCGGAACGGAGCGAGGGGATGCGCCCGGACCACGTCAGGTCGACGCCTCGTAGCCCGGGAGCCGGTGTCGCCCGGCGAGCACCACGTTCGTCGCCCCGCCGAGCAGGATGACCACCGACCCGAAGTAGAGCCAGGTGACCAGCAGGATGATGCCACCGAGGACCCCGTACAGCTCGCTCGTCGAACTATACGAGACGTACACCTGAAACAGCGCCTGCAGGATCGTCCACCCGACGGCGGCGACGGTCGCGCCCGGCAGCGCCCGCGTGACCGTCATCTCGACGTTCGGGAAGAAGTAGTACATCGGGAGAAAGGCGAGGACGAGCCCGGTTATCAGGCCGACGAAGCCGAGGATCTGGACCACCGGGAGGCCGGTCTCGACGCCGGGTGAGAACGCCGGCGCGTACGCGACGACCGCCCCGACCGCGACCATCGCCAGGAACGCGACCCCCATCCCCCCGAGTACGAGCAGTCCGTCCGTGACCTGTTCGACGATGCTGACGTCGGTCTCGACCGCGTAGAGGTCCGAGAAGGCGGTGTCGAGCGACCGGAACACCTTGAGCGTCGCCCACAGCAGCGCCGCGCCGCTGATGATCGAGAACTGGACGCGGCTCTCGGCCTGGTCGAGCGACTGGCTGACCAGGTCCCGCGCGCTGGGCGTGAGGTACTGTTCGGTCATGGCGAGGACCTGCGCCTGGAGGGACTCCCCGCCCAGCACCGACGCGGCGACGAGCGCCAGCAGTAACAACGGGACCAGCGACACGAACGCCGCGTACGCGATGCTCCCCGCCATAAAGGGTACGTCGCGCGTTCGATACACCGACAGCAGACTCCGCAGGAACGTGACGGCTCGACCGACCGGCCGTTCGGTCGCGAGGCTCATCGGGTAGCCACACCTCTGGCGGCCGGATCGGTCCCCATCCGAGACATGCTTCGGTTTGGGTCGCGACGCACTTAACGCCGTGGCCGGTACGCCCTCGTTACCGGCGGTATGCCCTGCCAGCGCCGTCAGCGCCGGTGGGTCGGAGGCTCCGTTCGTACGAATTATTGCACGCGTTTCCCGGGGCGACCGGACACACTCCTGCGAGCGATTCCGGACTGTCCTGCAATACTCCGTATCAGTCCTGCCCTGTCTTCACGTCGACGTTCTCGAAGGTGACCTCGACCGGTTCGCCGTAGCGGTCGCCGTTCTCCTCGTCGTGGCGGTGGAACTCCGGGGGCTCGACGCGGATCTCCAGGGAATAGGTGCCGTCCCCGGGCAGGCGGACGTTGGCGCCGTAGTGGTACAGCCCCGGGTGCCACAGCAGCGGGAGCGTCGCCGACTCGACCGCCTCGCCGTCGCGGTCGCTGATCCGGAGGCTCACGTCCGCACCCGGCACCATGCGTCCGTCGTCGGCGTCGGCGACGACCACCTCGACGTGGGCGTTCTCGTCGTCGGGTTCGCGCCACGCGAACTCCCCCTCGCCGACGAGCTCGTACAGCCCCTCGGCCTCCTCCTGGGCGAACCCGACCACGTAATCGCCGACCTCCCGGGTGTCGCCGGTGTGGGCCACCTCCTCTATCATGTACTCGACGGCCGCCCGGTAGGCGTCGCCCGCCTCCCGCGCGAGTCGCAGCTGTCGGTCGTCGACCTCCTCGCTCGGTTGCTTGCCGTGCTGGCTCATGGACCCGCGGATACGGGCGTCCCCCTCGAAGCCGTTCGGCCGGCTATCGAAGGGGTCGACGCCGTCGACGGTTGCCCTCGCGGGTCACACCGGCCGCGCTCCGGGTGAACCAACCCGCGCACGTCCCGGGTGAATCTTCTTGCCGACTCCGGGCGTCTCTCTCCCCGATTCGGAGGCATCCACCGATGACACTCGACCCATCGACCGGCGCCACCGCCCCGGACGGCGACCGCGGCGCCCCCTCCGCCAGCGATTCTGTCCTGACAGACGGTGGCGAACCCGCCGGTCGCCACGGATCGCTGTGGACGGCCACGTCCGAGCCGACCGACTACGGCCCGCTCGACGGCGACATCCGCGTCGACGCGGCGGTCGTGGGGGGTGGAATCGCGGGTATCGCGACCGCGTTCGAACTCGTCGAGCGGGGGCGGACCGTCGCCGTCGTCGAGCGCGACCGCATCCTCGACTGGACGACGGGCCGCACGACCGCCAAGGTGACCTCGCTGCACGGACTCGTCTACGACCACCTGATCGACCACTTCGGCGCCGAGCGCGCCCGGCAGTACGCCGACGCGAACCAGGCCGCCATCGAACGCGTCGCAGACACCGTCGACCGCCTCGACGTCGACTGCGAGTTCGGCCGCGCGCCGGCGTACACCTACGCCGACTCCGCCAGCGACCGGAGCGAGGTCCGCGCCGAGGTCGACGCCGCGCGCCGTCTCGGGCTCCCGGCGTCGTTCGTCGAGTCGACCGACCTGCCCTACGAGGTGGCCGGCGCCGTCCGGTTCGACGACCAGGCGTACTTCCACCCGCGGAAGTACCTCCTCGCGCTCGCCGAGCGGGTCGCCGACCACGCCCAGCGCGGCGACGGATCGGACGATGGCGGGATCTACGAGGAGACGGTCGTCACGGCGGTCGACGACGGCGACCCCTGTCAGCTCGGTACCGACCGCGGCGAGGTCGTCGCCGACGACGTGGTCCTGGCGACGCACTTCCCCGTCTCCGACCACGCACTGTACTTCTCGCGGCTCTCGCCCAAGCGGTCGTACGTCCTCGCCGCCCGGCTGTCGGAGGAAGCGCCCGACGGCATGTACTACGACCCCAGCGAGCCGTACTTCTCCGTCCGCCCTCACGCCGGGTCCGAGTCGCTCGTCCTGATCGGCGGCCAGAACCACCGCACCGGTCACGCGGACGATACGACCGACCGCTACCGCGAACTCGAACGGCGGGCTCGCGAGCGGTTCGATGTCGCGTCGATCGAGTACCGCTGGGCGACCCAGGACTTCACCTCGGTCGACAGCGTGCCGTTCGTGGGACGCGCGGCGCCGCAGCTCGACGGCGTCTACGTCGCGACCGGCTTCGGCGGGTGGGGAATGACCAACGGCGTCGCCGCCGGGGTCGTTCTCGCCGACCTGATTACCGGCCGGTCGAACCCCTGGAGCGACGTGTACGACCCGACCCGCTTCGAGTTCGGCGCCTCCAGGTCCGATCTGGTCTCGCACAACAGGCACGCGGTGGGTCACTTCTTCGACGGGCACGTTCGCGGCCGCCCCGACCTCGACCTCGCGGGCCTGGCCCCCGGCGAAGCGACCGTCGCCGACGAGCACGACGACCCCGTCGCCGTTTACCGCGACGAGGGCGGCGCCGTCCACGCCGTCTCGGCCGTCTGTCCGCACATGGGCTGTCTGGTCACCTGGAACGACGGCGAGCGGTCCTGGGACTGCCCCTGTCACGGCTCGCGGTTCGACGTCGACGGGAGCGTCCTCGACACGCCCGCCGTCGACGGTCTCGACTCGGTCGACCTCGGAGCCGACGACGAAGACCGCTCACGCGACCGGTGACCGCCTCGGGTCGGTGGACGCCTCGAGTCGGTGACCACCGCGCGTCGGTGATCCCTCTACCAGACCGGTGACTCCGCCACGTGGTCGAAAAATGCGGATCGGTCGCCGGATCGGACGCTTCCGCTACGGGACTGTCTCGGCGGGAGTCGTCTCTGTCAGGTTTGCGCTGCCGGGGTCGCTACGTCCGTTTCGCGCGCCTCGTAGGCGCTGTAGGCGCCGAGAACGAACACGAGGAGCCCGACGACGATGTCGTTCCAGAACTCGATGTCCAGCTCGACGGCCGCGAACCCCTCGGTCGACCCGAAGACGAACGGCGTCGCGATCAACCAGAGACCGAGCAGCGCGACGAACGCGCCGACGGCGACGCTACCGAGTTGCTCGTTCGCGCGGCGGTAGTAGTTGTACCCGCCGAGCACGACCAGCGCCGCCCCGACGATGAGGTCGCTCCAGAAGTTCCCCGCGATCGGGTTCAGGACGAACGACTCCGCCAGCATCCACAGCCCCAACAGGGCCACGACGACCGAGACCCACTTGCCGGCCTCGGTCGGATTGGTGTCGACTTCACGCCGGTCGTGGTCGTCTTCGCGATGCTCCTGCTGGTCGTATACTTCGCTGTCGCTCATTTGAGATCGCCGGACGATCGTTCGGTCCCGATGCGTAAATATTTCAAATTCGTTTAGTCGACCCGGTCCGTCGAAAGGTGGGACTAGACGGCCACCCGTTTAAATACCGGTAGATGTCACCGACCGTTCGGTCGAGTCCGCTCCGTTCGGCCGCCGCTCGATCAACCCGTTCGACCCGACCGCGAGCACCTCGCCGGACGTCGTCGACCCGACCGCGAACACCCCGCCGGACATCGCGCGCCGTGCGCTTACGGCCGGCGCCCACGTGCGCCGAGTCGGAGACAGCATGAGCCGAGAGTTCACCGCGTTTCCGGAGGAGAGTCGGCCAGAAACCGCTTCGGAGGGCCCGACGGCGCCGCGACGCACGGCCGTGGCCGGTCGGGTCCGTCGCGGCCTCGAAGGCGGTGCGCTCGCGACGCTGGTGATGACGGTCTATCGACTCCCGGTGACCCGCTCGCTCCCGCCGTCGGCGGAGTTCTGGGCGACGTTCGTCGCGGGCGGGCGACCCGACGACCACCCGCTGGCGGCGCTCGTGCTCCACTTTGCCTACGGGATCGGTGCCGGCGGCGTCTTCGCCGCGCTGGTCTCCGGCCGCGCGTCGCTCAACCGCGACCGGACGCGGTCGTTCCTGGACGACAGCGTGAACGCCCCGCCGGACCGCTCCGACGAAGTCACCGCGACGATGGTCGGGCTGCTCTACGGCGTCGCCCTCTCGGTCGTCGGTGAGCGGTTCGTCCTCGGTCGACTCCTCGGGACGGAGCCCGACGACTGGTTCGCCTTCCACGTCGGGCACGTCCTCTACGGGGTCACGCTGGGCGCGTGGGTCGGGACGCGAACTCGTCGCCAAAAGGGGAAGTGAGCGTGGTCTCGATATTCGTGGGATCGGTTCCGCGGAGCCGGCACCGGGTCCGCGTTACCAGCGCTGCTGGGACCCCGCGCCGATCAGCTGGTCGGTCGCGGTGAGCGTCTCACCCAGAACGGTCGCACACTCCTGACAGTGGTCGTGCTGGTGCTGCCCGCACTCCTGGGCGCACGCCTGGGCCGCTCGCTGGAACGTCTGGACGATCTCGTCGGCGAACCGCGAGGTGCGCGGAACCGTCGCGAGGACGGCCTCGCCGAGTTCGACGACGTCTTCACAGAGCCGGATACACTCGATCATCATCGGGTCCGCCTCCTGGATGCACTGGTCGGCACACCAGCCACAGACTTCGATCGCCTCCGCCACGCTCGCGAGCGACGTGCGATACTGCTGGGGGAGCGTCCCGCCGGACTGCATCCCGCTCGATCCCATCTGGATCTCGTTCGACTGCATACCTGTCGACTGCGGCGATCCCCGGGCGGACTGTACGCCGCCTTGTGACGGTTGCATCTGCTGGGTCGGCTGCATCTGCTGGGTCGGTTGGGTGTACTGTCGCTGTTCGGTGGGCGTGTATTGCTGGGTCATGATTCGCTCCGGGTCGCTACCCGTCCGAACGTTCACCGATCGCCCACAAATACCGGTCCGATAGTTTTCCGACCTAACCGAGTCCTACCCCGATTTTCGACCGTATTCGACCTCGAAAAGTCCGTCTGCGACCGTGAAACGGTATCTTACTGGCAGAGATCGTTCCCGATACCCCAGCGTTCCCCCATACCGACGTGCTCTCCGCCGGATCACGGGTTCGCCACGGCGGATCACTGGGTGGAGGAGTCCTGCGGCGGGTTGCTCTCGGATCTTATGTAACAACACTCTTGTTCTCGAAGCGGCATCGTTACATAAGAGATGACCGACGACATCTCACCCCCGGCGGTGTTGCCGAAGTATCTCGCGGAGGGGCTCCCGAAACAGGACGTGTCGACGCTGGAAGCGACCAGAGAGTTCGTCGACGAGTTGATCGCGGAGAAAGAGCGACCGGTCGAGACGGCGGATCTCCCAGACGACGCGGAAGTGGTCGACGACGGCGTGGACGGATACGTCGTCGAGGAACTCGTGAAGTGCGGGAAGGACGGTTGTAGGTGCGCTTCGGGTGCGGAGAGCGACATGCACGGCCCCTACGCGTACAGATACTATCGCGACGACGACGGGACCCTCCGGAAGGAGTACGTCGACAATCGGTGAGCGCGAGTGAAGCCTCTGGCACGGACCGGTCCCCCGACCGGCCCGAGCGACGGTGATTGGTGCTGCGAGTTATTCCACGGGGAGCGTGGGCGACGAGTCGAGACACACACACCGGGTTTCCGGTGAAACGGGGAGAAAGTGAGGGGGTGATTCGGCCGGGAAGGGCCGGCTAGACGAACCGAACCGAGAGAGCAAAGAGAAGAAATCAGACGCGTAGACGCTAAAGCAGGGGATCTGTGGGTTTGAACTCGACACCCGTGACGAAATATCGTGAATCTGTAACGAGAAGTCACCCGTGGTCTCTAACAGAGGTCCGATTACATAAATCCAGGAATGGTTTTAATTAACCATCTGTAAAACATCGGTAGAGGCGTTCAAACACTACACTAACTACTACTATAGAAACGTTTATAATAATATAATAAGAGGGTGAGCGAGATCTCGTTCCAATCGAAACGAAGTCGAAAAGAGATGAAACAGTGATGGAAAAGTGAGGGTGAACGATGGGGATTTGACAACTCGGGGCGGCTCTTGCTTCCTGGTCTTCTGTTCTTTCGCAATGGGTTTCGACACGAGTTCCCTTACGGTTCTCCGCCTCTTCACGATCTGTGTTCTCAATCAGTCCTCGCGTCCATTCCACTTTCTTCCTTCTCCTTCCGTGACCTTTCCGTTCTATCTCCCATCTTCACACACCACGCTTCCGGTGAAAGATTCACCGCTGTCCCGTCCTTCTCGTACAGTTCGGGTTCGTCGGAGCTCTTCGCCGATACTTTCCGTCCACCCGCCACTCTCAACGCTTCGTGATTCACTACTGCTAGCTCCCGCTACTGATAGCTCGCACTGACCCACTACCCCCAACCTTCGACGATTCACCACTGCTACCTCCCGCCGATCCACTACCGCCAACCCCCGTTTCATCTGGACCCCCTCTCCCCTTCTTCCCCCGTTTCACCGGAAACCCGGTGTGTGTGTCTCACCCCCTTTTCTCCCCCTCCCCCATCGGATTTCGCCGCGCTAGGAAAGAATAAAGTGATTTCACCGGAAACACGGTGCCACGATCACATGTCTGGCTCCGACGATCTGTTCATTCGCGAAGACCCGATATTCGTCCAGAAGGAACTGCTCGAGATCAACCACCTTCCGGACGAGGGACGGATCGTCGGCCGCGACGAGGAGATCCAGAACCTCGCGAACGCCGTCAACCCCGCTATCTTCGGGCAGAGCCCGAGTAACGTCCTCATCTACGGGAAGACGGGGACCGGGAAGTCCCTCTGCGCCAAACACGTCTCGCGACGGCTCACGTCGACGGCGAACGACGAGGGAGTGGCCGCGACGTTCGCCTACGTCGACTGCGCACAGGACTCCACGGAGACACAGGCGGTCCAGACCATCGCAGCGACGCTCAACGACCGCTCGCGGACCGACATCAAGATCCCCGACAAGGGTATCGCCACCTCGACGTACTACAAGCGTCTCTGGCGTATCCTCGACGAATGCTACGACGTAGTGCTCGTCATCCTCGACGAGATCGACAAGCTCGAAGACGACGACATCCTGATGCAGCTCTCCCGCGCCGGCGAGGCCGGCAAGATCGAGGGCTGCAAGATCGGCGTCATCGGCATCAGCAACAAGATCAAGTACAAAGAAGAGCAGCTCAACGAGCGCGTCAAGTCGAGTCTCTGCGAACGCGAGTTCGTCTTCCCGCCCTACGACGGCACGCAGCTCAACCAGATCATGGAGGCGCGCCGGGACGCCTTCCGCGACGGCGTCCTCGAAGACGGCGTCATCCCGAAGGCGTCGGCGCTCGCCGCTCGCGAACACGGCGACGCCCGCCAGGCCATCGACATCCTCCGCTACGCCGGCGAGATCGCACAGTCGCGCGGCGCCGACCGCGTCACCGAAGACTTCGTCGTCGACGCCCGCGAACGGGCCGAAACCGACCGATTTCGCGAACTCATTCGCGGCTCGACGCCCCACTCCCGGTACGTCCTCCAGGCGCTCACCGTCCGCTCGCTCAACGCGGACAACCAGGACGGGTTTCGGACCACCGAAGTGTACGACGTGTACAAGGAGATCTGCCGCCAGGAGAGCTCCGACACGCTCTCGCTACGGCGGGTCAGAGACCTCCTCAAAGAGCACGCGTTCCTCGACATCATCGAGCAGTCCCGCCACAGCGGCGGGAGCGCCGAGGGGAGTTACACGAACCACAAACTGCTCGAAGACCCCGAGGTCGTGCGCGACGTACTCGCCGACACGATCGAGTGACTGTCGTTCGCCTCGTCCGCCGACCACATTCAGGACCGCTTCCACGTCGACTCCACTCAGGACCGCCTCGACGTCGACCACACTCCAGATCGCTCCGACGCCGACTGCACCTGCAGCCCGCTTCGATAATCTCACGTTACTGATCGCTTCACCGGAAACCCGGTGTGCCGGACCGACCGAGTAACGGCCCGCTACTCTGATTTCAGCGGAAACCCGGTGTGTTTCGACGTCCGTCCCACCCCCTGTCACGCCACGGGTTCACCGGAAACTCGGTGTGTCCGCGGAGACCGAATTCAGCGGTCACCCTCCGCTGTCCGCTCCGGCGAGTCTTATGTAACAATCGTCTCCCAAGACTCCTGGCTGTTACATAAGAATGCGCGACGTTCCGGGACCTCAGCGGGTCGCGAACTACAGACTCGCGCTCGATCGGTCGAGGCTGGGAAGGTCCGGTTCCGGAGGCTCGTTCACCACGGGCCGCCGTTCACTGACGGGCCGCCAGGTATCCCGACGGTTGGGCACACGCCGGGTCGTGGCCGGTGTCGTCCGCGTTTCCGTCGCCGGTCGACGACCGCAAGCGGACGAGATCGGACGCCGCACCGCAATAGTGGGACGAGGACCGTTCGGTCGACGACCGTCCCATCTGGGACTGCATGCCGATGACTTCTCGGTCAGGGGTCGGGCTCGATCGCTCGACGGCGAGCGTGTATACGGAGACGACGGTCTCGCTCAGGACCGCACTCGCCGTGACGTGCTCGGTGTCGATCCGTTCGGACTCCCGGTCGGAGACCGCGATCGCGGTCACCTGTTCTCCGGTGTCGCTCTCGTCCTGCGCGGCCTCGGCGGGGACCTCCTGGCTCGGTCCGCCGTTCGACGGGGAGTGGTGGCCGTCCGCTTCCTGGTCGCCGTCACCGCCGCTCTGGCTGGCCGTGTTCGCGTCGCTGCGACGCGAGTCGTTGGGTTCGCGGTTCGAATCCCGTCCGCCCGAGATTTCGTGTAAACTCATAGTAGGTTTCGCTGGTGGCGCGTCGGCTGAATCGCGATCCGTGATACGAGGCCGTCCGTGATAAACCGGCGATACCGTTCTCTCTCTCCCGCTCGGGAAAGTCGCCGTTACTCGGCGGCGCGGGACACACGCTCCGGTTACTCGGCCCGCGACCTCCCCGGCTCGGGCACTCTCTCGCCGAAGCGACACTGCGCGTATCGACCGCTCGCCGGTGCCCCGGTAATCTCGGCACTCCCGTGATCGTCCGTTAGTGAACTCACCCGGTCGATCGATATGTCCGGATTACACCAATATGACTGTAAGGGAAATACGGTCCTCGACACGGCGACCCACGCAGTACCCGAAGCGGGGGCGGGGGCGGATGTCCGACTCGCGGTCGACGGTCCCCGCGGTCGACGGTCTCCGAGCGGATCGCGACTCCACAGCGTTCATGCCGGTCCGCAAACAGTGGCGGACATGGAATACGTCTGGATCGCCGCCGGGGCCGGGATCGCGGTTCTGATGCTCGCGGGCGTCGCGATTCGCCGCCGCGGGTCGTCGGAGCGTCGAGCGTCCGAACGCGCCCACGAGGCGGCACAGGAGCGCGAACCGCCCGTCGAGATAGGGGAGGCCTACACCGTCGGCGTGACCGAGTTCACCGACCACCACTCGGGCGACCGGGTCGCGGTCGGCAAGGTGGAGGGGTTCGTCCTGTTCGTCGAGGACGTTCCCGGGTCGGTGTCGGTCGGCGACCCCGTCCGCGCCAAGGTGGTGTCGTTCAACAGGGAGCACACCTCGGCCGACGCCGTCTTCGCCGAACGCGCCTGAAGACCCGTCCCGCGCCGCGACCGGCCGGTCCGGTCACGGAACTCGGGGCGCGCCCGCCTCACCGACGTTCGTTCTCCGAGCGGACTCGCGGGTCGAGCGAGCCGTAGAGCACGTCCTGAACGAAGTTGCCGGTGATACCGATGAAGACGACGACCAGCGTCGTCCAGATGACCAGCGCGGTGTCGCTGGCGCGGATGGCCCGGAGGCTCGCGTCCGCCAGTCCGTCGATCCCCACGACCGCCTCGACGATGTAGATGTTCAACACGAGGACGGCCAGCAGCTCGGTCATCGACAGCGAGACGATCGGAATGGCGGCGTTCCGGAGGACGTGTCTCGCCAGGCGGAGGCGGTCGGCGCCTTTCGCCCGGAGCATCTTGACGAACGCGCGGCCGGTCTGTTCGAGCGCCGAGGCGCGAGCGAACCTGACCTGCCCGGCGAGGAGACTCGCCGCGACGGCGGCCGTCGCGAGCGCCCAGCGGCCGAGGGCGAGGGGCACGACCCCCTCCGCGGAGAGATACCGGAGATAGATCACGAACACGAACACGGGGACGCCGAACAGCGCGTAGGCGGCCAGGCGAACCGACCAGTCGAAGGCGCCGTCCTTCGCGAGCGCGGCGAACAGTCCCAGGAGCACGCCCGCCAGAACGGCCACGAGCACGCCGGGGACGACGTAGCCCAGCGTCGCCTGGACGCGGCCGTCGAGGACGGCGATCACCGACCGGCGGTAGGCGAAGGAGTAGCCCCAGTCGAGCGTCGTCACGTCGACCAGCCACCCGACGTACCGCTCGTGGAGCGGCGTGTCGAGGTTCCGGGCGGCGACGAACCCCTCCCGGATCGATTCGAGTTGCTCCTCGGTCGCACCGCCGTACGACGCGAGCGCGAGCCGCTGTTGCAGCCGTAACCTGACCGTGCTCGCGATGACGAAGAACGTGAGCGTCACCACGAGGTACGCGGACAGCACGGCGAAGGCGGCGCGCCGCAGGAGATACCGGACGTAGCTCATCGCGACCGCGCTTCCTCCGTGCGGTTCGCGCTGGTGGTGACGCGGCTACTGGGACGAGGCACGGGAGCCGACCGGTCGATGGGACGGGCGGTCGGTGCCGATTCGTCGCGGTCGCTGGAGCGGGCGAGCGAGGGCGGACCGTCGCTATCGGTGGGGCAAGCGGGCGGACCGCCGCGGGCGGGCGTCGGTGGGACCATCGGTCGTGCCTCGTTTTGTCATCGCACGGTATAAAATTTGATTTGGGCGGCTTCCCCATGGGTGGGCATGCCCTCCAGCGATTCCGATCCGCCCGAGTTCGCCCGGGTCGACTGGGCCGAGGCGTCGTCCGGTCGACGACGGCCGTCAGCGCGGACGGCCGGGTTCGCACTCGCGCTGCTCGCCGTCGCAGGACTGCTCGCGTACGATCTGGCGGTCGCGCCCGAGGAGACGCTCCCGCTACTCGACTGGGACGTGAACCGGTCGGGCTGGCTCGTCGTCGTCGCGCTGGTCGTCCTCGCGCGCTACGTCTTCGTCCCGCTGCTGGCCGACCGCGACCGGACCGCTCGCCACGTCCGGGCGTTCCTCGCCCGTCCGGCCGGCGTCCTCGCGCTCGGGTACCTCCTCGCGTTCGGCCTGCTCGGCGTGTTCGGACCGGAGCTGTTCGAGTTCGGGTACGCGAAGCTCGGTGCCCGGCTCCAGCCGCCGGTGTTCGCCGGCGTGGACGCGAGCGTCAGCGACGGCTACTCCTGCGTCGGCCCGGTCGTCGACGGCGTCTGTCAGGGGACCTGGCAGTACCCGCTCGGGACGAACTACATCGGCGAGAACGCCGCCGAGGGGCTGATCGGCGGGATGCACATCGCGGTCAAGGTCGGCGTCGCGACCGCGGTCGTGATGGCCGCCGTCGCGACGACGGTCGGCACGGTCGCCGGCTACTACGGCGGCTGGGTCGACGACCTGCTGCTGCGCTACGTCGACGTCCAGCAGACGATCCCCGCGATCGTCGTCTACATCGTCGTCGCGACGCTGTTTCTCGGCGACGTCGAGGGCGTCTCCGACGGTGGGATCTTCGCGTTCGTCCTCGTGTTCGGCCTGCTCGACTGGGGCGGGATCGCCCGGCTGGTCCGCGGCGAGGCGATCCAGCGGCGCAGCGCGGGCTACGTCCGTGCCGCGAAGGCGGCCGGCGCGAGCGACCTGCACGTGATCCGTCGCCACGTCGTCCCGAACTCGACGGCCACGATCGTCACCGCGCTCACGCGCCGGGTCCCCCTGCTGGTGCTCGCGCAGGTCGGCCTCGCGTATCTCGCCCTCAACTCGACGCGCCCCGCCTCGTTCGGCGAACTCCTCCGTGTCAGCCTGGAGGGCCGTCACATGCCGTGGCACGTCCAGTGGTGGACCTCGGTGCCCGCGGTCGCCCTGCTCGTGGGACTCGTCGTCGCGTTCAACGTCTTCGGCGACACGGTCCGCGACGTGCTCGACCCGCGGGAGGAGGTGCGGTAGATGAGCGACCCGCTGCTGTCGGTCCGCGACCTGCGCGTCCGCTTCGAGACCGACGACGGCGTCGTCCGCGCGGTCGACGGCGTCGACTTCGACGTGCGCGAGGGGGAGACGGTCTGTCTCGTCGGCGAGTCGGGCTCGGGCAAGACCGTCGCCTGCGAGTCGATCACGCGGCTGCTCCCCGACTCCGCCGCGATCGACGGCGAGATCCGCTTCGACGGGACCGACCTCGCCGACTGCTCGGCGTCGGACCTCGGGTCCTACCGCGGCGGGCGGATCGGCCACGTCTTCCAGAACCCCCAGGACGCGCTCGACCCGGTGTACACCGTGGGCCAGCAGGTCGTCGAGGCGATCCGCATCCACCGCGACGTGTCGAAGGCGACCGCTCGCGAGGAGGCCGTCGCCCTGCTCGACCGGGTCGGGATCGGCGAGGCCGAGGCGCGCTTCGACGACTACCCTCACCAGTTCTCCGGCGGGATGAAACAGCGGGTCGTCGTCGCGATGGCGCTCGCCCCCGATCCCGACCTGCTGATCGCCGACGAACCGACGACCGCGCTGGACGTGACCATCCAGCGCCAGGTGCTGGACCTCCTCGCGGACCTGGGGGCCGAGCGCGGGATGGCGCTGTTGTTCGTCACGCACGACCTGGGCGTCGTCGCCGAGATCGCCGACCGCGTCGTCGTCATGTACGCCGGCGAGGTGATGGAGTCGGCCGGCGTCCACGCGCTGTTCGACGACCCCGCACACCCCTACACCCGGGCGTTACTGGCCTGTCTCCCCGGTCGCGGCGACCCCTTCGAGACGATCGGCGGATCGATCCCGGACCCCACGGACCCGCCCGACGGCTGCCGGTTCCACCCGCGCTGTCCGCACGCGGTCGAGGACTGCGAGACCGGCGACCACCCGGCGCCCCGGTCGGCCGGCTCGGTCACCGGAACCGACCACGAGGTCGCCTGTCTGCTCTACGACGACGACCACGCGCTCCCCCGGGAGCTGGAGGTGGCCGATGACTGACGCGCCGCTCCTCGAAGTTCGTGCCCTCGAGAAGCACTACCCCGTCCGGTCGGGACTGCTCCGTCGGGTGACCGACCACGTCGAGGCGGTCGACGGGGTGAGCTTCGACGTGCGCGAGGGGGAGACGGTCGGACTCGTCGGCGAGTCCGGCTGTGGCAAGTCCACGACCGCGACGACGCTGTTAGGCCTCGAAGACCCGACCGGCGGCGAGGTGCGCTTCGACGGCGAGCCGATCGCCGACCTCGCCGGCGACGACCGCGACCGCTTCCGACGGCGCGCCCAGATCGTCTTCCAGGACCACAACTCCGCGTTCGACCCCAGACTGACCGTCGGCGAGTCGGTCGCCGAGCCCCTCGCGATCCACGGGCTCGCCGACGCCGAGCGCCGCCGGGAGATCGTCGCCGACACGCTCGAACGCGTCGGACTCTCGGCGGGCGACGCGGACCGCTACCCGCGCGAGTTCTCCGGCGGGCAGAAACAGCGGATCGCCCTCGCCCGGGCGCTCGTGCTCGATCCGGACCTGCTGGTCGTCGACGAACCCGTCTCGGCGCTGGACGTGAGCGTCCAGGCGGAGATCCTCTCGTTGCTCTCGGATCTGCGGGACGACCTCGGCCTCGCGATGGTGCTCGTCAGCCACGACCTGGGCGTCGTCCGTCAGATCTGTGACCGCGTCTGCGTCATGTACCTCGGCGAGGTCGTCGAGCGCGGGCCCACCGCGGCGCTGTTCGACGACCCGCGCCACCCCTACACGGAGGCGCTGCTGTCGGCCATCCCCGAACCCGACCCCGACGCCGTCGACGACACCGTCGAGTTGACCGGCGACGTGCCCGACCCGTCGAACCCGCCCGCGGGCTGTTCGTTCCACCCCCGCTGTCACCGCGTGATCGCGCCCGAGGCGTTCGACCTCGCCCGGGGAGCGTTCCGGTCGGTGTTCGACCTCCGCCTCGCCGTCGAGCGCGGCGACGTGGCCGTCGACGAGTACGACGACTCCGCCGCCGTCCGCGACGAGTTCGGCGTCCCCGACCGCCTCGGCGACGACGACGCCGAGCAGGTCCTCGCGGCGGCGGTCGAGGCGGTCGCGGCCGGCCGAATAGACGACGCGGCCGACCGACTCGCCGCCTTCGAGAGCGTCTGCGAGCGCGAAGACCCCGCGCTCGAACCGGTCGAGGGCGACGCCGACGGTGCTGGAGGCGGGAACAGCGGTGACGGGAACGGCGACGGGGAGCGTCCGGTGGCGTGTCTGCGGACCGACGAGTCGGTCGAGCGATGACTACTCCACGGTCTCGATCTCCGTCAGCGCCGACCGGAGCGCCTGCTCGACGATGCGTTCTTTCACCGCCGCGCGGTCGCCCTCGAAGCGGTGGTGTTCGACGGTGGCGAAGGGGTCGCGGCCGTCGCCGCCGGCGTGCGCGATGCCGATGTAGACGGTGCCGACGGGGGTGTCGGGGTCGCCGCTCGTCGGGCCGGCGTAGCCCGTCGTCGAGACGCCCCAGTCGGCGCCGGTCTCGTCGCGGATGTGCCGCGCCATCGCGCTCGCGACCGTCTCGCTGACCGGGCCGTGGCGCTCCAGGCTCTCACGGGAGACCGCGAGCAACTGCCGCTTGGTCCGCTCGGTGTAGGAGATGACTCCGCCGACGAAGTAGCCGCTCGACCCGGCGACGCCCGTGATCGTCGACCCGAGGAGCCCGCCGGTACAGGACTCGGCGACGGCCAGCGTCTCCCCGCGCTCGCCCAGGGCATCGCCGAGACGTACGGCCGGTCGGTCGTCGTTCATACTCGCGGATACGACCTCCCGGGAGGAAAGCGCTCCCCCTCGCTTGGACCGTCTGCACCGTCGCCGCCGTCTTATGTAACGAATGCGGGGGCCAACACCTGTCGTTACATAAGAATCGGGCGCGGGAGCGACTCGACCGGCTCCCACCCGGACCGCTCGGTCGGTGATCCGCGACCCGCTCGCAGACCTCCAATAAAATCTACTATAACAGATATCTTATAGGTGTGGCACTGAAATCGGGAAATCCGATCTGTCGCGGGCCCGCTCCAGTCGACTCTCGGATGGAGACGGTACTGTCTCGATCGCCGTCGTCGAGGCGACGAGAACCGACCTGCGAACTCGAAACGGCGATCTGGTCTCCGGTGGCCCGGTCTAGGTTCGACTGACATCCTCGATGGGGGTCTCCGCGCGGAGGAGCGCTGTGAGGAACAAAGAGGCCCTGTGCGAAACGGCCGAATATCTCGGGAGAACGTGTCGATACCGGTTCTCCGGCGCCAGTGTGACCGAATCATTTCGCCACGATCCGGGTCCGTTGCATCGGGACCGAACGGTCAGGTGCAAACAGGTATCAGATCTGGTGTGACTCTCGAACTGTTCGAATACGTAGTACAACTCGCCACGGTTGTTGAGCGGGCGATCAGTAGTCGCGGAGGTTGACCTCGATCCGGTTCTTCGCGGTCTGCAGTCGCTCCGGGAGCGTCTCCCGGTACCGCTCGCCGGTCATCTCGGCGGCGGGGCCGGAGAGACTGATCGCACCGACGACCTCGTCGTCGACGCCGAATATCGGGACGCCGACGCACCGGAGACCGCGGCCGTACTCCTCCTCGTCGAAGGCGACACCGCGGTCACGGACGTGCTCGAGTTCCGTCAGTAACTCCGCGCTGTCGGTTATCGTGTGGTCCGTGTACCGCTGCAGGTCGAGCGAATCGACGACGGACTCCAGGCGCTCGGGCGAGAGATGCGCGAGCAGTGACTTTCCGGTGGCGGAACAGTGCAAGTCGTGCGTCTCCCCCGCGCGCGTCGAGAACCGGACGTCGTCGCTCCCGCGTGAGCGATACAGGTAGTACCCTTTCCCCTGTTCCTCGACGGCGAGATTGCCGACGAGGTCGGTCCCATCGACCAGTTGTTCGATCTGTGGCCGCGCGAGCTCGTAGAGGTCCGTCTGCAGGCGCGTCGACTCGCCCAGTCCGAGAAATCTGAGCCCGAGTCGATACTCTCCGTCTTCGTTGATAACGTACCCGTCGTCCCGAAGCGTCGTGAGGTGGTTGTGAACCGTGCTCTTGGAACTGCCGACGCCGTCGGCGATCTCGGTCACCCCGGCTGACCCGGCCGCTTCGAGATACTCCACGATGGAGAGCACTGTCTGGACCGACGCGACGGGTGTGTTCTCTCGGTCCATGCCCGCAGTGAGACGCCTCCGTTACTTGTACCTGTCCCCACGCTCCGTTCTGTCAGGAAGAACGGGCGGGGCCGATACGCTCTGATTCCCCCACCGTCACCACCGCTCGCCGCCGATCGAGGGAGCTGTTCACACGCATTACAATAGTATGGTTGTAATCGAAACCGACAGAGACGGTCGTTGGGATCGAGTACCGTTCTGACCGCCAAAATCCCATACTGCGCGCGAGATGGCCGTTCGTCCGATGATTCCGGAGAATCAGTCGATTACGGTTGTTCTGGTGAGCAGAACGGATCCGCTCTCGCGGCAGGGGCTGCGAATCGAGTTCGATCGCGGGTCGCGGCGTCGCCACAGACGCGGGGTCGGACGGAGTTCGGCGCGCGTTCACCGCGCGCTGTAGTTGAGTTCGATGATGTTCACCGTCGAGAGGAGTTCGCTTCGGAGTTCCTCCTGGACGTCGGACTCGGCGAGCCGGTGTGCCGGACCGGTGACGCTCAGGCCGCCCAGCACGACGCCGGCGGAGTCCTCGATGGTCGTCGAGATGGTCGTCATCCCCGTCCTGTACTCCTCACGGTCGAAGGCGACGCCCGTCTCGCGGATCCGTTCGAGTTCGGCGTCGAGCTGGTCGCGGTCGGTGATCGTGTTCTCGGTGCGCGCGGGCATGCCGTGTCGATCCAGGATCGCCGTCACCCGTTCGTCGTCGTAGCGGGCGAGCATCGCTTTGCCGACGCCCGAGGAGTGCATGTGGAAGTGCGTCCCCTCGGAGAAGTCGTAGGCGACGTTCCGCTCGCTCTGGACGACGTCGAGGGCGACGCACAGCCCGTTCTGTTCGACCGACAGCGTGACGAGTTCGCTGCTCGAACTCTCGGCCAGCCGATTGACTTCGGGTTTCGCAACCTCGTACAGCGACACGTCGTCACGGACGTGTCCGCCCAGTTCCAGATATCTGAGGCTGAGCCCGTAGGCCCCCCGTCGGTCTGGATCACGTATCCCAGCTGCCGGAGCGTGCTCAGGTAGTCGTGCACGACGCTCTGGGGCCTGTCGATGGCGTCGCTCAGGTCCGTCACGCTCGTCGGCCCCTCGCGTTCGAGCGCGGACACGATGTCGTCCATCGTCAGCAACGCCTTGATCGGCCGATTCGCATCTCCGTCCATGACGTGCTACAGGCGCCCGCCTCACATAGTCGTTCGGAACTGTCGAATGGTCGCCCCCTGTGACGAACTCACACCCGACCGGTCCCGGTCAGCCGCCCGGTTCTGTGTCGAAACTACGACAACGAGTTCGACGATCGCGAATTTTTCGCCCTTCGTTTAAGTTCGACCGAATCACCAATTCGCCCGAATCTCCGGGACTGAAACGCTCTGTTGCCTATATAGTCAAATGATGATAATAATCTTTAACTGGGGTTGTGTGCGTATGACTATACGGACTCATGTCACAGGATGCCCAGGGGGCGACACCCGACAGTCGCTCCGAGTCGGAGCTCACGCTAGTCGACGCAGACATCCACCAGCGGTGGGCGGACGACGAAGCGATCGTCCAGTATCTCCCCGAACGGTACAGGGACGACGGGCTGGTGCTCCCGGAGCTGCTGTATCGGAACCCCGGGGAGTTCCTCCGGCAGGACGAGCGGACGGAGGACGGCAACAAGCCGGGCTCGGATATCGGGAAGATCTCCGACGAGCACCTGGACGAGCACGACATCGACTACGCGATGCTGACCGGCAACTCGTGGTTCAACCTCGCCGCGCTCCCGAACCGCGACTACGCCAACGAACTGGCCCGCGCGTACAACGAGTGGCTGGTCAACGACGTGCTCCCCATGGACGACCGCTTCATCGGGTCGCTGTACGTCGCGCCGAAGGCCCCCGAGAAAGCGGCCGACCTCATCCGCGAGTACGGCGACCACCCGCAGATCCGCCAGGTGCTGTTGCCCGGCGGCGCCGAAGTGCCCTACGGCCGGCCCCAGTACTGGCCGATGTACGAGGCGGCCGAGGAGCAGAACCTCGCGATGGCAGTCCATCCGTTCTCGGAGGGCCACGGGACGGCCAATCCGCCGACCGGCGCGGGGCACCCGAACAACTACATCGAGTGGCACACGCTGCTGGGCGCCTACTACATGGGCCAGCTCGCCTCCATCGTCACCGAGGGCGTCCTCGTGGAGTACCCCGACCTCCGCTGGGCGTTCATCGAGGGCGGCTACGGCTGGCTCCCCCACTTCATGTGGCGCCTCGACAAGAACTGGAAAGGCCTCCGATCGCAGGTGCCGTGGCTGGAGGAGAAGCCGAGCCACTACATCAGGGAGAACGTCTGGTTCGCGAGCCAGCCGGTCGAGGAGCCCGAGCGACCGGAACACCACGACCAGATCCTCGAGATGATGCACGCCGACGAGGTCCTGATCTACGCGTCGGACTATCCCCACTGGGACGGCGACGACCCGACCTGGGGACTGCCGCCGATGGACGAGGAGATGGAGCGGGCGATCAAACACGAGAACGCGGCGGAGCTGTGGGACCTGCCCACGGACGGAAGCGGCCTCGAGTGATTCCGATGACAACGAAACGATTCGAGATCTGTCCGGCCGCGGAGTTCGAACCCGGCGAGCGTCGGATCGCCGAACTCGACGGGTTCTCGGTCGGGGTCTTCAACGTCGACGGGGAGTACCACGCGATGAAAAACGACTGTCCGCACCAGCGCGCCCCGCTCTGTGAGGGAAAACTCGGCGGGACGACCGAGTCGGACACGCCGGGGGAGTACGACTGGGTCAAGCCGGGCCAGGTCGTCCGCTGCCCGTGGCACGGCTGGGAGTTCGACGTCACCTCGGGCGAGTCGGTGTTCAATCCCCACAAAGTGAAAGCGAAGACCTTCGAGGCGGGCGTCGAGCCCGGCGAGGAGGACTCGCGGACGCCCGACGGCGAGGTGGACGTCATCGAGCGCGACGAGCGAGCCACCGACGCCGAGCGGCCCGCCACTGACGGCGGCTGTGAGGGCTGTAGCGTCGACCTCGCCGGGAACGACCCCCCCGTCGAGACGTACGAGGTCGACGTCGAGGAGGGAACGGTGGTGGTGTACCTGTGAGCACGGAATCGAGCGGCACCGGCGCGTCCTTCCGGGAGAAGATCGACCCGTTCGTCTTCGTCGGCGGTGCGATCATCACGGTGATCGCTATCGCCCTGATCGCCGCTCGCCCGGACCAGGCGGCGACGGCCCTGACGAACGCGAACAACTTCCTCTGGAGCGAACTCGGCTGGGTCTTCCTCTGGGCGATGTTCCTCGCGGTCGCCTTCTGCCTGTGGCTGCTGGTCGGACCCTGGGGATCGATCAAGCTCGGTGGCCCCGACGAGGATCCGGAGTTCTCGTACTTCTCGTTCCTCGCGATGCTGTTCTCGGCGGGCCTGTCCACCGGGCTGGTCTTCTACGGGCCGGCCGAGGCGCTGTATCACTTCTCCTCGGGCATGCCCTTCTTCGACTCGGCACCGGAGTCCGCCGCCATCGCCCCTGACGCCGTGCAGTACACGATGCTGCACTGGGGCATCTCCCCCTGGGCGGCGTACCTGCTGGTCGGCGTGACCATCGCCTACTACGTCCACCGCAAGGGCGCGCCGATCAAGCCCTCGACCGTCTTCGCGCCGTTCATCGGCGTCGAGAACCTCGACAAGAAGTGGGTCAAACCGCTCGACCTGCTGATGGTCGTCATCTCCGTCGGCGGCGTCGCCGTCTCGCTCGGGTTCGTCGTGACGCAGTTCCTCGCCGGCATGTCCTACAACTACGGCGTCGAGGTCGGCGACCTGGGCACGATACTGGTGACCGTCGGACTGACAGTCGGGTTCACCATCTCCGCCGCGCTGGGCGTCAAACGCGGGATCCGCCGCGTCTCGACGTTCAACATGGTCCTGTTCCTGGGGCTGCTGGCCGTCGCGTTCGTCTTCGGTCCCACGTCGTACCTGCTCACGACCGGGACGGAGGCGCTCGGCGGCTACGTCGACGAGTTCGTCGGCATGAGCCTCTACATGAACGCGGCCGGCGGCGTCGAGTGGGTCGGCGGCTGGACCGTCTTCTACTGGGCCTGGTGGTTCTCCTTCGCCCCGATGATCGGCATCTTCATCACGCGGATCTGCCGCGGACGCACCATCCGCCAGGTCATCTTCGCCGGGCTCGTCGGCACGACCGCCGCGACGTTCCCCTGGTTCATCGTCATGGGCGGCTCGTCGCTGTGGGTCCAGACCAGCGGACAGCTCGACATCCTCTCCATCGTCTTCGAGCAGGGCCGCGCGGTCGCCGGCTTCCCGCTGTTCCAGACGCTCATCCCGTTCGGCGGCGTCTTCTCGGCGGCCTACCTGCTGCTGGTGCTGACCTTCCTCATCACGACCGTGGACTCGACGACGCTGAGCCTCGCGATGTTCACCACCGACGGGAGCGAGAACCCCTCGACGATCAACCGCGTCACCTGGGGCGCGCTCGTCGGCCTGCTCACCTCGCTGCTGCTCGTCAGCGGCGGCCTGCCGGCGCTCAAGGACCTCGTCGTCCTGCTCGGGTTCCCGATCGCGTTCGTGCTCGGGCTGTGTATCGTCGGCCTCGTCACCGAGTTCGAACAGCTCGACCCGGTCCTGCTGACCGAGCGCTACGAGGGTCGAGACGACGACGCCGACCGGCAGACGGTCGCCGGCTACCTCTCCGACCGTCGCCCGGGCTGGATGGGTAGCGCCGACGACTGACCGTCTGTCCTCGCCCGCCGGACCGCGCCGGCAGAACGCTGTCGCGCAGTTCCGTACCCGCTCTCACGCAGTTCCGCGACTACTCTCACACGGTTCCGTGACCGCTCCCGGCCGCGAACCGGCCGCTCCGCGTTTCGGTGTCGACCCGCCACCGTGCGCTGTTCGGTTGCTTCTCGACCGCCAGAACGAGTCGCGACTACCGTCACGTCCGCCGTCCGACCGCGTCGGGACGGACGCGACCGGCCGCTACTCCAGGACGACGTTGACGACGGAGACTGGCGACTCCAGCATCACGGCCTGGGTCACGCTCCCGAACAGCGCCTTCCCCGTCGGCGTGCGCTGTCGGCCACCGACGACGACGTAGCGAACGTCTTGCTCGGTGGCGTAATCGACGATCTCAGCGCCGGGATCGCCGACCCGGACCTCGATGGTCGGATCGGCCCGCGCCGTCTCTGGGAGCGCCCCCGAGACGATGCGCTCGGCGTGTTGCTGGACCTCGTAGTTCTCCGTCGGGTCCTGCCCTTCGACCTCCTTGTCGAGGACCTCGACCAGTTCCGCGCGTTCGAGGACGTGCAGCGCGTGTAACTCCTCGTCGAACTCGCTCGCGAGCGTCTCGGCTTCGGCGAGGACGGCTGCGGCTCTGTCCGAATCGTCGACCGCTGCTACGATCGCCATACGTCGAACACACGATCGGGGCTCAAAGAAGTTCCGGCGGGCGTCCGGTCAGCGCGACAGCAGGACGACGGCGACGACCGCGAACCCGAGCCCGGCCAGCTGGCTCACGGTCAGCGATTCGTCGAGGAAGACGATCGCCAGCACCGCCGTTCCGAGGATGTACATGCCGCTTATCGCCGTCCCGATGGCGGCCGAGCCGGACCCCAGCGCGAGGTAGTAGGAGATGGTTCCCGCGCCGAGAAAGAGGCCGGCCGCGAGCGCGATACCGATACTCCCCGGCGCCCGGACGACCGCGTCGCCGCTCGCGGCCACGTAGGTCAGGGCGACCCCGATCCCCGCGGCGTACGTGTAGACGACGGCTTGCTCGGCCGGAATCCCGTTTGTCGCTAGCTTCGCCAGGAACGCCCAGCCGGTGTACAGCGCCATGGCTCCGACCGCAAAGGTGACTGTCTTGCCCATTGGCACCTCGACGTGCTCGGTCCTCCGTGATAGCCTTTACGCAGCGACCGCCGGTCGACCGTCGGAAACCCGATCAGTTTCATTAATTTTAAGTACGATTGGTGAACACGGATAAAACGATTCATGAGCAGCAAGACCGTCGTACTAGGTGGCTCCGGAGCGATGACGTCGGGCTGCGTCTACGACCTCTCCCAGACCAGCGACTTCGACGAGGTCGTCGTGGCCGACGCGGACGAGGAGAACGCGCGGCGACTCGTCGACACGCTCGACGACGACCGGTTCCGGTTCGAACCGGTCGACGCGACCGACGCCGACGACATCGAACGCGTCCTCGAGGGCGCCGACTACGTGGTCAACGGCCTGCCCTACCAGTTCGAGTCGAACGTCCTGGACGCGATGGAGCGCGTCGGCGATCTCGCGGGCGTCGACCTGAACGCCTTCGACTTCGACGAGGTGCTCGGTCGCTCGGAGGCGTTCGCCGAGGCGGGCAACTCGCTGTGGTTCGCAAACGGCGGGCTCGTGAGCACGATCGCGCTCGGGATGGTCGCCTGCGAGGAGTTCGACGACGTGGCAGACGTGAACTTCTACTGGGGGATGTGGCGCCTGCTCACCCAGACGACGCCGGGGCTCACCGACACGGTGACCTACGAACACGACCCGAACGTCGACGAGCGCGCCAAGTGGGAGGACGGCGAAGTGATCGACGACCTCCCGGCGTTCAGCGAGCAACGGGCGTTCGAGTTCCCCGACCCCATCGGGCGGGAGAACACGTACGTCATCTCTCACCCCGAACCGATCACGTTCCCGGAGGCGCCGGTCGCACAGGAGAAGAACGTCGACCGCATCATCACGCGCGGCGCCTGGCACGACGAGTGGAAGGACTACGAGCGGACGCTCCACGCCGCCAACGCCTTCGAGACCGACGGCGTCGAGGTCGACGGTCAGGAGATCGACCCGGTCGAGGTGATGCAGGAGCAGATCAAGGCCGAGGGGCTGGCTCGCGAGTCCGAGTGGAAGCCGCCCGAGGAGCTGTCGCCCGAGACGGAGTGGACGCCCCAGACGATCCTCTCGGCGGAGGTGACGGGCAGCGCGGCCGGCAGCGACGACCGCGCCGTCTTCCACTTCGAACAGCCGTTCCCCTTCTTCGACGGCAACGACATCACGCTGATGCGCGAGTACGGCTGTTACGTCGGCGTCCCGCTGTCCGTGACGCTCCAGCTGATGGCCGACGGCGCCGTTGACGAGGACGGCATCTTCATCACCGAGACCAGCGGTCTCGACGCCGACCGCTACTTCGACGAGATGGAGGCCCGCGGCTTCGACCTCGTCGCCGAACGGACTCCCGACCAGACCGTGCCCGCACAGGACTGATACGGCGTATCGCACGCGTTTCCCGGGGCGACCGTCCGCACTCGGGCGATCGATCCCGGACTGCCTTGCTATAATCTGTCCGACCCCGTTCCGCTGTCACCGACGGGATCAGGTCGAGATATATTCGAACGAGATCACATATCTAAAATCGTCACGTTCTCATCTGACTATCGCTCTGCGACCGGTGGCGTCAGGCGGTTGGGCGCCAGTCCCGCCGTGGTTCGACGACTCGATGCGTACGAATATCGGGCTAGAGACCCGCTGAACCGACGGATGGGTCCGTTCGAACGACGGTTCGCAGCGATCGGACGGAGCCGACCCCTTCAGCCGGCGCGAGCGATATCCGAGCGGCGATCGCTTCGATATATGCCTGGAATAGCCTCGAAACGGTCAGAAATGACGACTCGGGCGGTACTGTCACTCCTGTCCGACGCCGGGCCGCTCGCCACTCTTGGATATGTCAGATATAAATGAACAGTCCAGAAGTATACGTATCCGTATGTGACGTTCGGATGGCGCAGTGGCGGGCGACTACGCCTCGGTGATCTCGAAGTCCTCGATCGACCGCCCCTCGCGGACGACCTGATCGCTGACGAGGAACTTCTCGGCGCGGCTGAGCCGGTCCCAGTCGAGGTGCTCCGGCGGTGACTCCTCGAACGAGCGGTACTGTTCGAACACGTCGTCGTTGACGAACCGGGCGAACTCGCCGCAGTCCTCGCAGGTCACCGAGAGATGTGACACGTCGAACCCGCGCGTGACGGTGCTGTCGAGGCAGTTCGAGCACCGGTACGTGCGCTCAACCATCGGCGACGCTACGGGCCCACAGCGGTTCAATCCCTCGATAGCCGAACCGCGCCGGGCCGCGCCGCGACCGCTGGGGACCAGTCGGCGACGGGTGCCGCGTCCCGACGCTTTACGTGGTTGGTCCCCGCGGTAGGGGCCATGAGCGCGCCACCGGACGACGGGGCCACACCGGTCCCGACGGACTTGACCGTTGAGTACGAGCGAGCCCCCGGCAACGTCGACCCGACCGACGCACCGCGGTTCGGCTGGCGGGTGGCGAGCGACCGTCGCGGCGCGCGCCAGACCGCCTACCGGGTCGTCGTCGGGCGCGACCGCGAGCGGGTCGCAGGCGGTCGCGGCGATCTGTGGGACTCCGGGAGCGTCGAGTCCGACCGCGCGACGAGCGTCCCCTACGAGGGTCCCGATCTGGCCGCCGACGCGACGTACTACTGGTCGGTGAAACTGTGGACCGACGACGAGGCCACGCCGTGGGCGGAGCCCGCCGAGTTCGCGACGGCCCTGGCGCCCGAGGACTGGCGCGGCGAGTGGATCGCCCACCAGCCGGGCGAGGGCGACACGAACGGCTGGCGGAGTCGCTGGCGCGACCCGGACGCGACCGGTGTCGGCGACGGCGAGACCCCCTGGGTGCAGGTCGACCTCGGCGACGAACGCGAGGTCGCGGCGATCGAACTGCATCCCGCCGACCCGGTCACCGTCGTGCGGACGCCCGACGACTACGCGGTGACGACCTCGTGGGACGCCGACCCGCTCGTCGAGTTCGGGTTCCCCGACGCCTACCGCGTCGAAGTCGCCGATGACCCCGAGTTCGAGACCGCCACCGTCGTCGTCGAGACGACGGACGGCTCGGCCGAGGTCGACGGCGAGGCGGCGGACGGCCAGCCGACGGACGCGGTCCGCACCCGGACCCACGACGCCGATGCCCACGGGCGATACGTCCGCGTCACCGCGACCGAACTCCCGACGGTGACGCCCGCCTCCGGCGATCCGTCGCCCGCCGGCGAGGCCGACCGACTCGTCGAATCCCACGAGAAGTGGGCGTGTTTCGCGCTGGGCGCGCTCATCGTGGAGGGGTCCGAGGGGACCGACCTCGCTCGCGGTTCCGACGTGACCGCCTCTTCGACCGTCGAGACCGAGGCCTGGGGACGCGACCACCTCGTGAACGGCGTCGACGGGTCGCGGATGGCGTCTACGTCGCCGCTGCTCCGCGGGGAGTTCACCCTCGACGGCGAGGTCGCGGCGGCGCGGGTTCACGTCGCCGCCGCGGGCTACGGCGAGCTGTACTGCAACGGCGAGCGCGTCGGCGACCGGCGGCTCGACCCCGCCTGGACCGACTACGAGTCCCGCCAGCTCTACGCGACCCACGACGTGACCGACCGCCTGACCGCGGGCGCGAACGCGCTCGGGATCTGGCTCGGTCGGGGGTGGTTCGGCAAGCGCAGCGCCCACTGGCTCGCGGACGGGTCACCGCGGGCCCGCGCGCTGCTCACCGTCGAGTTCGAAGACGGTCGGACCCGCCGGATCGCGACGGGTCCGGACTGGCAGGCGAGCGCGAGCCCCGTCGTCGAGAACGATATCTACGACGGCGAGACCTACGACGCCCGGCGCGAACGGCCGGGCTGGGCCGCTCCCCAGTTCGACGGCGCCGACTGGGCCCCCGCGACCGTCGTCGACGCGCCCGGCGGGACCCTCCGACCACAGCGGATCGAGCCGATGCGAATCGTCGATACGTTCGAACCCGAGAGCGTCCGCGACCACCCCGACGGGCCGATCCTCGACTTCGGCCAGAACCTCACCGGCTGGGTCGAACTCGGGGTCGAGGGCGCCGACACGGGCGACGAGATCACCGTCCGCCACGCCGAGGCGCTGACCGACGCGGGCGACCTCTCGACGACGGACCTGCGGAGCGCCGACGCGACCGACACCTACGTCGCCCGCGGCGACGACTGCGAAGTCCACGAACCCCGATTCACCTACCACGGGTTCCGCTACGCGCAGGTGAGCGGGTATCCGGGAGAACTGGATCCGGAAGCCGTGACCGCGAAGGTCGTCCACACCGCGATGGACCGCCGCGGGACCTTCGACTGCTCGAACGACGACCTCTCGCGGGTCCAGCACGGCGCCGTCTGGGGACTGCGTGGCAACACTCACGGCATTCCCGAGGACTGCCCCCAGCGCGACGAGCGGTTCGGCTGGACCGGCGACGCGCAGATCTCGACCCGCGCGCTGCTGTTCAACTTCGACGCCGTCCGCTTCGAGGAGAAGTGGCAGCGCGACCACGCCGACGCCGCCTCCGAGATGGGCTACGTTCCCGACGTGATCCCCGACAAGTCGCCGGAGAACCCCGCCGACCCGACGTGGTCGGTGACCCGCGTGCTGCTCCCGTGGCACTGCTACCGCCACGACGGCGACGTGGGCGTCCTGCGCGAGCACTACGAGGGCATGCGCGACTACGTCGACTACTGGCTCTCGGTCGCCGACGACAGGATCCTCCCCGGCGAGTACGGGAAGTACGGCGACTGGCTCGCCTTCGAGAACACCGACCCTGAGGAACCCCGCCGCGGTCTGCCCCACGATCTCTTCAACACGGCCTTCCTCTACCAGGTGACGGAGACGCTCGCGAAGACCGCCGGCGTCCTCGGCAACGGCGCCGACGCCGACCGCTATCGCGACCGCGCCGACGGTATCGCCGCGGCGTTCGACGACCGCTTCTTCGACGCCGACGCCGGCGAGTACGGCCCCAGCACGCAGTCCTCGTTCGCCGTCCCGCTCTTCGTCGGCCTCGTCCCCGACGACGAGGTCGACCGCGTCGCCGCGAACCTCGCCGAGAAGGTCCGGTCGGACGGCGGAAAACTCCGGACGGGCTTTCTCGGAACGCGGCCGCTGATCCACACCCTCGCCGCCCACGGCTACCAGGAGCTGGCCTACGAGGTCGTCAGCCAGCCCGAGCGGCCCGGCTGGGTGTACATGGCCCGCCAGGGCGCGACGACGATGTGGGAGCGGTGGGACTCCGACGACAGCGTCGGCTCCGGGATGAACTCCCTGAACCACTCGCCCTTTACCCACGTCTCTGAGTTCTTCTACGAGGTGCTCGCGGGGCTCCGCATCGGCGACGACCCGGTGACGGAACACGTCGAGGTCGCCCCCGCGCTCGTCGACGACCTCGACTGGGTCGAGGCCAGCGTCGACACGCCCAACGGCGACCTCACGAGCGCCTGGGAACGGACCGACGACGGGTACTCGCTGTCGGTGACCGTCCCCTGGAACGCGACGGCGACCGTCCGCCTCCCCGACGCCGCCGAGGCGACCGTCCGCGAGTCCGGCACCGACCTGAGCGAGTCGTCTGCCGACGGCGTCGCGTCCGTCGACGGCGACGCCGGCGACCTACTGGTCGAGGTCGGCGCCGGGACCTACGAGTTCACCGTGGCCTGACCCCACTCGTCGGCGAGTGTCGGACATCCCTGCCGGCTGCCGCTCCCGTTCGTCGCCGATACGCTGCTCGTGCCCTCGTCTTATGTAACAGAACGGTCGGGAGAGCAGTCGACCTGTTACATAAGAACACGGACTGTCAGATCGCCGGAGCGCGTCAGTCGGCCAGCGGCTCGACGTACGACTCGACGAAGGCGATCAACGTCTCGACGAGGTGTTCCCGGGAGGTGAAGTAGCCGAACCGGATATCGTAGGCGTCGTCCATCTCGTTGATCGACGCGCTGCTGAACGTCGGATCGTAGGTCCGGCTGTCGTCGTCCGAGGGCTCCGCTTCCGAGAAAATCTTGAACGTTCGTGGGTCGCGACTCCGCGCGGTTTCGTCGCGCAGCCGAAAGTACTCCGGGATGGCGCCCGTCTCGGCGCCGACGCCGGTCGTGAGTCCCGCCTTGGTGAACACGAACGCGTTCCCGGCGCTCGCCTTCGCGAACGCGACCGACTGGTCGATCACGGACAGCCCCGGCTCGGACAGCCCACCCCGCTCCACCTCCGTCCGAGTCGGGATGTCCACGTCGCTCGCGATGAACGCGGTGACGGTCGTCTCCGCCGAAACCCGTTGCGCGATGGTTCGGAGCGTGGACTCGATCAGGTCCGGTTCGACGCCGCCGCCCGGAGCGAGCGGGTCCGGCGGAAGCGAGTGGCCTTCACCCTCGTCGTAGAGGTAGTCCGGGTCGAGCAGTCGGTACGGTCCCATCAGGAACACGAGCGGGTCCGACGGATCGCCGTACGGGAGCGACTCGCGGATCCGTTCCCCGATCGAGTCCCCTTGATACACGTCGAGCGTGTCCATTCCTATCGATATCGCCACGCGGCGGTCACTTATACCACAATATAACGCATGTGTCTTAACTCTCGTTAAGTCTAAGTGGACGCGGCCGGTAGGGACGAACATGAGCGAACGAGAGATCGGCGACGAGACGGGGCCGGCCGCGTACGACCGCGTCGAGCGGGAGTTACTGGGTGACTCCCTGGACTTCGACCGCGAGGTCGAGCGGCTCGACGCGATGGGCGACAAGACCCGGTTCGCGATCCTCTATCTCCTCTCGCAGGAGGGGACCGTCGCGAGCGGTGACCTCGCCGACGCGCTCGACCGCCGACAGAACGACCTCTATCACCACCTCAACGTGCTGGAGGAGGCGGGGCTCGTCGGGAAGTTCCGCGACGGCGGCAGTCGGATCTACGAGCTGTCTCCGCTCGGCGAGGGGACGGTCACGCCGCTGTTCGACGCCATCGGCGCACGCGCCGACGGCTGACCCGGACGGTCGCTCGTCGACGCCACCGCTCGTTCGTCGCCGCCCTCGCGGGCCTCGCCGGGCAGCCGCGAGCACCCTCAGAGAACCCCTATCGATGTCAGGATCGCGACCACCATCAGTAGCGCTGTCGCAGCAGCGCCGACGGCCAGCGGCACGTTCTCCTGAGCCTTCTCGTGGATCGGCATCGCCTCGTACGCCTCGCGGAACGCGTCGCGGTTGTCCTCGTCGTAGAAGTACTTCGTCTTCAGCGCGAACCGCTCGGTGACGGCGCAGCCGGTACACACCGGCTCGCCCTCCAGACGTTCGGTTTCGACGTGGCTCGGGCAACTGATGCTCCCACAGTTCTCGCAGTACGTGTAGACCTCCTCGTCCCCGTCGGTCCCGCAGTGGACGCAGCGGTGGATCCCGTCCTCGACCGTGGCCCGGGAGGGGCCGGCCGCGTAGTACTCCAGCGGGTAGGTGTACTCGCCCGACTCGACGGTCTGGCGGACCTGTGGCAGGTACACCGGATCGATGGAGCGGACTGAGATATCCGACTGAGTGGGCTCGCAGGTCTTCTCGTAGGTCACGTTGTTGTCGCCGGTGTAGGAGACCGTCGCCGTGTACCGCTCGCGCAGTCGATCGACCGCCCACTCCTTGTACTCCGTCTCGGTCTGCCCGAACCGCCGCTCGGCGACGGCGTCGAACGCATCGGTCAGTTCGTCGTCCAGGTCGACCCTGGCGTGCAGGTTGTTCCCGACCAGCCGCGCGACGGTCCCGTCGGCGACCTCCGGGTGACCACGGTCGGCGTGGACGACGAGCGTCGTCCGGTCGTCGACGCGGTGGACGACTCCGACCGACGTTTCGAACACGGCGTCGGCATCGGCGGTGATCGACAGTACCGGTCGGAAGGTCGCCTCGGCGTGCGGTCGCGGGAGCGTCGCCGGGTCGAGGTTCTCGATGTCTCGCAGTGCGGTCTCGACGGGGCGATGGACGCCGCCCGCGGGATCGAACGGCCGCAGCGCCTCGTCGCAGAGGATCTCGATCCGCCCGTTGTAGAGGTCGAGTCCGACCTCCTCTGCTATCTCTCGGAGGTCGGTTCCGTCGACGAGTTCGATGGGATACGGGTCGTCGCTGTGCCGCAGGTCGGCGGCGTACTCCTCGGCCGGGTTCGTAAACCGCCCCGTCGTGACGACCATCCCGCGCTTCGGACCGTCGAAGTCGAACGTCGCGATCGCCGAGTGGAGCTTCTGGACGACCGGCCGACCTACCGTCCCCGTGTGCTTGCACTCGACGACGACAGCGCGCCGACGCCCGTCCACCACCTCCTCCATGAGGATGTCCCGCCCTTCATCGGCGGTCTTCGCCGCCTGGCGTACCCGCTCGTACCCCAGGTTCCGGAACACGTCCTCCATGAGGTCCTCGAACTCGAATCCCGAGAGGTCGTCCAGGACTGCCATCTGAATACGGACAACTGCGTGTCGGCCCACATATCAGTTCCCCCCCGGAGATCCGTTCGCGGATCTCGGGCGGACGCGTTCGTCGTCGCGGGGCCCCTCACCGCTCGCTGTCCTGTCGGCCCCACTGCCCCCCGTCGTCCCTCCGCTGACACCTCGTTTCCGGTGAACCGTTGTCCCGTCCGCGGCGCAATCGGTCCTTACTCCCGTTCGCTCGGGGAATCGTCTGACTGATACCACCGGCCGGCGGGCGACGTATCACGGTCCCGACCGGACTCGCCGAAATCGGACGTTACCATAGTAAAATTGCCACTTAATTTCCGTAAAAGCCACTCAGAAGCGCTGTAAACCTCGTTTTCGAAGGGGGCCACGGATCGCCCGTCTGGCGGCATCTCCCGTTCGATTATGCGCCCCCACTCGCTGCCGGGAACGGCTGAAATATCCGAAATCCGAGCAACGTCGCTCCCCCTTCAAGGGGGCCTGAGACAGTGATGTAGCCATGCGAGAAGTCGTCTGTGAGGACTGTCAGCACGTACAGCAGGTCACCGACTTGGAAGCCCCGGAGTGTCGCGAGTGCGGCTCCCGGTCGCTGACCGCCACCGCCGGCTACGAGTCGTTCGGCTCCCCGACTGCGTAGCGGTGGGCTCGAGCCGACGGTCGGGGCCGGTCCGCCGGCCGCCGCGAGGCGTTGGCGTCCGTCGTCGGGTGTCGACCGAGAGACGCGCCTCGGGGCGTCGGACCGACACCAGGTTTCCGATGGAGACACCCCGTCCGGCGCCGCCAGGGGCCCGTTTCGGGGGACCGTCACCACGGCTCCGACACCGGACCCGCCGACCCCGGGTCCGGACCGAGCGTGGCTCCGGTAGGGGGTGGGCACGCTACTCCAGCGAGATGTTGGCGGTCTTCGTCTGGGTGTAGTGTTCGACGGCTTCCTGGGCGGTCTCACGGCCCATCCCGGATTGCTTGTACCCGCCGAACGGCTGACCCGCCGGGAAGTCGTTGTAGGTGTTGACCCAGATGTTGCCGGCCTCGATGTCCCTGATGGCCCGGTGGGCCTTCGTCAGGTCCTCGGTGATGACGCCCGCCGCGAGCCCGTAGTCCACGTCGTTGGCCAGTTCGATCATCTCGTCGTAGTCGCTCCAGGTGAACACCTCCTGGACCGGTCCGAAGATCTCCTCCTGGACGGCCCTGTTGTCGTGGTCGATGTCGTCGATGAGCGTCGGCGCGACGAAACAGCCGTCCGAGAGGGCTTCGTCGTCCGGCGCGCTCCCGCCCGTGACGAACGCCGCGCCCGCCGCTTCGGCCTCCTCGATGTAGCCCATCGTCCGCTCGACCTGCTCGGCGGTCACCTTCGGGCCGAGGTCCGTCGACTCCAGCAGCGGGTCGTCGACGGTCAGCCCCTCCGCCCTGGCCGCCAGTTCGTCGAGGAACTCGTCTTTCACGTCCTCGTGGACGAACAGCCGCGACCCGGCACAGCAACACTCGCCGGTGTTGAAGAAGATGGCCGTGACGGTCGTCTCGACGGCCCGTTCGAGGTCCGCGTCGGGGAAGACGACCAGCGGGCTCTTCCCGCCCAGCTCCAGCGTGAGGTCGGTGATACTGTCCGCGGCGCTCTTCATCACTTCCCGTCCGATCTCGGTCGATCCGGTGAACGCGAGCTTGCGGATATCCGGGTGTTCGGCGAGGGGTGCGCCCGCCTCCGTGCCGAACCCGGTGACGACGTTCACCACGCCGTCCGGGACCACGTCTTCGGTGAGTTCCATCAGCTTCAGGACGCTCATCGGGGTCTCCTCGGCGGGTTTGAGTACGACCGTGTTCCCGGCGGCCAGCGCGGGACCGAGCTTCCAGGCCGCCATCAGCAGCGGGAAGTTCCACGGGATGATCTGCCCGACGACACCGTACGGTTCGCGGAGCGTCTGGACGTGCCTGCTGTCGTCAGTGTTGACTGTCGTGCCCTCGTGGGCGCGGGCGATGCCCGCGAAGTACCGGAAGTGGTCGGCGACGAGCGCCACGTCGATGCGCGCCTCGGTGATCGGTTTGCCGTTGTCCAGGCTTTCGAGGCGTGCGAACTCCGAACTGTGTTCCTCGACGATGTCGGCGACGGATTCGAGCATCGCCTGTCGCTCGGCCGTCGACATCCCGCTGTAGGTCTCGTCGTATGCCTCCCACGCGGCCGCGACGGCCCTGTCGACGTCCTCGGCGCCGCCGGCCTCCACCTCGGCGAGCGTCTCGCCGGTCGTCGGGTCGGTCGTCTCGAAGGTCTCCCCGGAGGCGCTCGGGACCCACTCGCCACCGACGAACAGCTCCCGGTGGTCCGGGAGTACCTCGCTCGCCGCCTGCTCGTGGCGTTTTCTGATCGCTGACTTTCGCTCCGCCGGATCCTGCGGTTCGCTCTCTGTAGACATGCATCATCTATTATGAACTACGTCGGTTTAGTGAGTTCGTGTCGAATACATCACATCGGCTATCCAGAAACGATCTACTGGTGGCCTGTCCGGCCCGAGGTGGACGCCCCGTACGGGCGAGCCGAACGTATCCACGCTCGTCGGGGAGCACGGACCCCGACAACCGCGGTCGGATCCCCGTCGCCGCCGGCCGTGTCAGAGCGACTCGACGGACAGGCCTGCGACGCTGTTGGCCGGGAGGTCGACGACCAGGGTCCCGTCCTCGGTCGTCACGTCGAGGTCGGTCGACTCGAACTCGGCCGCGTTCTCGCGGGTGGAGTAGTCGGCGGGGTCGCTGTCGGCGAAGAGGACCTCGCCCGTCGCGCCGCCGACCTCGCCCTCGACGGCGACGGCGACCGTCCGTTCCTCGTCGAGCGAGCGGTTGCTGAGGGTGACGTACGTGCCCTCGTCGCCGTCGGTGGCCGACGCGCTGACGAGCGGAACGTCCCACAGGTCGGTCTCGACCGCGTCGGTCTCCACCGCTGTCCGGACGGCCGTGGCGCCGACGTGGGGGCTGTAGAGGTCCAGCACCCGGTAGGTCGGGGTCGGCCACGCGGCCTCCTCGTCGGTCTGGACGACGCACTGCAGGACGTTCACGGTCTGTGCGAGGTTGGCCATCGACACGAGATCCGCGCGGTGGGTGAAGTCGTCGAGGACGCCGGCGGCCGCCACCGCGTCGCGCACGCTGTTCTCCTGTTCGAGGCCGTTCTCGCTCGTCGCTTCGGGGTGCCAGGCGCCCCACTCGTCGACGGCGATGCCCACGTCGTCGGTCGACGCGTAGGTGTCGATCGCGGCCGCGGCGCTGTCGATCTGGCGGCCGACCTTCAGCGACTCGGCGAACAGCAGGTAGTACTGCTCCTCGTCGAAGTCGGTCGCGCTCCCGCAGTCGCCGTCCCAGCGGCCGAAGTAGCGGTGGATCGAGAGGTGGTCCATCAGGTCCGGCTCGGTGAGTTCGGCGAGGAACCGTCGGTTCCAGTCCTCGTCGATGTGGCCGCAGGCGATCGTCTCCTCGGCGCCGCGGAGGCGCATGAAGTGGGCGAACCGGCGGAACTCGTCGGCGTACGTCTCGGGATCGAAGTTCCCGCCACAGCCCCAGTTCTCGTTGCCGACGCCCCAGTAGGTCACGTCGTGGGGCTCCTCGGAGCCGTTCTCGGCCCGCTCCCGGGCGAGCGTCGTGTCGTCGTCGCGGTTGCAGTACTCGACCCAGTCGCTGGCCTCTTGCGGGTCGCCCGAGCCGACGTTCGCGGCCAGGAACGGTTCTGCGTCCACCAGTTCGCAGAGGCGCATGAACTCCTCGGTCCCGAAGGCGTTGGATTCGACGAACGCCGCCTCGCGGCCCTGCGCCCAGAAGTCGTTCGTGCGGCGTGGCCGCTCCTCGCGGGGGCCGACCCCGTCGCGCCAGTGGTACGCGTCCGCGAAACAGCCGCCCGGCCACCGGAGCTGGTGCACCCCGAGGTCCGCGAGCAGTTCCACGGTGTCCTCGCGGATCCCGTCGGTCGTCGGAACCCGGTCGTCGTCGCCGACCCAGATCCCGCCGTAGACGCACCGCCCGAGATGTTCGGCGAAGTGGCCGTGGACTTCGGGATCGACCCGGTCGATCTCCTCGTTGCGTCGGACGCGGACAGTATCGTCCGTCATGAGCGGTGTCCGTCGTGACTGCCGTGAACGACATATACGTTCCTGAAGCGGCGAGCCGAGTTCGCGGAGCGGATCGAGGACGCCGCCGACGAACATCGTCGAATATATTTGAACTCTGTCTATAAATTCAAATTGTGGTATCGGGGGGGGGGGACTGCTGTGTCGTCTCCGGTGACGTTCGGTGCGGTCTCTCGCTCGATGACTGCGAGCACGCCGAGTCCGGCCCCAGTCGCGACGGCAGGACAGGTAACCGATCTGTCACGTGTCGCTCGGCGCCTTCCGAGCGCGGCTCAGTACAGAAACCCGCTGAATCGGGCCTCAAACGCCCATACAGTGTCGATATCCGTTCACGCGTCTCGCTCTCTCGTCGCCGAAGCGCTCCCGGTCGGTTCCGTCTCCAATTCGCGGACGAAACGCGTGCTCACGGACGGATCGGCCGTCCAGCCTCGACCGGTGGCAGGCCCGCCGGGGCGAAACCCCGTGCGATGTCCGCCGTTGCGACCGGGCCGGACGACCACTGACTCCCTCGCTCGGGGCTCGCCACCGAACAGCTCTGTCGGTTCGAATACGACACCAACAAAACTGATATATTTCTGCCTTTTCCTGGCTCATACTATATTACTTATGAATGTATCTCCTCGCATAGATCGCTCGCGCAGGCGCTCCGTTCGGGTCGGGTACCCGATCCCTACCGGCCGGGGTGGTGATGCTCGGTGCTATCAGTCGGATCGTCGCTCTCGGATGTGAACGCGGCGGCCGAAACCCCAGGGGCGATGGACGTTCCCGTCTGGAGGGCGAAACGGATCGCGTCGCCACACGCGGTGGCCGGTCGGAGGCAGTCAGTCGCCGACGCTGACCCACTCGTCGCGGTCGGCCGAGTCGTAGGCCGCGTCGAGGACCCGCAGCAGCTGGACGGCGTCGTCGACCGTCGCGGGCACGTCGCCCGTCTCGTACCCCTCGAAGAACGCCTCGAAGTAGTCGTAGACGAAGTCGCCCCAGGCGGGGAAGCGGTCGTAGGTACACTCGTACTGCACGGTCCGCTTGGGCGCCGCCGACCAGTCGGGGTCCTCAGAGGTGATCTCCAGGGGGATCGTCGGCTCGTGTTGCAGCGAGTCGTGGTGCAGCGGGGTCTGGGCCTGGGCGTCGGTCCCGTAGAGCCCGAAGTGGGTGTCCTTGCCGCGGTCGCTCAGGTAGTAGCCGGTGTGATAGGTCCCCAGGGTTCCGCTCTCGGTCTCGAACTGCAGGACGGCGCCGGCGTCGACGTCGGCCTCCTCCGCGTCGTGGAAGCTCGCGTTCACCCGGGCGATCGGGTCGTCGAGCATCCACGGCATCGCGTCGAGCCAGTGGGGACCGATCCACTGGAGCGCCCCGCCGCGGCTGACTTCCGCGTCGTAGATGTAGTGGTCGGTGTCCCGGAAGGAGAGCTGGCTCGCGTTGAACCGTCCCTGAACGGTCCAGATATCGCCGAAGAAGCCGTCGGTGACTCGGTCGCGGATGTCCATCGCGACGGGGTTGGTCCGGTAGTACAGCGTCGGCGACACCGTGACGCCCGCCTCGTTGGCTTTCTCGGCGATCCCCTCCAGATCGGCGGCGGTCCGAGCGATGGGTTTCTCGCTGACGGCGTGGACGCCGTTCTCGACCGCGGTCTCGATGATCGCGGGCGTCTCGTCGCTCCGGTAGGTGATCCAGACCACGTCGATGTCGGCCTCGGCGGCCAGTCGGTGCGGGTCCTCGTACACCGTCGCGTCGGCGACGAGGTCCGCCACGTCGCCGCCCTCGGTCGTGATCTCGTCCGGGCGGTCGTCCATCGCGGTGAGACTGTCGAGGTCGACGTCTCTCCCGGGCTCGCAGACGGCCGTCACGTCCAGATCGAGGCCGCTGGCGACCGTGAAGTACGGGTCCCGGTGGTGGTGGTCTACTCCCACGTAACCGATCTTCGTGGACATGGTCGGAATTGATCTAAGACGATACATCAAAGTACCGGTACCGGAGACCATTCGGAACTTCGGAGGCGGTCAGCGCTGCCCGCCGACCGAGGGTCCGGATCACCTGGTGTGATCGAAACGCTATTGTGATTCTACTGAGCAGTGTGAGACGACGCAATGCAAGAGATCGGTATCATCATGAACGGCGTGACCGGTCGCATGGGGACGAACCAACACCTCATCCGGTCGGTCTGTGCGATCCGAGAGGAGGGCGGTGTCGAACTCCCCAGCGGCGAGCGGGTGCTCCCCGACCCGATCCTGGTCGGCCGCAACGAACGGAAACTACAGCGACTGAGCGAGGAGCACGACGTCGACCGCTACGCCGCCGACCCCGATCTGGAGACGGTCCTCGACGGCGACGACGAGATCTACTTCGACTCGCAGATAACCTCCCGTCGAGCGGACGCCGTCACGAAGGCCATCGAGGCCGGCAAGGACGTCTACTGCGAGAAGCCCCTCGCGGGCGACCTCGAGACCGCGCGGTCGGTCGCGGAGACGGCCGAGGCGAGCGACTCGAAGCACGGCATCGTCCAGGACAAGCTCTGGCTGCCGGGCGTGATGAAGCTCCAGCGACTGATCGACCAGGGATTCTTCGGCGACATCCTCTCCGTGCGCGTCGAGTTCGGCTACTGGGTGTTCACGGGACACGGCCAGCCCGCCCAGCGCCCCTCCTGGAACTACCGCGCCGAGGACGGCGGCGGCATCGTCGACGACATGTACTCACACTGGAGCTACGTCCTCGAAAACCTGTTCGGCGAGGTCCAGACCGTCCGCAGCCACGAGACGACGCACGTCCACGAGCGCGTCGACGAGGACGGCGAGCCCTATGAGGCGACCGCCGACGACGCGGCCTACGCCATCATGGAGTTAGAGGACGACATCGTCGCCCAACTGAACTCCTCGTGGACGGTGCGGGTCAACCGCGACGACCTGCTGGAGATCCAGGTCGACGGGACCGACGGCAGCGCCGTCGCCGGCCTGCGCGACTGCAAGACTCAGGGTCACGCCAACACGCCCAAGCCCGAGTGGAACCCGGACACGCCGAAGGAACACGACTTCACCGAGGACTGGGCGGACGTGCCGAACAACCGCGAGTTCGAGAACGCGTTCAAGACCCAGTGGGAGGCGTTCATTCGTCACGTCGTCGCCGACGAGCCGTTCCCGTGGGACTTTTCGGCCGGTGCCCGCGGCGTCCAGCTCACCGAAGCCGCCCATCTCTCGCACGAGGAAGGCCGCCGCGTCGAGATGGCCGAACTCGACGACTGAGCCGTCGCGAAGCCGATTTTCCGCTTTTACTCACTCGTCGGCGAGCGCCTCGTGGGCCGGCGGCGCCGCGAACTCGCCGTCCTCGAACTCGATGGGTGACGGCTCGGCGACGACGCGGAGGTCGTCGCGCTCGCGGGCCTCGTCGACGAGCGCCGGCGAGGCGTAGAGGCGCTGGAGGTGCATCGTGTCGGGCGCGCGGACGACCCGCACGGTCTCGGGGTCGACGATGCCGATGGTCGACAGCGCCGCGACCAGGCCCGCCCGATCGGTCTCGACCGCGGGTGGCAGCCGGACGCCGCGCGTCGTGCTCGCCGTCAGCGCGTTGATCAGCGTCGTCGGCATCTCGATCTCCGCGAGCAGGTCGGCGTGGACGAAGTCGGCCGACCCCATCCCCATCGCGTTGCCGTGGGTCGTCTCGGTCAGCCCGCGGG
>Ga0207757_100022_pt1 | contig 148920 bp, 135 predicted proteins | sample A23P3SouthBayCA_2_FD_187752 | JGI IMG/M metagenome (GOLD analysis project Ga0207757, IMG submission 187752) | Aerobic enrichment media microbial communities from Eden Landing Ponds, California, USA - A23 P3 (2) (SPAdes) | ecosystem: Environmental > Aquatic > Marine > Unclassified | place... | reverse complement strand
GCACGGCCCGCCGGGGACGGGGAAGACGATGCTCGCGAAGGCCGTCGCCAACGAGACGGACGCCACCTTCATCAAGATGGCCGGCTCCGAGCTCGTCCACAAGTTCATCGGCGAGGGAGCGAAGCTCGTCCGCGACCTCTTCGAACTCGCCCGCCAGCACCAGCCCGCGGTCATCTTCATCGACGAGATCGACGCCATCGCCTCCAAGCGGACGGACTCCAAAACGTCGGGAGACGCGGAGGTGCAGCGAACGATGATGCAGCTGCTCTCCGAGATGGACGGCTTCGAGGAGCGCGGCGACATCTCCATCATCGCCGCCACCAACCGCTTCGACATGCTGGACCGCGCCATCCTCCGCCCCGGCCGCTTCGACCGGCTCATCGAAGTGCCCAAGCCCGACCGCGAGGGGCGGGAGATCATCTTCGAAATTCACACCCGGGGCATGAACGTCGACGACGACGTGGCGTTCGCAGAACTCGCAGAACTCGCGGATGAGGCCTCCGGCGCGGACATCAAGGCCATCTGCACGGAGGCGGGGATGTTCGCCATCCGCGAGGACCGCACCGAGGTCAGGATGACGGACTTCGAGAGCGCGTGGGAGAAGATCCAGCAGTCCGACGAAGAGACCGACGAGGTCTCGAAGACGTTCGCCTGAGAACACGGAACCGTTTTCGCGCCGCGTCCAACCCCACAGCGATGCGAATCCTTATCAACGAAGCCGGGACCACCGACGCCGTGACGTGAGCGTCGCGGCGACGGACCACGGCGGGAGCGCGGCCCATCCGTCGTCACCTCGGGGCACGGGCCGCCTGCTCGCCCCTACCCGAACAGCAGGAAGATGCCGAACGGGACGACGAACAGCAGCAGGAACATGACGCCGAGGACGGCGAGGTAGCTCGCCGCCGTCCCAGCCGCGGTGCGCCACGAGGGATGGTCGTACGCCGAGAGATCGAGGGGCATATTCCCGTCTTCGGCGCCCGTTCCTTAGCGGTTCCGGCTCCGATCAGTCGAGAATATCGCTCACCCGGCGGGGCTCACCGGACAGTGCCGGCGACTCCTCGACGAGCTGTAACACCTCGTGGTCCGTCACCTCGGGGTAGTTCTTCCCCGTCGCATCCTCGATGAGTGACTTCTCCAGCCGGAACTCCGTCCCCTCGTACACCACGTCGACGCCCCGTTGGTCGAAGGAGAGAATCGTCATGGCCGGCGGTAGCGCGGCAGGTGGCAAAAGCCGTGCGTTCGATCGCCCACACGCTCGGCCAGAGTCAGACGTTCGTCTGACGCCCCCGGTGGGATTATGTGGTCGCGTGGCCACAAACCGATATGTCACTGCGGTCCGACCCGCTGGACCGTCTCACCATTCCCGACGGAACCGTCGTCGAGGAACACGACCTCGTGACCGACGGCGACGTCGTCGTCGGCGGGCAGACGACGATCGAGTTCGGGGTCCGTGGCCGGAACGTCATCGCGGGTGAGCGAGTCCGGTTCGGTGGCGGCATCGAGGCCGACGGCGACTGCCGGCTCGACATGTGGTGTGACGTGGCCGGCAACGTCCTCGTCGGCGAGGACGCGTATCTCGGCGAGCGCGTCCACGTCGGCGGGCAGCTGATGGTGTCCGGCGATCTCGACATCGGGGACGACGTCGACATCGAAGAAGGGTTCGAGGCGAACGGCTGGATCGTCATCCGCAACCCCGTCCCCACCGTCGTGTTTCTCTTCATCTACCTCGCACAGCTACTCCGCATCGGGGAAGAAGAGGCCGCCGAGGACGTGTGGAACGAACTGACCGCGACCGAGGAACGGGATCCGTTGCTCGTCCCCCGCTCGGCGCGCATCTCCGACGACGCGTGGCGCGTGTCGACGCCCGCGACCATCGGCGCGGAGTGTCGGCTTCACGGAAATCTGCGCGCAGCCGAACTCGACATCGGCCGCGACACGGAGGTGTTCGGCAGCCTCCGCGCGAAGTCCGACATCTCCATCGCGTCCGGGGCGGTCGTTCACGGCGACGTGACGACCCGCGGAGGGACCGTCAACGTGGCGAGCGGCGTCCACGTCCGCGGCGACGTCTCCTGTGAAAACCTTGAGCTCGACGACGACGCGGAGATCGACGGCGCAATCCGCGCCCGAGACGAGGTCCGCGTCGTTCGGACAGACGCGGACGACGGAGTCGACGACACGCCGGTCCAGACCGAGGGCTCGGAGCTCGAACCGGCCATCGTGCCGGTGGACGACGAGGACGACGACAGCTTGGTAGACGACGGATTCGTCGGTGTGGAACCGGCTATCGTCCAAGTCGAATCCGCCGTCACCGCAGTCGAGAACGGTCACGACGCAGTTGACGATAACGAGGCCGACGACGAGGAGGACCCGGCAGACGATGAAGACGGCGGGGGCGTCCACATCCCCGACGCCGAAGAGGTCGCCGCAGATGGGAACGACGACGAGCCGGACCAGAACGGCCTGGCGGGTGCCATCGCGGAAGCCGAAAGGCGGTAGACCCTTCTATCGCGGGGCGATACCCGGCGTATGCTCTCTGTCGCGCTCGCCGGCAAGCCCAATGCGGGGAAATCTACCTTCTACAAGGCGGCGACGATGGCCGACGTGGAGGTCGGCAACTACCCGTTCACGACGATCGACCCGAACCGCGGCGTCAGCTACGCGCGCACCGACTGCCCCTGTCTCGACCGCGAGGAGCGGTGCGGCAACGAGAACTGCCACGACGGGAAACGGTACGTTCCGGTCGAACTGCTCGACGTGGCCGGGCTCGTGCCCGGCGCCCACGAGGGAAAGGGCCTCGGCAACCAGTTCCTCGACGCGCTGTCGAACGCCGACGTGGTGCTCAACGTCGTCGACGCCTCGGGCGGAACGAACGCCGAGGGAGAACCCGTGGAGGTGGGCGAGTACGACCCCACCCGGGACGTCGAGTTCGTCGAACGCGAGATGGATCTCTGGCTCGCTGACATCCTCGACCGGAACTGGGAGACCGTCGGGCGACAGTCCCGCTCGCCGGAGTTCGACATCGACGACGCGCTGACCGAGGTGCTCACGGGCGTCGGCGGCACCGCGGCCGACGTGGCGCGCGTGCTCCGCCGCGTCGAGTACCCCGACGACCCGTTCCAGTGGAGCGACGAGGACCGCGAGACGCTGGCGGCGGCGTTCCGCGCCGAGACGAAACCCATCGTCGTCGTCGCGAACAAGGCCGACCTCGCGCCGGCCGGGAACGTCGATTCGCTCCGCGAGGCGGCCGACGGTCCGGTCGTCCCCTGTACGGCCGAGGGGGAACTCGCCCTTCGGACGGCCGCCGAGGCGGGCGTCGTCGACTACGACCCGGGCGACCCCGACTTCGATGTCGTCGGCGACGTGTCCGACGAACAGGCGAACGGCCTCGATCGCATCCGCGAAGTCGTGGCCGAGTTCGGCGGCACGGGCGTCCAGGCGGCCATCGACACCGCCGTCTACGACCTGCTCGACCACATCACCGCCTATCCGGTGCAAAACGAGACGCACTGGACGGATGGACAGGAGAACGTGCTCCCGGACGCGTTCCTGCTCCCTCGCGGTTCGACACCGAAGGACCTCGCGTACGCCGTGCACTCCGACATCGGCGACGGCTACCTCCACGCGGTGGACGCGCGGGCGAACCGCCGCGTCGGCGAGGACCACGAGCTCTCCGAAGGCGACGTGGTGAAGATCGTCTCGACGGCGAAATGACCGAGCGACGGCGCGCGACCGTCGGCGCGTTCGTCGCCGCCGCTGCCGTCGGAATCGCACTCGAGCTCACGGTGCTCGGGAGCGGAGGGTTCCCGCTCGGCCTCCGCGCGCTGTTCATCGCCGCCGGCGCTGCCGGCGGGACGTGGCTCGCGTGGGGCGAGGGAGAGTGACCGCTCACTCGGCGTCGGCGCGCAGGTCGGCGAGCGTCTCGTGGATTCCAATGACCAGCGCAGGAACGACGAGCATGAACAGATGTTCCTCGAGCGGGATGCCGGCGAGCACGACGCCCGTCCGGAGCGGGATGGCGAACACGCCCACCTCCAGCGTGTACCAGTCCCAGACGAACGCGAGCGGATACAGAGCGAGGACGGTCCACAGCGCGCGGCGCACGGCGCCAGCGCGGACGAGAAGTGCGAGCGCGAGCGCGCCGAACCCGATTTCCGTCGCGAGATACGTGTACGGCCCGAGGACGCCGATGTCGGGGAGCGGGAGGCCGGCGAGCGGCCGGAACCAGACGGCGACGACGAGCAGCGCGAGGAAGACGTACGCCCCGCGGATGAGCAGTTTCGTCGCGAGCGCGGCGTCGGCGCGGCTCGCCGGAATCGCGACGGCACCGAACGCGAGCGCGGCCAGCGGTGCGGCAGCGGGGAACAGCCCGTCGACGCTGAACACGACGACGAGGACGAACCCGGCGTACAGCAGCGCGTACGCCAGCCGACGGGCGCGACGGCGGCCGAGCACGACGGCGACCGTCCGTTTCGCGATGGAGCGATCGTACTCGTAGTCGGTCGAGTCGTCGATGACCTTCACTCCCGCGAGCGTGACCAGAAACACGACCCCGTAGGAAAGCGGTTCGGCTGCGAGCGCGCCGGCCTGCACGTAGTAGCCGCCGCCGATGGCGAGCGCGATGCCGAACGGGTAGCCGAGCGTCGTCGTCACCGGGTTGGTGTCGAACTGCGGCGCGTGGAGGAAGCCGACCAGCCACATCGGCACGGCGAGCAGCGCGGCCACAGGACCGGCGACGACGCCGAGCGTGCCGGTGACGGCTGCGAATCCGAGCGTCGCGCCAGCGAGCGCGCGGCGGCAGCCGGCCGCCGTCATCGGGTGGTCGTCGTCCTCGCCACGCGCGTAGAAGTCGACGTAGCCGTCCTTGACGTGGGCGGTGTAGACGGCGAAGAAGGCCGCGAGGACGTGACACGCGAGCGGCACGGGCGCGAACGAGCCGGCGAGGACGGCGCCGAAGACGCTCGCCGCCAGCGGCGGCAGCATGAACACCGGGTGGACCTGCGACGCGAGCGCTCCGAGATCCGCCCGGAACCCGTTCGCCCGGCGGGCGAATGCCATACGCTATCATCGGGCGGGCGAGTCAAAAGCGTTCGCCGAGCTGAACCGGCCGAGTGCGGGCTATCGAACCGCAGCGGTCGCCGAACGCATCGCCGCCAGCGCCTCCTTCAGCGTCTCCACGTTCACCGCATAGGAGATGCGCGCGTGTCCGGCGCCGTGCTCACCGAACGCCTCGCCCGGGACGACGACGACGTCGCGGTCGATGACGGCGTCGGCCCACCCGTCCGGAACGCGCGGCATCGCGTAGAAGGCACCCTGCGGGGTGGGCGTGTCGAGCCCCATGTCGTTCAAGCCGTCGAGCAGCACGTCGCGCCGTTCGGCGAACGCTGCGACCATCTCGTCGACCACGTCTTGCGGCCCCGAGAGGGCGGCCTCGGCCGCGTACTGTGCCGGCGCGGAGGCACAGGCCTGCACGTACTGATGGACCCGAAGCATCCGTTCGATGCGGTCCGTCGTGGAGGTGATCCACCCCAGCCGCCACCCCGTCATCGAGTACGTCTTTGAGCAGGCGTTGACGACGGCGACGTTCTCGCCGAACTCGGCCGGCGAGCGGTGTTCCCCCTCGAAGACGATGCGCTCGTACACCTCGTCTGAGATGCAGAGGACGTCGTGTTCGTCGGCGATGCGCGCGAACTCGCGCATGTCCGCGGGAGACTGTACGGCACCGGTCGGGTTCGCCGGTGAGCAGACGACGAACGCGGCGGTGTCGTCGGTGATGGCAGCCTCGACCGCCGCGGGGTCGAGCGTCAGGTCGTCGCGCAGCGCCACCGGCGTCGGCGTCCCGCCGGCGATTCGCGTCAGCGCGTCGTAGGCGACGAAGCCGGGGTCAGGGAAAATCACCTCCTCGCCGGGGTCGACGTGCGCCTCCATCGCGAGGTGGAGCGCCTCGCTCCCGCCCGCGGTGGCGATGACGTCCTCGGGGTCGACGTCGAGGCCGTTGTCGCGTGCGTGTTTATCCGCGATGGCCTCTCGGAGCGAGCGCGTCCCCTTGTTCGACGTGTACGCGTCCGTCTTGCCCGATTCGATGGCGTCGATGGCGCCCTGTCGAGCGTGGTCCGGGGTCGGAAAGTCCGGCTGGCCGAGACCGAGGTTGATGGCGGCCTCGCCGGCGGCCTCGAACACCTCGCGGATACCCGAGATGGAGACCTGCTCGACGCGATCGGAGAAACGTGCCATGTGCGGGGGTGTGCGGCGACCCCGATAACCGTTGTCGTTGCCCCGCATCGCGGTTAAAAAATATTGCCGGTAGCTGTGACGGCCCGTTCGTGATCCACTGCCGGAAAACCGATGACTGCAACCTGACGCACCCAGAACCGGTTCGCAGAGCTGTCCGAGCTTTGGGCGGGCGTTACCGTCACCGGCCCGCGAATAAGTCGCAGTCGGCTACGAGGGGTATGTCCGACCCGCGTTCGAGACTCTCTAGACGGTCGTATCTCGCAGGAGCAGGTGCAAGCGGCGTCGCCGCGCTCGCCGGGTGTACGGGACTCGGCGGCGGCGGAGCCGACTCAATCACCGTCGCGTACATGCCGATCTACCCCGACATGCAGTATTTCGTGATGGAAGAGGAGGGGTACTTCGACGAACTCGGCGTCGAGGTCGAGGGACAGCAGTTCTCCGACGGACCGAGCATCATCCAGGCGTACGCCTCGGGCGACATCGATGTTGCGATGTTCGGCATCGTCCCGGCGATGATCGTTATCGACCGGGGTATCCCGGCGAAGGTCGTCGCGGCGAACATCAAAGAGCCGATGGGGATCCTCGCCCACGAGGAGTTCGCGGCGATGTGGGACCCCGAAGACGCGGCCGGGTCGTTCACACAGTGGGAAGAAAAGACGGGCGACCCGTTCGCCTTCGGCACGTTCCCCGAGGGGTCTGTTCCGGACATCCTGTTGCGCTACTGGCTCATCAGCGAACACGGCCTCGAGCCCGGCGAGGCCGCAGAGGTCATCGGGGCCGGCGGCGCCAACGCCGTCTTCCAGGGGCTCGCCAACGAGGAGTTCGACGGCACCTCAATCATGGAGCCGGTGCCGACGCGAGTTCGAGAGAACGGCCTCCCGTACGAGTTCATCGCCATCTCCGGCGACTTCATGCCCGGACAACCGGCGGCCGTGACGCTGATGAACGACAGCGTGCGGGAGACGGACGCGGCGACCGAATTCGTCCGCCAACACCGGCGCGCAACGCAGTTTATCCAAGCCAACCGCGACACTGCAGCCGAACACGCGAGCACCGTCATCGGCGAGCAGTCGCTCCCGCCCGCGACCGCAAAGCAAGCCATGGACTCCCCGCTCTCGAACTTCATCACGAACCCACACCAGATCGAGAGCGGGACGGAGATCTTCGCGGAGTACGCCGCCGACCTCGGGAAGACTGACGAGCAGCTCTCGATGGAGCAGGTGTTCGACTACGCCATCTACGACGACCTGGAATGAGCATCGAACTCGAGACCGAACTCGGTGGGGAGTTCGAAGGCGACCGCGGGATCCGACGAGTCCTCCTCGGTACCCTCGGGGTCGTCGGCTTCGTCGTCCTGTGGTGGGTCGCGTCGCTGTTCAACCCGCCGTACGTGCTCCCTGCGCCCGATGCCGTGGCGGAGACGTTCGTCGGCGAACTGCAGTCGGGCGCGATGACGACGGCGCTCGTCCAGAGCGTCACCCACTGGCTCCCCGGAACAATCGTCGGCACGACGCTCGGCGTCGCGCTCGGCGTCACGTTGGCCTGGAGCGACCTGGCCGACGACGTGGCCGCGCCGCTCGTGCGCGTGCTCCGACCGGTGCCGCCCCTCGCGCTCATCGGCTTCGCGATCGCGTGGATCGGCATCAACGACGGCGGTGCGGCGTTCATCATCGCAGCGGGTGCGTTCTGGATCAACTACTACGCTGCGTACGGCGGAGTCGATTCAGTCTCTGCTGAGTTCCTCGACGTGGGGCGCTCGCTGGGCGTCACCTCCGATTTCGGGCTCGTCAGGAAGGTGGTCCTGCCGGCCGCGTCACCCGAGATCATCACCGGGGTTCGGACGGGCATCGGCCGCTGCTGGATGCTCATCATCGCGGCGGAGATATTCGGCGTTCCCGGCATCGGGCGGAAGATACTCACCGCGTCGAACAACCTCGCCGTCGACGTCGTCATCGCGTACATCCTGCTGATGAGTCTCGTCTACCTCGTGCTCGACACGGGCGTCGAGGCGGTCCAGAACCGGGTGTTGGCGTGGCGATGAGACAGCGAGTGACCGTCGCTGGCGTCTCGAAGACGTACGAGGGCGACGCCGGACCGGTTCGCGCACTCGACGACGTGACGTTCGACGTCGCGGACGGGGAGTTCGTCTGTATCGTCGGTCCCTCCGGCTGCGGGAAGACGACGCTGTTTCGCATCATCGGCGGGCTGGAACGGGCGACGAGCGGCGACGTGCTGCTCTCGGGCGAGCCGGTGACGGGGCCGTCTCCCGATCTCGGTATCGTGTTCCAGGAGTACCACCTGTTCCCGTGGCGGACCGTCCGCGGCAACGTCTCGTTCGGGCTCGAACAGCTCGGCATGGCCGCGGGCGAGCGTCGCGACCGGGTCGACGAGATGCTCGATCTCGTCGGACTCGACGGGAGCGGCGACAGCTACCCCTCGCGGCTCTCTGGGGGGATGAAACAGCGGGTCGCAATCGCCCGCGCACTCGCCGTCGACCCCGAACTGCTGCTCATGGACGAACCGTTCGGGAGCGTTGACGCCCAGACTCGCGCCATGCTCCACCGGGAGCTGCTCGACGTGTGGGGGGAGACGGAAAAAACCGTGCTGTTCGTCACCCACGACGTCGAAGAAGCCGTGAAGCTCGCGGACCGCATCGTCGTGATGACGCCCGGCCCGGGGAGCGTGCGCGAGATCGTTGACATCGATCTCGACCGGCCGCGCTCGCGGACGGACGAGGCGTTCGCCGCCTACCAGGAGCAGGTACTCGGCCTCATCCGGGAGTAACCGGCCGGCTCACTCCACTTCCGACGCCAGCCGGTCGAGGTGGCTTCGGAGCAGGCGAAGCGTCGCGTCGGCGTCCGCGTACCCCTGTTCGTACTCGTCGTACGCGCGCTCGGCGTCCTCGAGGAACGTCGCGACGGCGCGTTCGAGGTCGTCGTCGCTCATTGGAATCCCTTGATCGGCGTCGCCTCGGTCGAGTCGTCCCCGCCGCCCTGCACCTGTTCGGCGAGCCGTTCGCGCGCCTCCCGTATCTCTTCGGCCCGGTCGACGAGTTCGCCCGTGTCTACCTCGATGTCCACCAGCGGCTCGATACCGTGTTTCAACAACACGCGCGCCGACTCCGGGTCGGGAAACTGCGCTTCCGTCTCCGCGATGAGCCCGACGCCGTCGACGCCCCGCTCGTTGGTCGCGTGGATGAGCGCGCCCGTCGGCCCGGAGACGAGGCCGCCCTCCGTCGGCGGCTCGACGCCCGCAGCTTCGAGCCGCGCGGCCCCGTCGCCCGTACCGATGCCGTAGAGGTTCGGCACCCCGTTTTTCTCGCCGGGGAGCCCCGAGAGATACACCGGGAAGACGCCCTCGCTTTCGAGCCACGAGACGACGCAGTCGGTGAACGAGGACGCGCGCGTCGGGGACACCGGCACGTCAGACTGTAAGACGAGCAGGTCGTGCGTCTCGTCGGCGTAGACGCGCACGGGCGGCATCGTCTCCGCCGAACCAGGGTGGTACACCGCGACGCTCGGCAGCCCGTCACAGAAGCAGGAGCCGACCCACGCCATGTCGAACTGCTCGACGAGGTGGTCGGCGGCGATCTTCCCGACGAGCCCCGCGCCGGGAAGCCCCTCGACGAGAGTGGGGTCGGTCATCTCGAACGGCGTGTGGATGTCGACGTTGGCCATACCCGAACGTACGACGGAGGCGACATAAACGCCCGCCCGGTCGTGTACCGGTCGCTCCGACTCCCTCGTCTGACCGCCGCGAACCCGAAACCACAAGCGCGCGCGTACCCCGCGTCCGGTATGGACGACCCGCTCGCGCGCTACGAGCCGATACTCGACGACTACGAGGCGTTCCGGGCGGCCTGCGAGCGTCCGCTCCCGCAGGTCGTCCGCGTGAACACGATCAAGGCGACCGTCGTGCGGGCGGAGCGCGCACTGAAGGAGGCCGGCGTCGGCTACGAGCCCGTCGGCTGGAACGACGAACTGCTCGCGGTCGACACCGACAAGCCGGGGAACACGTGGCCGTACGTCCACGGCTGGCTCTACGGGCAAGAGGAGGTGTCCGCCGTGCCGGCCGTCGTCTGCGATCCCGACCCGGGTGACCGGGTGTTCGACCCCTGTGCCGCGCCGGGGTCGAAGACGACCCACCTCGCCGCGCTGATGGACGACGAGGGACTGCTCGTCGCGAACGACTCGAACCTCGGGCGGCTCTCCGCGCTGCGGTCGAACGCCGAGCGGTGCGGGCTGACGAACGTCGCCGTCACGAAGTCGGACGCACGGAACTTCTCGCTCGCGCCGTTCGGCGGAGAGGGGTTCGACCGCGCCGTCGTCGACGTCCCCTGTTCGTGTGAGGGGACGATCCGGAAGAACCCGGACGCGCTCGACGAGTGGTCACTCGACCACGTCGACGGCGTCGCCGGCATCCAGAAGGGGATTCTCTCGCGAGCGATCGAGGTGACGAGGCCCGGCGGCACCGTCGTCTACTCGACGTGTACGTTCGCGCCCGAGGAGAACGAGGCCGTCGTCGACCACGCGCTCGCCGAACACGACGTCGAACTCGTCGAGTACGACCTCCCACTGTCGACCAGGGCGGGCCTCACGTCGTGGGACGGGGAGACGTACAACGCCTCGCTCAACCGCGCGAAGCGCATCTATCCCCACCTGAACGACACGGGGGGCTTCTTCTGTGCGAAGCTGGAGGTGGCCGCGTGAGAGAGAACGACGGCCAGCAGTTCGGGCGACTGCCGGCGACCGACGACGACCGGGAGGTCGAAGGGCGCCCGTCGCGGGCCGCCGTCGTCGACTTCTGGCAGGACCGCTACGGGATTCCGACGGCGACGTGGGACGACTACACGTTCTGGGAGCGTGGTGCTGGGAAGCTCTGGGCGTTCCGCGGCGACGTGCCGTCGCCCGCCCGGATACAGGGGCTCGGAATGGCCGTGTTGCGCACGGGTGGCGAGCACTGGAAGCCGACGACGAACGCCGTCCAGCGGTTCGGCGGGCTCGCGACCGACTGTGTCATCGAGCTCAACGACGCGGAGGCGCGTGCGTTCCTCGCCGGCCGCGACCAAGAGCTCCCGCGGTGGAACGGCGATTGGGGGTACCTCATCGCGAGCCACGAACTCGCCGGCGAGTCGGAGCCCATCGGCGTGGGACTCTACCTCCACGGCGAGCTCCGCTCGCAGGTGCCGAAGGGTCGCCAGCGGGAGCTGTAGAGCGCGAACCAGAAACGGCCCCGAACGGTACGCTGATACGCGGCCCGTCCCCAGCGGGCGCATGGACCGCACGTTCCTCGCGGTGAGCCTCGCGACGGCCGTGCTCCTCGTCGCGGGGGTCGGTGCGGGCGTCTTCCTCGGGGGGAGCGGTCTCTTCGACCGGCAGCCCCGCGTCGACGCGACCGTGACGAACTTCACGAGCGACCCCGCAGTCTGCGTCGACGACCCGAACACGATCCCGGACGTCGACATCGGCAACACGACACGCGGCTCCTTTCTCATCGTCCGGACGAACGTGACCGTCGCGGGACCGGACGTCGAAATTACGGACGCGACGCTTTCGGAGACGGGACTCGCGAACTACACGCTGACGTACGAGACGACGGCCGGTGACGGTGACGCGTGTCCGGACGGAGAGCGCGCGGTCGTCCGGACGCAGACCGTGTTCCAACTCCCGCATCCCGGCGGCGAGCCGTTCGGCGTGACCGTCCTGCTCGACGACGAGCGGCTGTTCCGGCTCCGCAACACGCCGGAGGGGTTCGAGGTGCGGAACGCGACCGCCTAGTCGTTCGCGCCGTCATCCGTCGTCGGTGCCTTCTCCCTGACACGTCCTCCGCTGAGCCCGTCCCACTCGACGCGGTAGCCGAGCCGCGACAGCACCGCGCTCGCGTCGTCGATTTCGTACTCGCCGAGGATCGTCTCAACCTCGTCGAGCGCCATCCCGGCCTCGATGCGCTCCCGGAGCGTCTCGAGCACCGACGGCCGGACCAGCGTGCGGCCGACCAGCTCGTGGTCGGGGAACCGCTTGTTCTCTATCGCGCCCTCGCCCACCCCGTGCTCGGCCGCGAGCGTCGCGAGCGTCACGGCGTCGGCGTCCGGGACGAGCGTCTCGGGGAGCGCGGCCGCGGCGTCGGCGACGAGATCGGTCTCGTAGGCGCGCAGCGCGTCGACGACGTCCTTCACGCGGACGGAATCCCTGTACGGGATGGCTCCGTCGGTGAGTCGGTCGACCTCCTCGCCGACGCCCAGCGACTCGTCAACCGCGACGAGGAACTCGACGTCCTCGAGGTCGCCGAACCGGGTGAGCTTCTTTTCGACGTACTCCGGCGTCCAGAAGCCCATGATCTCGAAGAACACCCGAAAGTCGAGCCCCGTATCCCTGCCGCCCGGCGCGTAGTCGAACGCGAAATCGGGGATGACGACGTGCTCGCCGGCGGCGAGCGGTTCCGGTTCGCGAACGAGCCGCCAGTCGAGGTCGAGCGAGCGGAACCGCGCGGCGAAGTCGGCCTCGACGCCGGAGTCGAACGTCATCTCGGTCACCGGCTCGGTCCCCGGGACGGAGACGTCGCCGTCGTCGAGCCGGAGGGTGCGTTCGGTGCCCCGGTCGTCGATGGTCGCCTCGAGCGACCACTCCGGCGCCGTCGCGACCGTCCGGAGCAGGCGCGCGAACCGGGTGCCGTAGCGGCGCGACCGGCGGAACAGCGAGTCCGGTCCGGTGACGACGACCTCCCGACCCGCGTCTGTCCGGCGGATCTCGTACAGCAGGCGGAGCCGCTTCACCGCGGAGACGAGCTCCTTCGGCTCTGACGAACGAATCCGCACCTCGGTCGCGTCGAACAGTGCCGTCGCCGCGAGCGAGAGGTCGTACTGCGCACAGAGGTCGGCCGCGTCCCACCGGGCGTCGAACGTGGCGAGGACCTGGTTCTCCTCGCGGTCGGCGTACAGCGACCGTTCGAGGTCCTCGACAGGAACGCGGAGCCGGCCTGCGGCCCGGTCGAGCGCCGCCTCGCGGTCAGCCTCGGTGACGACTCCGCCGACCGCCTCGGTCGCCTCGAAGACGACCCGACGGGTCCGCTCGGGGTCGAGCGGCGCGCGCGTCTCGAACGTCGCCTCTCGCTCGAGCAGCTTCGCGAAGCCGCGGACGAGCTTGAAATCCGTGGTCTCGCGTTCGAGCTCGCCGAGCGCCGTATCGAGGGCGCCGCGCCGCTCGTCGACGTGGCCCCGGTACGTTGCGAGGACGCGCGCCGCGAGTTCCCGGGCGTCCTCGTCGTCGCCGACGAACTGCGGGTGGTAGCCGCCGCCGGCTCGCGAGACGCGGAGGAGATCTTTCGTCAGCATCTCAGCGCCTCCGCGCGGCGACGCGCTCCTCGGCCGTCTCCTCGGTGACGAGCTCGTACAGCGTCGCGCGGCCGCCGTCCTCCTTCGGTCGGAGCACCCGCCCGAGCCGCTGGGTGAACTCGCGTTCGCTCCCCGACCCCGCGAGCACGACCGCGACGTTCGCGTCCGGCACGTCCACCCCCTCGTCGAGCACGTTCGCGGTGACGACCCGCGAGTAGGTGCCGTCGCGGAAGCGGTCGAGCGTCTCGCGGCGTTCGGCCGATCCGGTCTCGTTCGTGATGGCCGGGAGGAGGAACCGCTCGGAGAGCCGGTAGACGAGGTCGGTGTAGGCGGTGAAGACGATGACGCGGTCGGCGGCGTGGCGGTCGAGCAGGTCCGCGAGCGCCTCGACCTTCGCGTCGGCGTTGGCCGTCACCTCGCGAGCGCGCTGTTTCGCGAGCAGCGCCGTCCGCGCCTCGGGATCGTTGCCGGAGCGCATCACGAGCTTCCGGTAATCCGAGCCGGAGGTGAGCTGGATGTCCGAGGAGCGCAGGTAGTCGGTGAACGTGCCCTGCGCCTCCTCGTAGCGTTCGCGCTCTGCGTCGGTGAGCTCGACCTCGATGCGCCGGATGTCGTACGGCGCGAGGTGGTCGCCGGCGAGGTCGTCGGCGTCCAGCTCGTACACCTTCGGGCCGACGAGCTCCGCGATGACCTCGTGGGCGCCGTCCGGGCGCTCGAACGTGGCCGTGAGTCCCAGCCGCGCGGGCGCGGCGAACAGCCGGCCGATGTCGCGGTACCCCTCGCCGCCGAGGTGGTGGACCTCGTCGCAGACGAGCAGGCCGAACCGGTCGCCGAGCTCGTTGGCGCGGAGATACGCGGAGTCGTACGTCGCCACGGTGAGCGGCTCGACGCGCTGTTCGCCGCCGCCGAGCTGGCCGACCGGAACGCCGAACTCGGCCGTCAGCTCGTCGCGCCACTGGTTGAGCAGGTCGATGGTCGGGACGACGACGAGCGTCGGCGTCGCGAGCCGCTCCATCGCGCCGATGGCGACGACGGTCTTCCCGCTCCCGGTCGGGAGTTCGACGACCCCCCTGCGGTCGGCCTCGTCCCAGGCGTCGAGCGCCGCGCGCTGGTAGTCGCGAAGCTCGTACGTCGACGAGAGGGGTGGGAGCTCTGGAAGCGACAGCACGCGGTCGTCCACGTCGACGTCGAGCGGTCGGAGCGCGTCGCGCACCGCGGCGTATCGGAACGCGGGCACCCGGCCGGACTCCGAGCGAGGGTCGCGTTCGACGCCGGGCAGGGGGACACCGGGATCGCCGTCGACCCTGACGGTCCCCTCCTCGAACGACAGGACGACTGCCATTAGCTCCGTTCCGCCGCCGGCCGTTGTATGTCCTTCGGGGAAGCGGCGCGGAGCCGTAGCCGGCGACTTTCTACACGCTTATACGGCCGGCAACCCACTCACGTGATATGAGCGAAGAGCAGGCCGCCGAGGCCGAAGCGCCCGACGGGCGCGACGACGAGGCGGCGTCGGCAGCGTCGGCGGAGTCGGACCGGTCGGCCGGGGAGGCGGCAGAGCACGCGCCGGACGCCGACCTCGTCGACCGGGTGGCCGAGGCTGCCCCCGAGGAGACGGCCCGAGAAATCGCCGCGCTCCGCGAGCGCGTCGAGTCGCTGGAGGCGGACCTCGACGAGGAGCGCGAGCGGGCCGACGAGCTCGAATCGAAGCTGAAGCGCAAGCAAGCGGACTTCAAGAACTTCAAGAAGCGCCAGGAGCGGAAGACCGAGGAGGCGCGCCAGCGCGCAACAGAGGACCTCGTCGAGCGGCTGCTCGAGGTACGGGACAACCTCGTCCGCGCGGTCGAACAGGACGAGGACGTCGAGGTTCGCGACGGCGTGGAGACGACGCTTCGGGTGTTCGATGGGGTCCTCGACGAGGAGAACGTCGAGCCCATCGAGCCCGAGACTGGGACGGAGCTCGATCCGGTCCGCCACGAGGTGTTGATGCGCGTCGAGAGCGACGCCGAACCGGGCACTGTCGCCGACCTCCACCGCCCCGGCTACGAGATGGCGGGCAAGGTGTTGCGGCCGGCGCAGGTCACCGTCGCCGAAGGCGGGGAGTAGCCGACTGCCACGGCCGCCCCGAGGAACACGAATAGCGGTTCGATTTATACGTGACGGTCGTCCGAACAGCTCGACGAGGAAACCGCAACACGTGAACGGTATCGTTCGAAGCGTGTGTCGGTCCATCACGCAACTTTTAATCGGTTTTGACCGGTAGAGGGAGGTAAGATGGCGAGCAACAAGATTCTCGGTATCGACCTCGGTACCACCAACTCCGCGTTCGCAGTGATGGAGGGGGGCGACCCCGAGATCATCGTGAACGGTGAGGGCGACCGGACGACACCCTCGATCGTCGCCTTTACCGACGACGGCGAGCGACTCGTCGGGAAGCCGGCGAAGAACCAGGCGGTCCAGAATCCGGAGCGCACGATCGCGTCCATCAAGCGCCATATGGGCGAGGAGGACTACACCGTCGACATCGAGGGCGAGGAGTACACGCCGGAGCAGATATCGGCGATGATCCTCCAGAAGATCAAACGAGACGCGGAGGAGTATCTCGGCGACGACGTCGAGAAGGCGGTCATCACCGTCCCGGCGTACTTCAACGACAAGCAGCGCCAGGCGACGAAAGACGCCGGCGAGATCGCCGGCTTCGAGGTCGAGCGCATCGTCAACGAGCCGACCGCCGCGTCGATGGCGTACGGCCTCGACGACGAGACCGACCAGACCGTCCTCGTCTACGACCTCGGGGGCGGCACGTTCGACGTCTCCATCCTCGACCTCGGCGGGGGCGTCTACGAGGTCGTCGCGACGAACGGGGACAACGACCTCGGCGGCGACGACTGGGACGAGGCGATCATCGACTACCTCGCCGACGAGTTCGAGGCCGAACACGGCATCGACCTCCGCGAGGACCGACAGGCGCTTCAGCGGCTCACGGAGGCCGCCGAGGAGGCGAAGATCGAGCTGTCGAACCGCAAGGAGACGACCGTCACGCTCCCCTTCATCGCCGCGGACGATTCCGGGCCGAAGGACTTAGAAGAGAAGATCAGCCGCGCGAAGTTCGAGTCGATCACGAGCGACCTGCTCGAGCGCACCGTCGAGCCGACGGAGCAGGCGCTCTCGGATGCCGGCTACTCGAAGGGTGACATCGACGAGGTCATCCTCGTCGGCGGCTCCACCCGGATGCCGCAGGTCCAGGAGAAGGTTGAGGAAATGACCGGCCAGTCGCCGAAGAAGAACGTCAACCCGGACGAAGCAGTCGCGCTCGGCGCGGCGATCCAGGGTGGCGTCCTCTCGGGTGACGTCGACGACATCGTCCTGCTCGACGTGACGCCGCTGTCGCTCGGCATCGAGGTGAAGGGCGGGCTGTTCGAGCGGCTCATCGACAAGAACACCACCATCCCGACGGAGGAGTCGAAGGTGTTCACCACGGCCGCGGACAACCAGACGCAGGTGCAGGTCCGCGTCTTCCAGGGCGAACGCGAGATCGCGAACGAGAACGAGCTGCTCGGCGAGTTCCAGCTCACCGGCATCCCGCCGGCCCCGGCCGGCACGCCGCAGATCGAGGTGACGTTCAACATCGACGAGAACGGCATCGTCAACGTCGAAGCCGAGGACAAAGGCTCCGGCAACAAGGAGAACATCACCATCGAGGGCGGCGCCGGCCTCTCCGACGAGGAAATCGAGCAGATGCAGGAGGAGGCCGAACAGCACGCCGAGGAAGACGAGAAGCGCCGCGAGTTCGTCGAGGCCCGCAACGAGGCCGAAAGTGCGGTCCAGCGCGCGGAGACCCTGCTCGACGAGAACGAAGAGCAGGTCGACGACGAGCTTCGCGAGGATATCGACGCCGAGATCGAGCGCGTCGAGGAGGCGCTCGAGGAGTACGAGGAGGTCGACAGCGACGAGCTGGAGACGGCCTCCGAGGCGCTCACCTCCGCGACGGAGAGCCTGACCGAGGCGCTTCAGGAGATCGGCAAGCAGATGTACCAGCAGCAGGCCGAACAGCAGGCCGCCGGCGGCGCCGGAATGGGTGGCATGGGCGGAGCCGGTCCGGGCGGTGCTGGCCCCGAGGGCGGCGACGACGAGGAGTACGTCGACGCCGACTTCGAGGACGTGGACGAGGACGACGAGGAGTAAGTCCTCGTCTGCCCGTGAGAGCGTAGCTCTCACGAACGTTCAGGAAGACGACGAGGAGGAGTCTTCCTGAGCCTGCAGGACGTAGTCCTGCAACGTGGACGAGGACGACGAGGAGTAAGTCCTCGTCTGCCTGGGAGACGAGTAACGGCCGCCCACGACGGAAGCTGCGTTTTCAACGCCCGCGCGCCGCGAGTCCCTACTCCGCCTCGTGGAGCTTCTCGCCGCGGTGGAGTCGCGTCGCGATGGAGAACGTCTGTTCGTTGGAGCGACGCGTCGGGAAGTGGGCGGCCATGTAGCGAGCCGGTGCGACGAGCGTGAGCCGCTGTTCAGCCTCGGGAGCGCCCCGTTCCCGCAGCGAATCAAATCGCTCGAACCCCCACGTCACGTTCTGCACGGTGTGGAAGTCGGCGTCTTCACGGAGCAGTCCCCGGCCCATGACGCGCTTCAGATCGTCGGGGTCGCCGCCGGCGACGAAGTGCTCCGCGACGAGCGTCGCCGCGCGGTTCACCTGTCCCTGTTCGTCGAAGCAAGCGAGTAGTTCTTCGCGGATTTCGGCCGGGTCGCGGTCGGAGTCGTCGGGCGAGGGAGTCGGGGCGCGGGGGCTGTTGAGGAAGCGGTCGAGGTAGACGGAGATCGCGGCGTCGAAGCAGCCGCGGTAGAGCGCGTCCGTCGTCGTCCGCTTCGTCGCCTCGTAGACGGCGTTCGCGTACGAGAACGTGTGGTGAACGGTGTCCCAGTCGTCGAACTCGTTGTTCGTCGCGAACCACGCGACTCGACGGGTCGCCGCGCGGACGACGGCGTCCGCGAGCTCGGTCCGGGTCGCACCCTCGCGGATAGCGCCGGTGAGGGCAGCGACGATGGCCTCGGGGTCGTCGCCGAGTAGGGTGTCGAGGAAGTCGTCCGGCTCGGTCCACGTCCGGCCCTCGCCCGCTTGCACGCAGTCGTCGAGCCGGTCGTGCGCGTCGAAGCAGAGTTCGGCCACGTCCACCGGGTCGCGCCACGAGGAGAGCTCTTCCGCCCGGGTCGCGCCGGTGAGCTGGTCGACCGTCGAGGCGAGCACCTTCGCCGCGTTCGAGTCCTCGTCGGCACCGGTTCCCTCCCACCCGATGTGGTCCAGCGTCGCGAACGCGGTGTTGAGGAAGTCGACGGTGTGGCCGCCGTTGAGATACAGCGAGTCGGTGGCGGCAGTGAAGACGATGTCGGCGACCTCGGTCGGGTCGAGCGCGGCGACGGCCGTGAGCAGACACCGTTCGGCGCCGTCGGCGTCGCGCACCTCGACGCTGTCGCGGAACCAGGACATGAGTCGCGACTTCGAGAGGTCGCGGTTGTCGAAGGCGTACTGCTGGAACCGCGGCGGCTCGCCGGCACAGTCGTCGGCCACCTCCCGGACCCCGAGAAACATGGCTCGGCGCTTGTCGCGGCCGCCGACCTGCGAGTAGAGGTTCGCCGTACAGCCGAGCGTGGTCAGCCCGCGGCCCCAGCCGGCCGCGCGGTACTTCGTTCCGAAGTTCACCGCCGTCTCGACCGGCGTGTGGAACCCATCGCCGGCACCGTCTTCTCGCGGGCTTCGCCCGCTCGAACGGTCCGTGGAGTGGTTCGAAAATTCCCGTCGGGAATTTTCGTCATCATGAGAGACGGCGTCGCCGTCTCGCGAACGACTCCGCTCCACGCTGTCTAACCCGATAGCCGCCTTCGCCATCACGAGCGAGATGTTCTCGTGGAGGCCGTCCGCGAGCCGGTTTCGCCAGTGAACGCTTTCGGACACGTCGCGCGGCGGGTCCGGGTCGAGATACACCTGCGCCCCGTCGCCGGTCTCGCGGACGTCGACGGGGAACGTCTGCACGTCGTCCGCCCACGGGTCGAACGTGTCGCCCGCTTCGAGTTCGAAGCGCGCGTGGTGCCAGTGGCAGGTCAACACGCCGTCCTCGACGGTGCCCCGTGTCAGCGGGAATCCCATGTGCGGACAGCGGTTGTCGACGGCGTACACTTCGCCCTCGTGGTGGAACAGCGCAATCGCCTGCCCGTCTACCTGCACGACGGCGTGGCCGCGCTCGGCCACCTCGTCGAGGTCGGCGACGGGGACCATGGCATCCGTGTCGGTCGCCATACGCGTTGACACGACACACGCCCACTTGAGCGCTCGCTGAACTCGTGTTTTGTACGCTCGCTGAAGAGTTCCGGCGGCGTCGACGGTGAGCAGGAGCGCCGGGTCGTCGTGCGAGTCGACCCGTTCCTTTCAAACGTCTCCGCGGTTTACCCGTGTCTAACGAATGAGCGAGGACTTCTACGACGTGCTCGGGGTCTCGCGGGACGCCGACGAGGACGAAATCAAGGAGGCGTACCGCCAGAAGGCCCGCGAGTACCATCCCGACGTCTCGGACGACCCCGACGCAGAGGAGAAGTTCAAGAAGGCGAAGAAGGCGAAGGAGGTGTTAACCGACGACGAGAAGCGCCGGATGTACGACCAGATGGGTCACGAGCGGTTCGAACAGGCCGAGAAGCACGGTGCGACCGGTGGCGGCGCCGGCGGTATGGGCGGCCAGGGGAACCCGTTCGGCGGCGCCGGCGGGATGGGCGGGATGAACGACATCTTCGAGCAGTTCTTCGGCGGCGGCAGCGGCGGCGGTGGCCGGAGCGGCCCCCGGCAGGGGCAGGACCTCCGCACGCGGATGAGCGTCTCGCTGGAGGCGGCCTACGAGGGCATCACCCGCGAGGTAACGGTCACCCGGCCGGAGCGGTGTCCCGACTGCGACGGCGCGGGTCACCCGCCGGAGGCCGACGCGGAGACCTGTCCGGAGTGTGGCGGCCAGGGACAGACGACGCGCGTCCAGCAGACGCCGCTCGGTCGCGTCCAGCAGACGCAGACCTGTCGGCGCTGCGAGGGCGAGGGGACGCTCTACTCCGAGCAGTGTTCGACCTGCGGCGGCGACGGGCAGGTTCAGCGCGAGGCGACGCTGCAGGTCGACGTGCCGGCCGGCATCCGCGACGGGCAGAGCCTCCGGATGAACGGCGAGGGCGCACCCGGCGAGAACGGCGGACGGAACGGCGATCTGCTCATCGAGGTGCGCGTCGAACCGCACCCGGACTTCGAGCGAGACGGCGACGACCTCCACTACGACGCGGCAGTCTCCTTCCCGCAGGCCGTCTTCGGCGACACGATCGAGGTGCCGACGCTCGACGGCCCCGTCGAGATGGATCTCGACCCCGGCACGCAGTCGGGCGAGACGTTCCGACTGCGGGGGAAGGGGATGCCCCACCTCCGCGGCCGCGGTCACGGCGACCTCTACGTCACCGTGCAGGTCGTGACGCCGACGGAGCTCAACGAGGAGCAGCGCGAGGCGCTGGAGGCGTTCGCCGAGGCCGGCGGCGAGGAGGTCGACGTCGACGAAGGGTTCTTCGAGAAGATCAAGAACAGCTTCTGAGCCGGCGCCGGATCGCACCACGTCACGAACGGTTCGTGCGAATCTGGTAGCACGCCGACGGCAGAAATCGGTAGACGTCGGTCGAGTCTCCGGAACTGAGACGCGACTGCGTATTATATGCTCGTTCCCCGCGTCTCTACAGTCGTAGGTGAGAGAAATGGCAATCAACAACTCGACCAACGTGTTCGAAAGCCGCCTCGGCGGCGTGACTGTACGGGGCCGTGCCCACGGCCTCTCGGCGTGGTTCGTACTCGCGCTCCGGCTGATGATGGGCATCGCGTTCCTGAACGCGGGGCTGTCGAAGCTGCTGGCTGCCGAGCCGTTCAGCGCGGCGGGCTACCTGCAGTTCGGCGTGAACCCCGCGAGCCCGCTGGTCGGGCTGTTCACGTGGATGGGTACGACCCCGTGGTTCGTCTCGATCGTCGACGTCGCCGTCCCGTTCGGACAGGTCGCCATCGGCCTCGGCCTCATCGTCGGTCTGCTGACCCGCCTCGCGGCGTTCTTCGGCGCCACGATGATGTTCTTGTTCTACTTCGGGAACTGGAGCGTCGAACACGGGCTCATCAACGGTGACTTCGCGTATCTGCTCGTGTTCCTCGCGGTCGCGGCGTTCGGCGCCGGCCGCATCCTCGGGTTGGACGCGCTGGTCGAGCGGTACGAGATCGACGGCACGCCCCTCGTGGAGAAGTACCCGGTCCTCGATTACGTCCTGGGCTGAACCCTCAGCTGTGATTTTTTATCCGTTCGAACGACGGAGGATCCGTTTTCCGGTGGCGGCTCCTCGTGACTGCGCTTTCGACGACGAACCCGGACTCCTTTTCGCGCCAAGAGTCGTACCGCACCCATGTCCGAGTCACGGTTCGCAACGCTGACTGACCTGCTCTCTCGCGAGCGGCGGAGCCCCGACCCGGCGCTCGTCCACGCGCCCACGGGCCGCCGATACGACTATCGCCGCGCGCTGACGAGCGCCTGGAAGGTCGCGCTGTTCCTCCGCAACGAAGGGGTTCGGGGCGGGATGCGCGTCGCCGTCGCGGACGACGACGCCCCCGAGGCCGTACTCTCCGTGCTCGGGGCGGGGTTGTTGGGGGCGACCGTCTCGTTTGCTCCCGACTGTCTCGACGGCCTGAAAGCACTCGTCGCGCCGACCGTCCGACTCGGCGAGTTCGACGCCGACCCGGGGACGCGGCTTGTCGGCTACGGATCGGAGCCCGCGGACCCGTCCGTCGCCTACTTCGAGCGCGACGTGTGGAGCGAGAACCCGACGCTCCCGCCGGACCGGCCCGCGCCGGACGACCCGCTGTTGGCCGCTGACGGCGCGACGTACGGCCACGCCTACCTTCTCCGCGCCGCGACGGGCGTGGCCGACATCCACGAGTTCACGACGGGGACAGAGGTCGTCGTCCGGGCTCGACTCGCGCATCCTGGCGTCCTCGTTGCGGGCGTGCTCGCGCCGCTCGTCGCCGGCGCCGTCTCCGTCGTGCCGGATAGGGAGACCGTCGGCGACGTCGCCGTCGGTGACGGCCCCGAGCCGGTGGTAGTCGACCCCGACACGCTGTCGTAGCTGCGAAGCTTTTTGTCCCCCGTTGCCGAGCCTCCGCCGTGCGCGACCGCCTCGCTGCCCTGGATTTCTACTACGGTTGGATCGTCGTCGCCGCCTGCTTTCTCGCCGCCGGCTGCCTGTTCGGGATGACTTACTCCTTCAGCGTGTTCTTCGACGCGCTGCGCGAGGAGTTCACCGTCGCGCCGGCCCGCGTCTCGCTCGTCTTCGGCGTCCAGACCGCGGCCATCTACGTCGGCGGCGCCGGGCTGGGCCGAGTGCTCGACCGCGTCGGCCCCCGAAAGCTGCTCGCCAGCGGCGCGTTGCTGCTCGCCGCTGGCATGCTCGTCGCCGCACGCGCGGACTCCTACGCGCTCCTCGTCGCCGGCTACGGGCTCACGACCGGCCTGGGAATGGGCTGCTGTTACGTCGTCGCGTACGCGACCGTTCCCTCGTGGTTCGGCCGCAGGCGCGGCTTCGCGAACGGCATCGCCGCGGCCGGGCTGGGTGCCGGTCTGCTCGTCGTCGTTCCAGCGGCGTCGTGGCTGCTCGGCGAACTTGGTTGGCGCGGCGCGTTCGACGCGCTCGCAGTCGGACTGTTCGCCGTGTTGGCAGTCGCGACGGCGGTGCTCGCGGCGCGGCCGGAGGACGTCGGTGCCGACCTCTCGGTGGAGTTTCCCGACGGGCGCGGCGACGACGAGGCGGACGGCGACGGCTCCGTCCGGGCGACGGTGCTGTCGCTGCCGTTCCTCTTCGTCGTGCTCGGGTGGGCGAGCGTGTACGCGACGCTGTACGTGCTCGTGAACCACCTCGTTCCCTTCGCTGCCGAGCAGGGTATCAGGTGGGCCGGCGTGACCGCCATCTCGGCGCTCGGCGTCGCGACGAGCGCGGCACGGCTCGCCATCGGCTACGTCTCCGACCGCACCGGACGCGTGCGCGTCTTCGTCGCCTGCTCGGTGCTGATGGGACTGTGTCTGCTCGCGCTCCCGTTCGCCCGCGGTCCCGCCGCGATACTCGCCGTCGCGGTCGTCTTCGGGGTCGGCTACGGCGGCAACGGCGCCCTGCTGTCGCCGCTCGTCGCCGACCTGTTCGGCCTCGACGACATCGGCACGCTGTACGGCATCGCCTCTGTCGCGTTCGCGCTCGCCGGCCTCTCTGCACCCCCACTCGCGACCGCCGCGTTCGAGTCGCTCGGCGAGTACACGCTCGTCTTCCTCGTCACGGGCGTCGTCGGCCTGCTCGGCGCGGGGTTCGTCGCCGCGGCCGGACGGACGGCGCCGGCGCGATAACCACCGCGGTCAGCGCGCGTCCCCGAGGTCGTCGAGCGCACCCGGGTTCTCGATAGAGGACATGTCGCCGAGGTCCTCGTCGGTGTATGTCGCCTCGACGGCGCGGCGGATGATCTTCCCGGACTGCGTCTTCGGGAACTCGTCGACGAACAACACCTCGCGGGGCCGGAACGGCTTACCGAGCTCTTCGCCGACGACGTCGCGGACCTCCTCGCGCAGCGCGTCCGTCTCCTCGACGCCCTCCTCGACGATGACGTACAGCACGACAGCGGTGCCAGTCGTGTCGTCCGGGACGCCGACGGCCGCGGCCTGGTTGACGGCGTCGTGCTCCATCGCCGCACCCTCGACCTCGGCAGGACCGACCTTCCGGCCGGCGACGTTGAGCGCGTCGTCCGCGCGACCGTGCAAGAACCAGAAGCCGTCCGCGTCCTTCTGCGCCCAGTCGCCGTGGTCCCACATGTCATCGAAGCTGGACCAGTACTCCTCCAGATAGCGCTCGTCGCCCGACCACAGCGACTTCGTCATCGACGGACAGGAGTCGCGCGCGACGAGGAAGCCGCGCTCGCCCGTCTCGGCGATGGATTCGCCCTGCGAGTTCACGATGTCGATGTCCATGCCGAGCCCCGGCCCGCCGAGCGTGCAGGGCTTCAGGTCGTTGATCGGCAGTGGGTTGAGGAAGCAGCCACAGATCTCGGTGCCGCCGGAGATGTTCATGATAGGCACCTCGCCGTTGCCGACGTTCTCGTAGAACCACATCCACGACTCGGGGTCCCACGGCTCGCCGGTGGAGCCGAGCAGCCGCAGCGAGGAGAGGTCGTACCCGTCGAGCCACTCGTCGCCCTGCTTGCGGAGCGCGCGGATGGCCGTCGGCGAGATGCCGAACTGCGTCAAGTCGTGGCGGTCGATCATCTCCCAGAACCGGTCCGGCCGCGGGTAGTCCGGCGCACCCTCGTACATGAAGATGGTCCCGCCGAACGTGTGGTTGCCGATGAGCGTCCACGGCCCCATCATCCAGCCGATGTCGGAGACCCAGAAGAAGCGGTCGCTCGGCTTCACGTCGAAGGTGAAGTGGAGCTCCTTCGCGCACTGCACCTGCGCGCCGGCGTGGGTGTGGACGATACCCTTCGGCTTCCCCGTCGTCCCCGACGAGTACAGCAGCATCGACTCGTCGCTCGCGTCGAGTTCGACCGTCTCGAAGCTGTCCGACCGCGACTCGACCGCGTCCGTCCAGAACGCGTCGCGGCCGTCGGTCATCGGCGGTTCGCCGGACTGCGTCCGGCTTTCCGAGGCGTCCACGGACGCCTCGCTGTCACCGAATCGGCGGTAGACGACGACCGAGCCGACGTCGGTGTCTGCCTCCGCGATGGCCTCGTCGGCGGCGTCCTTCAGCGTGACGCGGGAGCCGCGCCGCGAGAAGCCGTCTGCGGTGAACAGCACGTCGACCTCCGGGTCCTCGATGCGGGTGGCGGTCGCGTCGACGCCAAAGCCAGAGAAGATGGGGACGGCGACCGCGCCGACCTTGAAACAGCCGTAGAGGATGGCGATGACCTCCGGCACCATCGGCATGTACAGCGCGACGGTGTCCCCCTTCCCGACGCCGTGGTCGTCGAGGTAGTTCGCCACCTGGTTCGCCCGTCGCTGGAGCTCGTGGAACGTCACGTCACGCGTCTCGCCCTCCTCACCCTCCCAGATACAGGCGACCTTGTTGCGCCGCTCGCTGTCCCGCGCGGCGTGTCGGTCGAGGACGTTGTGGGCGATGTTGATGGAGCCGCCCGGATACCAGTCGGTGAACTGCGGACCGTCCGTGTCGTCGCGGACCGCGTCCGGCTCCTCGTACCAGTCGACGCCGAGATACTCCGGAAGCTCGCCCCAGAACCAGTCGACGCCGCTCGCGTCGACGCCGTCGACCTCCGTCGTGGTTCGCTCGATCAGCGACTCGTAGTCGTCGATGTCGTACTCCTGCATGAACGCCCAGACGTTCGTCGACTCGACGAACTCCCGCGACGGCTGGTGGACGATGCGGTCGAGCTCCTCGAGCGACCCGGTTTCGCTGCTCATGTCCGGGAGTGCGAACGGCCACGTCATAACGGTTTCTCGTACCACGTGAACCCGACCCCACGGGCGCGACGGGTGACGCGCGGCTTCGCCTTTCCGCGAACGGGGCCACGCGCTGGCGAGGAGTTTTGAACCGGGGCCACGTACCCCGTCGCATGTACGTCAGGGACGCGCGAAACCGCGACGAGGCGTGGCTCCTCGACCACATCGAGTCGATGGGGCTCGACGACACGGCGTTCCGCTCGCGGGACTACGTCATCGCAATGGACGATGACTCCTCGACAAGGGCGGGATTCGGCCGGTTCCGCGTCCACCGCGACGACGACGTCTGTGAGCTGACGAGCATCGGCGTGCTCGACGGCTGGCGCGGGCAGGGGGTCGGCGCCCACGTCATCGAGCGGCTGCTCCGCAACGCGGGAATCGAGGGATACGAGCGGGTGTACACGCTCACCCCGGAACACGAGTACCTCGCACAGTTTGGCTTCCGGCCGGTCGACGAGTCGGAGCTCCCGGAGAGTCTCGACCAGCGGCTCGCCGAGAAGCGCGAGCGCCACGACACCGTCGTCCCGATGGTCATCGACACCGAGCGGTTCCGGATGCCGGACCGGCTCCGCGAGCGATTCAAGGAGGCCGCAGAGGCCGCGCCCGCGGAGACGGAGCCGGAGGAGACGCCCGAGGACTTCGGTATCGACCCCGACGAGGCGACGTACAAGTACGACACCGGCTGAGCGGCCCCCGACTGCTCAGCCGAGCGTCGCGCGGAACCGCGCGACTGCGTCCGTCACGGCGGGCCACAGCAGCTCACCCTGCACGAGCGCGAAACCGGCGAACACGAGCGCGAAACCGACCACGGCGCCGACCGTCGGCACGTAGCCGAACAGCAGCGCGGCGAGCGCCGCGGCCGCGACCGGTTCGAGATAGCCGACGAGGTTCGTCCGCGTGGCGCCGACCGAGCCCAAGAGCCGGAAGTAGAGGAGGAAGGCGACGACGCCGGGGCCGACGACGAGGAAAGCGAGCGCCGCGAGCCCCGTCGTCGACGGCGCGACGGCGAGCGGTTCGCCGAGGGCGACGCTGCCTCCGTGTAACAGTCCCGCGCCGAGCAGCATCCCCCACCCCTGCAGCGCGCCGAGCGAGAGCTGTGGGGAGACGCGGCGAAGGAGGACGCTCCCGAGCGCGAACGCGAGCGTGGCGCCGAAGACGAGCGCCGCGCCCCCGACCGGAACGCCGCCGGTAGCGCCGGGGTTCGTCACCGCGAGCACGCCGAGAAACCCCACGGCTACGCCGGCGTAGCCGACCGGACGGAGCCGCTCGCCGCCGACGAGCAGCGGTGCGAGCAGCGCGGTGACGGCCGGCGACAGCGCGATGACCGTCGCCGCGACGGCGCCCGGAACCGTCTGTTGGCCGACGTACAGCAGCGCATGGTGGGCGAAGATGACGAACACGCCGACGACGGCGACGGCGAGGACGTCGTCGCGCGTCCGGGGACGAAGGCGCCGCGACCGGAGCGCGGCGAATCCGAGCACGAGCGCGCCCGCGAGGTCGTATCGTACCGCCGCAAAGAGCAGCGGCGGCCACTCTGCGACCCCCGCCTCGATGGCGACGAACGACCCACCCCACAGCAGCGCGAGCAGTCCGAAGGCGAACGGCTCCGTTGGTAGCTTCCTCCAATCGAAATGCGAAATCATAGTTCTTGATTCGGATAACGGTTCGAAGTTGATAAGCTACTCTAACTATATCTCCATTCATAGTGTAAAACTATGAAGATACGATCCGCGATTAGGATACGGTTCGAAAACCCTGCATCTGGTTGGAGAGGAGTGGAATTATGTCCGGTCCGAACTGCAGGCCGCTATGGACGAGCGCGACCTCCGCATCCTAAAGGCCATCGCGGACCTCGGGACGGGGAGCCCCGAACGCATCCACGAGGCGACCGACATCCCGGTGTCGACGGTCCACTACCGGCTCAACAATCTCCGCGACGCCGGCGTCATCGAAAACGACCTCTACGACATCGACCTCGACGCGCTCGGCCTCGGCGTGACCGTCCTCGTCGAGGTGTTGGCGGACTACGCGGGGAGCCACGACGACGTGGCCGCGGCCATCCGGGAGGTGGACGGGGTGACGACGCTGCTGTCGACGATGGGCGAGACCGACTTCGTCGCGGTCGCACATCTCCCGGACGACGACGCCGTCGGTCGGCTGCTCCGCGAGTTCGAGGAGATTTCCGAGGTGGAGCGGACGAACTCCACGTACGTCATCGAGACGCTGTACGACGACGCGCGGGCGCTGTCGTCGTACTCGTTCGACGCGCTCGTCGACGCGCTGGCCGACGAGTGAGGAGGGCGGCCGACGCGAGCCCGACCGTCGCGACTCACAAAGGTGCAAGGAGGAAGCCCATGGCTTTAGCCGTGGGAGCAATCCGACAACACTCGAAACAATCCACGGGCGATAGCAGGCCGACTCCCCAACGCTACCCACATAATTTTTAACATATCACACTGTATATAAAGACACAGATGGAGGTCAGGCGAACCGTTCCGGTCAAACTCTCGGTGCCCGATGATCGAGAGTATGACCTCCATCAGACCATCAAACAGTTCAACCACGCCTGCAACTACACCGTCCAGAACGACAAGAACGACGACGGCGATCTCATCCTCAACAAGTCCACCATCCACGACCGCGTGTACCACGACCTGCGCGACGAAACCGACCTCCCAGCCAACCTCTGTGTCCGCGCGTATTCGACGGCCGTCGAATCGATGAAAAGCACCGTAGCGGACTGGAAGCAAGGCAACAGCCGCCCGCTCCCCTCGTTTGACCAAGCGTCCGCCGTCTACGACAAGCGCACCCTGACGATTAAGGATAACCACTGCACGCTCTCCACGATCAACGGGCGCGTCAAGGCCGGCTTCGTGCTCGGCGACTACCAGCGGTCGTACCTTGATGATGAGGACTACGAGAAGCGGATGGGGACGCTTCACTACCGCCCGGACGAAGATGCCTTCTTCCTCCACATCGTCATCAAGAAAGAGGTCGAGGAACGTGACGGTGACAAAGTGTTGGGTGTGGATTTGAACCTCAAGAACGTCGCCGTGACCAGCACGGGGTCGTTCTACGACGGTGGCGAACTGTTGTGGGGGCAGAACCACTACTTCCGCGTGCGTCGAAGCCTTCAGCACAAAGGCACTCGCTCCGCCAAGCAGGTACTCCGGCGACTGTCGGGGCGAGAAAACCGCTTCGTGCTGAACCGCCTGCACACCATCTCTCGACGTATCGTGGAGGAAGCCGATGCCCACGGCTGTTCGTACATCGCCGTCGAACGGTTGACCCACATCCGCGAGCGGATGGATAACCGAGACGACCAAGTGAAGCGGCAGCTGCACAACTGGGCGTTCCGCGAACTGCAAGAGCAGATCGAGTATAAGGCCGCCCCGTACGGCATCCGCGTCGAGAAGGTTCCGCCTGCGTTTACCTCGCAAACCTGTTCGAAGTGCGGGCATCAGTCCAACACGAACCGCAACTCGGATGGATGGTTCGAGTGCACCGACTGTGGATACTCGGTTGATGGGGATTACAACGCGGCGAAGAACATCGGTGTGAAACTGCTAACTTTACCATCGGGCAAACGTCCCGATGGGTTGGGCGACGGTCATCTCGCCCTCAAGTCCGGGACGCTGAACGGGAACGGCGAGTACATCGCCTACTCCACCTCGGAGGTAGACCGGGAGTCCACAGACAAGCCCACGACTTCAGTCGGGGGTCGATGACAAACCGTTAAGCCGAGCCACCCGGAAGAGTGCGGTATGTTCGACGACGAGGAGCTCGCGGAGATCCGCGAGGCGAAGGAGTCGTGGGAAGAAGAGACCCGCGGCCCGACGGTCGACCGGTTCGGCGAACGGAAGGAGACGTTCACGACCGACACCGGCGGTCGCGAGGTCGATCCCATCTACACGCCCGACGACGTCGCGGATCTCGACTACGACGAGGACCTAGGCTTCCCCGGCGAGGAGCCGTTCACGCGTGGCGTCTACTCGACGATGTACCGCGGTCGGCTGTGGACGATGCGGCAGTACGCCGGGATGGGGACGGCGACGGAGACGAACGAGCGGTTTCGGTATCTCATCGACCAGGGCTCCTCGGGGCTCTCGATGGCGTTCGACCTGCCGACGCAGATGGGGTACGACTCGGACGCCGAGATGGCACAGGGGGAGGTGGGGAAATCGGGCGTCGCCATCGACTCGCTCGACGACTTCGAGACGGTGTTCGACGGCATCTCGCTCGACGAGGTGTCGACCTCGATGACGATTAACGCGCCCGCCTCAATCCTGCTCGCGATGTACATCGCCATCGGCGACAAGCAGGGCGTCGACCGCGAACAGCTCCGTGGCACTATCCAGAACGACGTGCTGAAGGAGTACATCGCGCGCAACACCTACATCTACCCGCCGGAGCCGTCGATGCGGCTCATCACCGACATCTTCGAGTTCTGCGCCGCGGAGGTGCCGAACTTCAACACCATCTCCATCTCCGGCTACCACATCCGGGAGGCCGGCTCGACCGCGGCCCAGGAGATAGCGTTCACCCTCGCGGACGGCATCGAGTACGTCGAGGCCGCCATCGAAGCGGGACAGGACGTCGACGAGTTCGCCCCGCAGCTCTCCTTCTTCTTCGCGTCGTACAACAACATCTTAGAGGAGGTGGCGAAGTTCCGCGCCGCCCGGCGAATGTGGCACACCATCATGGAAGAGCGGTTCGACGCCGAACAGCCGGAGTCGAAGCAGCTGAAGTTTCACACCCAGACCGCGGGCTCCACGCTCACCGCCCAGCAGATCGAGAACAACGTCGTTCGCGTGGGCTATCAGGCGCTCGCGGCCGTGTTGGGCGGCACGCAGAGCCTTCACACGAACGGGAAAGATGAGGCGCTGTCGCTCCCCACCGAGCAGTCCGTCCGCACGGCGCTTCGCACCCAGCAGATTCTCGCCCACGAATCCGGCGCGGCCGACACCATCGACCCGCTCGCCGGCTCCTACTACGTCGAGTCGCTCACCGACGAGATCGAACAGGAGGCGTTCGACATCATCGACGACGTCGACGACCGCGGCGGGATGAAAGACGCCGTCGAGTCCGGGTGGGTGCAGGGGCAGATCCAGGACGTCGCCTTCGAGCGCCAGCGCGAGATCGAGACCGACGAGCGGATCATCGTCGGCGTCAACGAGTACGAGGTCGACGAGGAGCCGAAAGAGGACATCGAAGAGGTGAGCGAGGAGGAACAAAAGCGCCAGCGCGAGCAGCTCCAGGCGCTGCGCGACGAGCGCGACGACGCGACCGTCGAGGCCGCGCTCGACGACCTCCGTAGCGCCTGTGAGACGGACGAGAACGTGATGCCGTACATCATCACCGCGGTGAAAGCGTACGCGACGGTCGGCGAAATCGCGGACGCGATGCGCGACGTGTTCGGCGAGCACCGGGCCGGCATCTGAGACGGGGGCTCCAGCCGCGCCGACGCGAAGGTGACCGACCCCTCGACCGGTGTGTGACTCACTCGCGGTCGTCGTGTCCAGCGAGGCGGATTTCGAACCGGGCGCCGCCGGCCTCCGATTCCGTCACGCCGACCTGCCACCCGTGTGCCCTCGCGATCTGTTGGACGATGGTGAGGCCGAACCCGGTTCCCTCCCCGGCCGTCGTGTAGCCGCGCTCGAACACCGCCTCGCGCTCGTCGGACGGAATCCCCGCTCCGTCGTCGGCGACGTAGAACCCCGCGTCGTCCGCGAGTGCACCGACACGTATCGTCAGCTGGGGAGGCTCGTCCGGTCGGCCGTGTTCGACAGCACCCCCGCGACCCTGCGAGCGGGGGCTCGTGGAGCCGTGCTCCACGGAGTTCCGGAACAGGTTCTCGAACAGCTCCTGGAGCCGGCTCTCGTCCGCCTCGACCACCAGGTCGGTCACGACCTCGAACGTCGTCCCGTCGCCGCTGACCTGCTCCCAAGCCTCCGTCGCCGTGGTCGCGACCGAAACCGACGACGTCTCGCCGACGCTGCGGCCCTGTTTCGCGAGCGCGAGCACGTCTTCGATGAGCGTCTCCATGCGCTCGTGGGAGCGGCGGATGGGCTCGATGTGGGGCGACTCCACCTCGCTGTCGAGCAGTTCGAGGCGACCCGTGGCGACGTTCAGCGGGTTTCGGAGGTCGTGGCTGACGACGCTCGCGAACTTGTCGAGTTGCTCGTTCTGCCGACTGAGTTCCCGTTCGCGGGTGCGGAGTTCGCGCTCGTCCGCCGACCGCGCGAGCGCGGTCTCGACGTTTGCAGCGAGGATGCGCGCCAGCGAACGGTCCGCCTCGTCGAAGGCGTCGGGCGTCGTCGCGGCGACGTTGAGCGTCCCGTACTCGCCGAGCGGGAGGATCATCAGCCCGCGGACGCCCGTGCCGGCGTTCACCGAGGCCTCGTACTCGGTCACGTCCGCGAGGACCGTCGCCTCGCCCGAGTCGAAGGTCCGCCACGCGAGGCTTTCGTCTCGCTCGAACACCTCAAGCTCGCCGAACTGTTCGAGTGCACGATCCGTCGCCGCCGCCGGCCGGAGGACGTTCGCGTCTGGGTCGTAGGAGCGGACGGAGACGAGCGAGAAGTCGAGAACGTCGCGCGCGGCGGCAATGGTCAGCTCCGCGATAGTCTCCGTCTCGGTCGCACTCATCAGCCCCCGGGTCGCGTCGTGGAGCCGCGCCAGCGTCTGCTCGTGGTCGGTCTGGGCGAGGGCGATAGCCGTCGTCCCCGCCAGCAGTTCGGCAAGCTGGATGTCGTCGTCGCCGAACGCATCGGGAGTCTGCGAGGTGACGACGAACACGCCGTGACCGTCCAGCGGAAGGATCACCGCGCTCCGCGCCGGCGTCTCCGGGTTCGGAATTCGTTCGGGCGGCAGCTCCCGGAGGTCGTCGACGACCCGTGAGGACCCCGACTCGAAGACCTCCCAGACGATCGTGTCGTGGTCCGTGTAGGTGAGGTCCATCTCCTCGCTGTACGAATCGCCAGCGGCCGAGACGGCAGTGAGCTCGAGCGCCTGCTCGGACTCGTCGTAGCGGTGGACGCTCGAGAGCGGGAGCCCGAGCACCTCCTCGGCGGCCTCGACCGCTATCCGTGCCACCTCGTCGGGCGTGGAGGCGCGGATCTGCCGGCGCGTGACCTCGTTGAGCGCCTCGAGCGTCCGTTCGCGCCGCTTGCGGTCGGTGATGTCGGTGTAGATGCCGTACGCCTCGTCCGTCCCGTCGATCGGGATGTTTCGGAACAGGAAGTCGCGCAGCTCACCGCCGGCCGTCCGCCGACGGACTTCCTCGACGACCTGCTCGCCGGCAGCGGCTCTCTCGTCGATTCGACGGCCCGCTGTCTGACGGTCCTCGGGCACGATCAGCTCATTCAGTGTCCGGCCGCTGGCCGTCGACTCGGTGTACTCGAACGCGCGCTCGAACGCAGAGTTGACCGACTCCACGACCGCCTCGCCGTCGCGAAGACTGACCGTCGCCGCCGGATCCGGGATCGACTCGAACACCGCCGCGAACCGGTCGCGCTCGCGCTCCAGCCGTCGCTCTCGGTCGGCCCGGTCGAGCGCAGCCTCGACGTTCGAGGCGAGCAGCTTCGCCAGCGTCACGTCCATCTCGTCGAACGCCCCGGCCGTCGTCTCGCCGATGAGGAAGACCCCGTGGTCGCCGAGCGGGAGCTGGATTTCGCTACGGATGGACGTCTCGGGGTTGTAGAGATCCGGCTCGTCCGCGAGGTCGTCCAGCACCGCCACCTCGCGACGCTCGAACGTCCGCCAGGCGAGACCCTCGTCTGGTTCGAACGCCGGCGGCTCGCCGACGAGATTCACGGTCGCGTCCGACCAGGCGACGGGGACGAGCGCGTCGGCCTCTTCGTCGTATAGGTGGACGCCATTGAGCCGGAGGTCGAGAATTTCGGCGGCCGCACTGCTCGCCCGGTCGGCGATCACGTTCGGACGCTCGGCGGCGATCAGCCGTCGCGTCGCGTCGAGCAGCGCGTCGAGACGGCGTTCGTACTCTGTCTCCCGGTCACCCGGGGCGCCACCGTCGCGATCACCCGGTGGTCCGCACATGCCACCACCTGTAGCTACGATGGTATATGAACACTGGCCTCGGCTCGGCGCGCCGGCCGGCTCCATCGACCGGGACGACTTTTACGACGGGCCCGATGGGGCCCGTATGCACTTCGACCACGCCGGCATCGCGACGACTGAAGCCGATTCACTCGTCTTCCTTTTCGAGGACCTGCTCGACTGCGAGGTCGTCCACGAAGAGCTGTTCGACGGGATGGAGGTGATTTTCCTCGATCTGGGTAACGGCTATCTCGAGCTACTCGAGCCGATGGACGGCGAGGGTGCCATCGCGAGCTACCTCGAGAACAACGGGCCGGGCATCCACCACCTCGCGTTCGCGACCGACGACATCGACGCAGCCCTCGACCGCGCGCGCGACCGCGGCGTCGAGCTGATCGACGAGGAGCCTCGCCCCGGGGCGTGGGGCCACGACGTGGCGTTCTGCCATCCGAAGTCGACGGGGGGGATCCTCGTCGAGTTCGTCGAGCACTGACGCCGAGGTCCGTATCGAAACCGGGCAGCGCTAGCGGTCGAGCAGTTCGGCGGTGAAGGTGTTCGTCTCGTCGGGCGGCTCCTCGAACCACCGGGCCTCGGTGACCGCGGCGTCATCGGGGACCGACACGTCGCCGTCCCCCTCGGCGGTGAAGACGACCGTCACCATCGGATACGACGGCGGCAAGAGCTCCCCCGGCTCTATTTCGCGTTCCACCTCGCGGACGATGTGTTTCTCGCGGACGTAACAGAAGCCGGTCGCGGTGGCCTCGACGCCGGTCGACTCGCGCACCTCGCGCTCGGCCGTCTCGACGAGCGACTCCTCCCCTTCGTACGTCGCGCTCGGGTGGCCCCAGCCGTCGACCTCGGGGTGGCGGACGAGCAGCACCCGCCCGGCCTCGTCTCTGACGACGGCGCCCGCGTCGGCGAGCATCCCGTACTCCTCGACGACCGCCAGCCCACCCTCGTACAGCTCCGGCTCGTTCACCGTCCGCTCTTCGACGAGCTCGTAGGTCCCGAACCGTTCCCGGAGGGCGTTCAGCTCGCGGCTCGCGCCGAGCCGCGCCTGCATCCGGGGGCTAAACTGCTCGTCTTCGTGTTTCCACGGTGGGTCGAACGGGAGGTCGGCTGCGTCGTACTCCGTCGTCTCGCCGTCGACGGTGATCGAAACGGTTCCCGTGGACTCGTCCGCCTCCACCTCGGCGTCGTCGGCGTCGACGGTCTCGTCGACCCAGTCGGCGTCGCCCCTGAGGAGGTCGACCTCGCCGAGCATCTCTTCGGCGTCCTCGGCCCGCTGCTCGTCCTCGCCTGTCATCGTCCGGGCGTTGCGGCGCGGGCGTAAAACCCCCGCGGCCCACACCAACGAGGATTGAGCGATGACCCGCCGCCGCGAGCGCGCTGTCAGCCGAAGTTTTCCACCTTCGCGCCGTCCATCGTGCCGCCGGCCGCCTCGACGGCCGTCCCGGCGAGGTCGAGGAACTCCGCGAAGCCGTAGACGAACAGCTGTTGGCCGTCGTACGCCTCCGCGACGGCCTCGACGACCGCGTCGTCGTCCGCGAGCACGAACACCGTCGCGCCCGCGGCCGCGACCGCGGCGAGCCGGTCCTCGTGGACGGGAGCGTCGTCGCGGTAGACGACGGTCACGTCGTTGCCGTCCCGGAGCGCTGCCTCGGCGATGCCGACCGCGGGGCCGACGCCCGGCCCGCCGGCGAGAACGAAGCTTTCGGACTCGCCTTGGTAGAAGTCCGCGCCGAACGGCCCGGTGACGGTGACGGTCGACCCGGCTTCGAGGTCGAGCAGGAACGCGGAGAAGGCGCCGCCCTCCTCGGAGTCATAGGAGACGGTGAGCTCGAACGTCTCCTCGGTGTCGGGCGACGAGACGGTGTAGAAGCGCGACTCGTCGTCGCCACCGAGAGTCGCCGTGAGCTTCACGAACTGACCGGGGGCAGCGGCGAATCCGTCCGGCGTCGCGAGGTCGATCGCGACGGTGTCCGGGCCGACGTCGCGGACGGCCCGAACCGTGGTTGCAGTGGGGTCCATAGCCGGAGATACCGCCCGCGTCGAAAGGGACTTTCGGTCGTGTCGGCGGGCGTTCGCTGGAGGAGTTCGGCGGCTCTTCGGCGACGGTGGACGAACGGTCACAACCGTCGCCGATCGGCGTTCGTTTCGGACGTTCCACGGAGGAAAGCGGGCGAGGCAGGGGTATTCAGAAGCCTTAACGTGCATCGGATGAAAGCGCCAGCTAGTATGCCAGAGGACCTCAACTGGGCCATCGGCGGCGAAGCCGGCGATGGGATCGACTCTACCGGGAAGATCTTCGCCCAGGCCCTCTCGCGTGCGGGACGCCACGTCTTTACCTCGAAAGACTTCGCCTCCCGTATCCGCGGTGGGTACACCGCCTACAAGGTTCGAACGTCCGTCGACCGCGTCGAGAGCGTCGTCGACCGGCTCGACATCCTCATCGCCCTCACCGAGCGGACCGTCGATGAGAACATGGACGAACTACACGACGGTTCCGTCATCATCTACGACGGCGAGCGGACGATGATGTCCGACTTCGAGGCACCCGAGGAGACTATCGGCCTCGACGTCCCCTTGAAGCGGCTCGCCGAAGAAGCCGGGGGCGCAATCATGCGCAACATCGTCGCCCTCGGCGCGGCGTGTGAGGTCGCCGACTTCCCCATCGAGAACCTCGACGAGGCGCTGGAGAAGCGCTTCGGCGGGAAGGGGGAGGCCATCGTCGAGAACAACAAGGAGGCGGCCCGTGTCGGTCAGGAGTACGTCCAGGCGGAGTACGACCTCGACACGCCCTACGAACTGGAGACGACCGACAACGACTACGTCCTCCTCAACGGCGACGAGGCAATCGGGATGGGCGCCATCGCTGCCGGCTGCCGGTTCTACGCCGGCTACCCCATCACGCCAGCGACGGACGTGATGACCTACCTCACGGGTCGCATCGACCAGTACGGCGGCAAGGTCGTCCAGGCGGAAGACGAGCTGTCGGCCATCAACATGGCGCTCGGCGCCGCCCGCGCGGGCGCCCGGTCGATGACCGCCACCTCCGGGCCCGGCATCGACCTGATGACGGAGACGTTCGGGCTCGTCGCCACCTCGGAGACGCCGCTCGTCATCGCCGACGTGATGCGCTCCGGCCCGTCGACGGGCATGCCGACGAAACAGGAGCAGGGCGACCTCGACATGGCGCTGTACGGCGGCCACGGCGAGATTCCGCGGTTCGTGCTCGCGCCGACGAGCGTCTCGGAGTGTTTCTGGAAGACCGTCGAGGCGTTCAACCTCGCCGAGCAGTACCAGACGCCGGTGTTCCTGCTCTCGGACCTCGCGCTCGCGGTGACCGAACAGACGTTCCCGCCCGAGGCGTTCGACATGGGCGACGTCGAGATCGACCGCGGGAAGGTCGTCGACGACGACACCATCGGCGAGTGGCAGACGGACGACGGGAAGTTCAAGCCCCACGCGCTCACCGAGGACGGCGTCTCCCCGCGCGCGTTCCCCGGTACGGACGGCGGCGCACACATGTCGACGGGGCTCGAACACGACGAGCTCGGCCGGCGGACGGAGGACACCGACATGCGCATCGAGCAGGTCGACAAGCGCAATCGGAAGGTCGAGACCGCCCGCGAGCGGGAGAACTGGTCCCCCCGCGAGTTCGGCGACCCGGACAGCGAGAACCTCGTCGTCTCGTGGGGCTCGAACGAGGGCGCCATGCGCGAGGCGATCGAGCTGCTCGAAGACGAGGGCGTCGACGTGCGGTTCCTCTCGGTACCGTACATCTTCCCGCGGCCGGACCTCACGGATGCGTTCGACGAGGCGGAGAACGTCGTCGTCGTCGAGTGTAACGCGACGGGGCAGTTCGCGGACGTGCTCGAACACGACACGCTTCGGCGGGTCGACCGCCTGAACAAGTACAACGGCGTCCGCTTCAAAGCGGACGAGCTCGCCGGTGACCTCAAGGAGAGCCTTGGAATCGCCGGCGGCGAGGAGGTGGAGGCAGAATGAGCTCAGATCAGGTCAGATTCGTCGACTTCAAATCCGACAAACAGCCCACGTGGTGTCCCGGCTGCGGCGACTTCGGGACGATGAACGGCATGATGAAGGCGCTCGCGAACACGGGGAACGACCCCGACAACACGTTCGTCGTCGCCGGCATCGGCTGTTCGGGCAAGATCGGGACGTACATGCACTCGTACGCGCTCCACGGCGTCCACGGGCGCGCGCTCCCGGTCGGGACGGGCGTGAAGATGGCCAATCCGGACCTCGAAGTGATGGTCGCGGGCGGCGACGGCGACGGCTACTCCATCGGCGCGGGTCACTTCGTCCACGCCGTGCGCCGGAACGTCGACATGACGTACGTCGTCATGGACAACCGCATCTACGGGCTGACGAAGGGACAGTTCTCGCCCACCAGCCGCGAGGACTTCGAGACCTCCACGTCCCCGGACGGCACCCACCAGCAGCCGGTGAACCCGCTCGCACTCGCGCTCGCCGCAGGCGGCACGTTCATCGCACAGTCGTTCTCCTCGGACGCCCAGCGTCACGCCGAGATCGTCCAGCAGGCCGTCGAACACGACGGCTTCGGCTTCGTCAACGTGTTCTCACCCTGTGTCACGTTCAACGACGTGGACACGTACGACTACTTCCGCGACTCGCTCGTGGACGTCGGTGAAGGAGAACACGACCCCGCCGATTACGACGCCGCGAAGGAGAAGATCCTCGACCGCGACACGGAGTATCAGGGCGTCCTGTATCAGGACGAAAGCTCCGTCCCGTACGAGACGCGCGAGGGCGTCGAGGGGAACATGGCCGACATCGACGACTTCGACCCGAGCGACGCGATGGACCTCGTCCGCGAGTTCTACTGAGCGGCCGCGTCACTGGTTTTGCGTTTCGCTCCCGCTTCGGCGGCTCCACCTTCGACGGCAGGACAGCCCGGCGCGTCCAGCCGGCAGTCGCGGGGTCGCTGTCTCCACGGGTAACCGAAACGAATGATACGCGGGAACTCCGGACGTACTGTATGAACGGAGACGAGCGCGACAGCTTCGACGTCGTCGTCGCCGGCGCGGGTCCCGCCGGCGGGCAGTGCGCCCGCGACCTCGCCGCCCGCGATTACGACGTCCTCCTCCTCGAGACGGAGGCCGAAGCGGCGTTCCCGCGCCAGAGCAACAAGTCTACCGCGGGGACGTTCCCCTCGATGCTTGCTTCGTTCGGCGTCCCCGACCGCCTCGTCGAGCAGTTCACCGACAGCGTCGTCGTGGAGTCGCCGAACGACCACTACACGCAGGACCAACCCGGCGCAGTCCTCGATTTCGCCGCCTTCAAACAGTGGCTCGTGGACGAGGCCCGCGACCGCGGCGCGACCGTGTGGTTCGACTCGCGCGTCAGCGGGCCGATCACCGAGGGCGACCGGGCCGTCGGCGTGAAGTACGACGGGGGCGAGGAGGTGTACGCCGACGTCGTCATCGACGCGACGGGACCGGCCGCGCCGCTCGCGAAGGAACTCGACGTGGTCGACCTCCACCGCGGGAACCAGGCCATCGGCATCGACTACAAGCTCGAAGGGCTCGACCTCGGCCACGATGGATACGCCGACCTCCACGACGCGATGATGCTCCGGCTCGACCACGACATCGCCCCCGGCGGCTACTCGTGGATATTCCACACGGGCGGGGACACCGCGAAGGTCGGCGTCTGTTACATCCAGAACGAGCGCCACCAGCAGCTCGCCCGCGAGGACATGCGCATCGACGACTACCTCGACTACTGGCGAGAGACCGACCCGCGGCTGCAGGGCGCCGAGCCGGTCGAGGGAGAACACATCCTCCGCGGCTCCGCGCACATCCAGATGCCGGGGAACCTGAGCACGGACGGCCTCATGGCCATCGGCGACACCGTCCCGACAATCGATCCGCTGTGGGGCGAGGGCATCCACAAGGGGATGAAGTCGGGCCGGGCGGCGGCCATCGCAACCGACCACTGTCTCTCCTTGGACACGCCGGACCCCTCTGCCGAGCGACTGTCCGTGTACGACGACCTCTGGCACGAGCGCGTCGCCCCGAACATGTCCAACCGCCTGCTGATGACGGAGCTTTTGTATCTCGTCCCGAACGAGCGGTACGACCGGTTCATCGAAGATCTCAAGAACCTCCCTCCGGCGACGCTGTCGAAGGCCAACGACGGAAAGCTCAGCGCGCTCGTACGCCTGCTCGGCCCGAGCGACCTGAAGTACCTCACGAAGCTCATCCGCGACCGCATTGCCGACCCGCACGACCGCTGGAGCCCGCTCTCCTGACGGCCGCCGCGCTGCGACCGCAAGCCGTTTTCCCGTCGGCGCCGTACCGCTGGCAATGTCTCAACGACAGACCAGTTTCGACGTACCGGAGCGTGGCGGGATGTCGACGCTCGGCCTCGGCACGTGGCAGAACGAGGAGCCTGGACAGTGTGCCGACTCCGTCGAGACGGCGCTGAACGTCGGCTACCGGCACGTCGACACCGCCCAAATCTACGGCAACGAAGACGCCGTCGGCGACGGCATCGCCGCGGCTGACGTCGATCGCGAGGACGTGTTTCTCGCCTCCAAGGTGTGGATCAACAAGCTCGGCGCCGACGACGTCGTCTCGTCGACGAAAGAGAGCCTCCGGAAGCTCGGTACGGAGTACGTCGACCTGATGTACGTCCACTGGCCGGCCGGCGACTACGACCCCGCCGAGACGCTGCCGGCGTTCGCAGAGCTGCGCGACGAGGGGCTCGTCGACCGCATCGGCGTTTCGAACTTCGAACCGCATCACGTGGACGCCGCCCGTGACGTCCTCGACGACGGCCCGTTCGCGAACCAGGTGGAGATGCACCCGCTGCTCCAGCAGACCGAGCTCCGCGAGTACGCCGAGGAGACCGACGTCGAACTCGTCGCCTACTCCCCGCTCGCCCGCGGGAAGGTGTTCGACGTGCCGGAGCTGACCGAAATCGCCGAGAAACACGACGCCAGCGAGGCGCAGGTGAGCCTCGCGTGGCTTCGGGAGAAGGAGGTCACGACCATCCCGAAGGCCACGAGCGAGGCGCACATCCGCGACAACTGGGAGAGCCTCGGCGTCGACCTCGACGACGAAGATATCGCGACCATCGACGCCATCGACCGGACGGACCGGCGCGTCAACCCCGACTTCGGCCCCGATAGCTGGGGCTGAATCGAACTCAGCGAACCGAATCGAGCAGCAGCTTCTGTTCGACGCGCTTCACCTCGTGTTGCACGTCGCGAACCGCGTCGATGTTCGCCGAGATGGAGCTGACGCCCTCGTTGACGAGGAACCGAACCATCTCCGGCTTCGAGCCCGCCTGCCCGCAGATTGAGGTTGCGACGTCGTACTCCCGGCAGGTCTGGATGACCTCGCCGATGAGCGCGAGCACGCCGGGGTGGAGCTCGTCGAACCGGTCCGCGACGTTCTCGTTGTTCCGGTCGACCGCGAGCGTGTACTGCGTCAGGTCGTTCGTCCCGAACGACGCGAAGTCGATGCCGGCCTCGCACATCGACTCGACGGTGAGCGCGGAGGCGGGCGTCTCGATCATCACGCCCCAGCGGCGCTTCTCGGGGTCGACGCCGGCCTCTTCGAGGAGGTTCCGCGCACGGATGACGTCCTCGGCGTCGTTCACCAAGGGGAACATCACCTCCACGTTGTCGTATCCCATCTCGAACAGTCGGCGGAACGCCTCGAGCTCGTGAGCGAACACGTCCGGCCGGTCGAGCGACCGTCGGATGCCCCGGTAGCCGAGCATCGGGTTGTGCTCGTGGGGCTCGTCGCTCCCGCCCTCGAGCTGGCGGAACTCGTCGGTCGGGGCGTCCAGCGTGCGAACCCGGACGGGTCGCGGGTAAAATTCGTCGGCGACCCCGCGGATCCCGTCGACGATCTCCTCGACGTACGCCTCCTCGCCGTGGTCGTCGATGTAGCGGGCCGGCGTCTTGTTCGTCGAGAGGATCATGTGCTCCATCCGGAGCAGGCCCACGCCGTCCGCGCCGGTCTGGGCCGCGCGGTGGGCGGCCTCCGGGATAGACACGTTCACCTTCACCTCCGTCGCGGTCATCGGCTTTACCGGATTCTGCGGCCGGATGTCCGCGTGTTCTTTCTCCTCGTCTTCGTCGGGTTCCTCGATCCCGCCGGTGACGGTTCCCTTGTCGCCGTCCATCGTGACCGGCTGGTCGTCCGAGAGCGTCTCCGTCGCGGTGCCGGCGCCGACCACCGCGGGGACGCCGAGTTCACGAGAGACGATGGCCGCGTGGGAGGTCATCCCACCTTCGTCCGTGACGATTCCAGAGGCGCGTTTCATCGCGGGCACCATGTCCGGCGTCGTCATCTCGGTGACGATAACGTCACCCTCGCCGACCTTGTCGAGCTGGTCGAGCTTGCGGACGATGCGGACCGGCCCGGCCGCGATGCCGGGCGAGGCGCCGAGCCCCTGAACCAGTACGTCGCCGTTCTCCTCGCCGCCGTCAGAGGTCGCCGTCGCGCCCGACGACTCGGAAATGGTCGTGATGGGTCGCGACTGCAGCATGAACACGTCGTCGCCGACGATGGCCCACTCGACGTCCTGCGGGCTGTCGTAGTGGTCCTCCGCGCGGCGGCCGAGCTCGGCGAGCTTCGCGATCTCCTCGTCGGAGAGGACGAGTGCGTTGCGCTTGTCTTCGGGCACCTCCCGCTCGACGGTCTCGCCCGTCTCGAGGTCCTTCTCCATCATCGTCTTCTTATCGGCGACGGTGGTCTCCAGCGGCTCGCCCGTCTCGCGGTCGACGACGTAGTTGTCCGGGGAGACGGAGCCGGAGACGACGGCCTCGCCGAGCCCCCACGCGGCCTCGATGATGATCTTCGGCTCGCCCGTCGAGGGGTGAGAGGTGAACAGCACGCCGGACTTGTCCGCGTCGACCATCCGCTGGACGACGACGGCGATGTCGACCTTGCTGTCGTCGAACCCCTGTTCGCCGCGGTAGTAGATGGCTCGCTGGGTGAAAAGCGAGGCCCAGCACTCCTTGATGCGCTGGATGAGCGCGTCGCCCTGCACGTTGAGGAACGTCTCCTGCTGGCCGGCGAAGGACGCGTCGGGCAGGTCCTCTGCCGTCGCCGAAGAGCGGACGGCGACGAACGCGTCGCCGTCGTCGAGGTCGGCGTACGCGTCGAGGATGCCCTGTCGCATCTCCGCGGGCATCTCCGTCCCGAGGATGAGCTCCTCGGCGCGGCGCTCCGCGCCCGCGAGCGCTTTCGAGTCCTCCGGGTCGACGTCGACCGCCTCGAACAGTTCCTCGTCGATGCCGGTTTCTTCGATGAACGTCCGGTAGCTGCCGGCGGTCACGACGAAGCCCGGCGGAACCGGGAGTCCGGCCCCCGTCATCTCGCCGAGCGAGGCACCCTTCCCGCCGACTGCTCCGAGGTCCTCCGACCCGATCTCGTCCAGCCACAGTACGGGCCCCTCCGCACGCTGTGTCATTACCCGCCGCTTCCTTGCCGGAGACCTTAGGTCGTTCGGAAGGCGGGATTCGCGCGATGTTTGCCGAACCGGGAGCGGGCGGTGCCGCCTGCGTGAAACGGGCGCCGAATTAGGCTACAGCGAGCGCCTACGCCTCCACGATGTCGTCGGACGGCTGCTCCGGGACGGTCACCTCGCCGTCCAGCGCCACCGCAGCCGTCCCGCCGACGCGCACCCGCCCGGTCGCCGTCGCCTCGCTCGCGTCCACGCGGACGAACCCGTCGCGGTCGAGGAAGTGGCCCTGTTCGAACCGCATCTCGTCGGGCGTCGGGTCGAAGGCGCCGAAGCGGTCGAGATACGCGCCGCAGGCGCCCGACGCCGTCCCGGTCACCGGATCCTCCGGAACCCCCGCGCCGGGGACGAAACAGCGACCGTGGAGCGTCGACTCGGCTTCCAGCGTGTCGAAGGTGAACACGTAGACGCCGGCGCAGTCGTGGTCGTCGGCCAACCGTTCGATGGCCCCGAGGTCGGGGGCCATCCCGCTCAGGTCGGAGAGATACTCGACGGGCACGACGAGGAACGGGAGCCCGGTGCTCGCGCGGGCGATCGGCAGGTCCGCGCCGAGTCCGTCGAGCGCCGTCTCGCGGACGCCGAGCGTCTCGGCGAGCTCCTCGTAGCTGACGTCGATCTCGCGGATCTCCGGCTCGTTCTGGCTCATCCACACCGTCCCGTCGTCGAGTTCGACGTCGAGGACGCCGACGTTCGTCTCGAGGGTGTGCGTGCCGTCGTCGAGGGCCGCGACGTCGAGGTCGGGGTCGCCAAGGACCGCGTGGCTCGCTATCGTCGCGTGGCCACAGAGATCGACCTCCTGTGTCGGCGTGAAGTACCGGACCCGTCGGTCGGCGTCGTCGCTCGACAGCAGAAAGGCGGTCTCGGAGGCGTTCAGCTCGCGTGCGACCGCCCGCATCGCCTCATCGCTCAGCCCGTCGGCGTCCGGGACGACCCCCGCGGCGTTTCCAGAGAGCGGGGTGTCGGTGAACGCGTCGACGAGCAGCGCCCGGCGTGTCTCCATACCCGCCGGTCGGCGGGTCCGCTCACAAAGCTTGTGCTCGCGAGCGGTCTCCGGCTCGTGCGTCTCACCAGTAGTCGCGGTGGACGGCCGCGCCCGCCTCCGGCAACACCGGTCCGACCGTCTCGACGTCCGCGGCCCCGCGGTCGAAGATTTCGGAGGACGGAACGACGAGGTCTCCCCCCGCGAGGTCGGCGGCCCGCTCCGCGGAGACGGAGTAGACGACCGCGCCCAGCTTCGCGCTGTAGATGCCGCCCGAACACATCGGGCACGGTTCGGTGCTGGTGTACATGACGGTCTCGCGGCACGTCTCGTGGGAGAGTTCCGCGGCGGCGCGCTTCGCCAGCGTGAGTTCGGGGTGGCGCCGGAGGTCGTCGGCCGTGTTGACGGCGTTCCGCTCCTCCATCACCACCTCGCCGTCGTGGATCAAGAGCGAGCCAAACGGCTCGTCGCCGCGGTCGGCCGCCTCGCGGGCGAGGGTGAGCGCACGCTCCATGTACCGCTCGTGGTCGAGGGCGTCGAGGTTCACGGTGGGGAATGAGTCGCCGCCGACTTCAGTGTGGCCGCGGCACGACCGTCGTGTCCCGGTGAGCGAACTCATCTGCGCGACGAACGACCATCATTTAACCTCGCGCGGCTCCGACGCCGGAACATGAGCGAGCTCCCGGACGATTTCAAGACGACGATCACCAACTGGGACTACATCTACGACCTCTGTCGCACCGTGTCGAATCAGGTGAAAGCCGACGAGTTCGAGCCGGACGTCGTAGTGGCGCTGGCGCGCGGCGGCTGGTTCGCCGGCCGGTGTCTCTGTGACTTCCTCGGGCTCGACGATCTGACGAGCCTGAAGATGGAACACTACGTCGGCACGGCACAGAAGTCCGGCGACCCGCAGGTACGCTACCCGATGCCGGAGGGCTCCGTCGAGGGGAAGGACGTGCTCGTCATCGACGACATCGCCGACACCGGCGGGAGCATCAGCCGCGCCCACGAGTACGTCACCGAGCGCGACGCCGGCGAGGTGCGGACGGCCACCCTCCAGCTGCTCGGGACGAGCGAGTTCGACCCCGACTTCGTCGGCGAGGAGCTCGACGAGTGGGCGTGGATAGTCTACCCGTGGAACTTCATCGAGGACATGATCGACCTCACGGTGGGCGTGATGGAGAAGTCGGACGCGGAGACGTTCACCCGCGACGACATCCGGGACGCGCTCGCCGCGTACCACGACATCGAGCGCATCGAGATGGAGATCGCCCAGCCGAACCGACTCGGCGAGGTGCTCTCCGAGATGGAGCGCCGGGAGGTGATCGAGCCGTCCGGGCAGGGCGAGTGGCGGCTTGCCTGACCGGATACGGCTGCCGGGACCGGCGTCAGGCCGGGAACGCGATGACCAGTGAGAACAGCGTCAGCGGAACGGCAAAGAGGGCAGCGTACCACGCGCCGCCGGCCGCGAGCAGCGCCCACGTCGAGAGCCCATAGCCGGTCGGGTCCCAGTCGACGCCGACTCGGGGAAGCCCGAGGACGCCGATGAGCGGGGTACCGACGACGTAGCCGACCGACAGCGGAACGACCAGGTCGAGGATCGCGTTCGCCATCCGGCCGCCGGCGCGCGGCCCCTCCGTGTCGACGCCGACGAGCGCGGCCCCGACGCCGACCACGAACGGGAGCGACGCCGCGAGGCCGACGAGGACGTACGTGACGTACGGCGAGTCGAACGGCGGGAGTGCGGCGAACAGCGCACGCAGCCGTCCGGAGAGCAGGAACGGCGCCCAGCAGACCGTCGCGACCGCGCCCGGAAGGAAGACGAACGCGACCGCGTAGAGCCAGCCGAGGAGCTGGTCGCCGAGCGTCTGGAGGAGGCCCACGTGGTCGCCGAGCGTCTGGAGGAGAACCGCGTGGTCGCCGAACACTTCGAGGAGGACCATGCCCGCGTGCTGTTCCACGACCGGCAAGTGTCTTCTCCCGTGACACATGCCGGTGCGGAACGGTTTTTCAGGGCGCCCGCGGGAGGGAGGAGTATGCTCGGCGTTGACCCGGGAGGACAGCCATCTCGGCTGGTGCGGCGGGGACCGCCGAACCGTCGGAGGGGTGACCGCCGGTGAGCCTGTTCGACATCTTCGCGACGGCCATCCTCCCCATCGTGGCCATTGCGGCCGCGGGCGTCGGCCTCGGCCGGTTCACCGACGTCGACCCCGGACCGCTCAACACGGCGATCGTCTACGTGCTCGCGCCGGCGCTCGTCGTTCACAGCCTCGCGACGACGGCCTTCACCGGCGAGACCATCCTCAAGGTGACGCTGTCGGTCGTCGCGTACGTCGTCGGGATGCTCGTCGTTGCCGAGGCTGTCGGCCGGCTCGTCGGGCTCGCGGAGCCGAAGCTGTCCGCACTCGTGCTCGCAGCGACGTTCCCCAACGCCGGTAACTTCGGCATCCCGCTGTCCGACTTCGCATTTCCCGACGGAGGGCGAGCCGTCGCGGTGCTGTATCTCGGCGTCCAGGCCGTGTTGATGTTCACGGCCGGGACCTACGTTGCGTCGCGGGCGGGCGGGGCCAGCGGCCGGCGCGGGCTCCGCCGGGTGGCGACGCTCCCGCTCGTGTGGGCCGTCCCGGTCGCGCTCGGGCTGCGGTGGCTGGGGCTCGTCCCGCCGGCCGACACGACGGCGGTGCAGACGCTGAAGCTCGTCGGCGACAGCTCAATCCCGCTGATGCTGCTCGTCCTCGGCGTGCAGCTCTCGCGGACCGACTACGGGGCGGCGCTCTCGCAGGCGGTCGTCCCCTCCGTGCTGAAGCTCGCGGTCGCGCCGGCCGTCGGCGTCCTCATCGCGCTCGGCGTCGGCTTCGACGACCCGACGGTCGCGCGGGTGTTCGTCCTCGAGTGTGCGACCCCGGCGGCCATCACGCCGCTCATCCTCGTGACGGAGTTCGCGGGCGACGCCGACGCGGGGGGCGTCACGGCCCCGGAGTTCGTGAGCACGACCGTCCTCGTGACGACGCTCGCGTCCGTCCCCGTCCTCACCGTCCTCATCGCGCTGCTGCGCGACGGGCTCGTCGGCTAGGGAAACCGTACGCTTTAGCCCGCGCCCCACAAGCCACGGACATGATCGGTTTCATCGGCGGCTCCGGCATCTACGACTCGCTTCCGCTCGAAGACACCCACGAAGAGGACGTGACGACGCCGTACGGCGACCCCGCCGCCCCCGTGACGGTCGGGTCGATGCCCGACGGAACCGAGGTTGCGTTCCTCCCCCGGCACGGCCGGAACCACGAGTACTCGCCGACGACGGCGCCGTACCGTGCGAACGTCTACGCGCTGAAGGCGCTCGGCGTCGAACGCGTCCTCGCGTCGAACGCCGTCGGCTCGCTGCGCGAGGAGCTGCCGCCACGGACGCTCGTCGTCCCGGACCAGATTTTCGACCGGACGCGCCACCGCGAGTACACCTTCTTCGACGAGGGACCGGTCGTCCACATGCCGTTCGCGGAACCGTACTGCCCGCATATGAAGCGCCATCTCGCCAACGCCGCCCGCGAGGCAGCCGACGCCGACGTCGTCGAGGACGGCACCTACGTCTGTATCGAAGGACCGCAGTACTCCACGAAGGCCGAATCCGAGCATTTCCGCGCGTCGGGCTTCGACGTCATCGGGATGACTGCCATCCCGGAGGCGAAGCTGGCACGCGAAGCCGAGCTCTGTTACGCAACCGTGACCGGCGTCACCGACTACGACGTCTGGAAGGCGGAGAGCGAAGTGACGCTCCAGGAGGTGCTCGACAACGCCGCGGCCAACGAGTCCTCCATCAAGGAGACGGTACGCGAAGCAATCGAGTCGATGCCCGAGACGCGCGACTGCGACTGCGACCACGCCGTCGAGGGGGCGGTGAACACGCCCGCCGAAGCGGTCCCCGAGGAGACGCGAGAGAAGGTCGACCTGCTCGTCGGCGACTACCTGTAGCGGTCCCCCTGCCCCGGGAGTTATCAGCCGCGCCCCGGTGGGCAGGGTATGGACCCCACCGTCCAACTGCTCTCGCACGAGGCGACCGGCTGGAAGGCCGGCCTCTACGACGACATCGAGGCGACGCTCCGCGCGCCCATCGTCAACTCCGTGTGGCGCGTCGCGATGGCTCACGAGCCGGCGCTGTTCCGCCACGCGTGGCACCAGCTGAAGCCAGTCTTCGAGACGCGTCGGTTCGCCGCCTTCAGCGTCGCCTACCGGGACGCCGTGCTCTCGGGCGTCAACGCGGACGAGCGCGACCTCGCGGCCCACCTCTCGCCGAGCGCGGCGGGCGAACTCCGCGGCCAGCTCGCCACCTTCGACGTCGTCGCGCCGCGGCTCGCGGTCGCCTTCGAACTCGCTGACCGGCTGTTGAACGGCGCCCCGGTCGCGACGGAGCCGGCGACCCACCACGCCGCGACGGCGCCGTTCCCGGCGTGGCTCGACGCCGAGCGCGGGCGGTCGGTCACGCTCGCCGGGATGGACGAGGCGGCCGACCGTGCTCCGGAAACCGTCGACGCGGTCCGCGAGCACCACGGCCTCGGGCCGATGCTCCCGAGCATCCACCGCTGTCTCGCGCAGTGGCCCGACGCCTTCGCCGCGCTGTGGGCGGAGCTCGAACCCGCCTTCGAGTCCGAGACGTACGCGGCTGCGACCGAGGACGCGGCCGCGCTCGTCGACGGGTTCGTCCGCGGGCTCGCAACGCGACCCGCGCTCCGGCCCGACGAGCTCCGAGCCGCGGGCTTCGAGGACGAGCCCGTCGAGGCGCTCGGCGACCACTTCGCGAGCTTCAACGCGAACGCCGGCGGCGTGTTGCCGACGCTGTGTGCGTACGCCGAGACTGCTGGGGCGGCCGGCGAGCGGGACGCGCTCCGATTCCCCTACTAGTCCCCTGCCTCGCCGCCGTCGGCGAGCGCCTCCGTCCCGTCGGCGATGGCAGCCGGGTCGCGGATCCACAGGTCGCCGAACAGCTCGTCCTGCTGGAGTCTGACCTGGCCGCGGTGTGCCAAGAAGAGCAGCCCGAGGAACGTGTCGACGCGGGAGCCGCCCGCGCGCTCGACCTCGGCGTACAACACCTCGTCGCGCCCCTTGTCGTACTGCGCCTGCACGGCGAGGTAGACGTCGTTGATGATGTCCTCCATGTGCTCGTCGTGAGCGTTGCCGAGCGCATCCGCCTCGGTGGGCTCGTCGTCCATCCGGAAGTCGTCGCCGCTGCGGTAGTCGAGCGTCTGGGTTCCGCGCGCGTAGCCGCCCGGCGAGTCGGAGGTGTCGTAGCTGCGCGACTCCTTCCAGACGGTCTCGCGCTCCCGCTCGCGAAGCTCCCGCACGAGCTCGTCGAGCGTGTTGGGCGTTCCGCGAGCGTGCTTGCGCTCGATGCGGCGGTCGATCTCCTGTTCGAGCGCGGCGAAGGGATCGCCGCCGGCCGCCTCGGGCGGCTCCTCCCACGGCTCCTCCTCGAAGGGATCCTGCTCCTCCTCGTCGTCGAGCATCGCGTCCGACTTCATCCGCAGGAGGACGGAGGCGTAGAACAGCGCCCGGCCGCCCTGCCGGAGGTCGGCGTCGTCCAGCCGGTCGAGGAAGGCGTCCGTCACCCGGACGATGTCGATGTCCCACGGCGCGATCTCCCCGTCCTTCGCGAGCTGGACGAGCAGCTCGACGGGCTCGACCTCGTCGCTCTCGGCCGGCGCCTCGACGTCGAGGTCGGTCTCGGCGAGTACGCCCTCCTCGGCATCGCCCTCGCGCCGCCGCTTCTCGGCCTCGTGGCCCGTGATGTCGAGCGGGACGTCGTCAGTCATCGGCTGGCACCCCCTGTCCGCCGAGGTCGATACCTGTGACCGCGGAGACGTTGCTGTCGAGCATCGTCACGCCGATGGCGCGCTCCGACCGTTCGAGCAGCGCGGAGCGGTGCGAGACGACGATGAACTGCGCGTCGCCCGCGAGGTCGTCGACCATCTCGCCGACCATCTCCGCGTTGGCCGCGTCGAGGAACGCGTCCACCTCGTCGAGCGCGTAGAACGGCGCGGGGTTGTACCGCTGCACTGCGAAGATGAAGGCGAGCGCAGTGAGCGACTTCTCGCCGCCGGACATCGCGTCCAGCCGTTGCACGGGCTTGTCGCCCGGCTGTGCCTTCATCGTCATCCCGCCCTCGAAGGGATCCTCGGGCTCCTCGAGGACGAGCTCGCCGGAGCCGTCAGAGAGCCGCGCGAAGATGTCGCGGAACTCCTCGTTGATCCCCTCGAACGCCTCCATGAACGTCTCCCGCTTGCGCGCCTCGAACGCGTCGATGCGGTCGCGGATGCCGCCGGCCTCCTCCGCGAGCGTCTCGCGCTTTGCCGTGATGTCGTCGAGCTCCGACTCGACGCGGTCGTACTCGTCGATTGCGAGCATGTTCACCGGCTCCAGCTCGGCCATCTGGTTCTCCAGCTTCGTGATCTGCCCCTTCACGCTGGCGAGGTCGGGAATCTCTTCGGCGTCGTAGTCGCCGACCTGCGATTCGAGCTCGTCGACCTCCCACTCCAGCCGGCCGGCCTGCGATTCGAGCTCGTCGAGCTTCGACTCCGCCTCGGTGACGGCCGCCCGCTGCTCGTCGCGTTCGTCTTTCGCCTCGCGGACCTCCTCGCGCAGCGACTCGCGCTCTCCCTTCAGCTCTGCGAGCTCCGATTCGAGCTCGGCGACCGCCTCGTGCTTCTCCTCGAGCGTCGCCTCCTTCGTCTCGATCTGTGCTTCGAGCTCGGCGACCGTCTCCTCGGCCTCCGCCTTCCGGTTCTGTGCCGCCTCGATGGTGTCGTGGAGCTCCTCGATGGCGTCCTCGGCGTACTGCTTTTCGAGCTCCAGCTCGTTGAGGTCGGCGTCGATCTCGTCCATCCGGTCGTCGAGGTCCGTAATCTCCTCGCGGATCGACTCGGCGCGCTCGTTCAGCTCGCGAACCTCGGAGTTCTCGAGTTCCGTCTGGAGCTCCTCGACCTCCGATTCGAGCTCGGCGATGGAAGACTCCTTCTCGGCGATGGAAGACTCGAGCGCCTCCATCTCGGCCTGCGTCTCCTCGCGCTCGGCTTCGATCTCCGTGAGGTCCGCTTCCAAGGCGTCGATCTCCGCCTCGATGGACTCGACCTCTTCCTCGCGCCGCTCGATGGACGCCTCGATGTCGCGCACCTTGTCGGCGGCGTCGCTCTTGCGGTCGCGGGCGTCGTCCAACCGGTCGTCGACGTCGCGGATGTCCTCGCGGATCGAGGCGCGTTCGTCCTCCAGCTCCTGGATTCGTTCTGCGACCCGCTGAAGCTGCCCCTCGCCGCCCTTCTCGAAGGAGTAGCGCGACCCCGACGTGGAGCCGCCGGTCATCGCGCCGGATTTCTCGACGAGCTCGCCCTCCAGCGTGACGAGCCGGAACTCGCCCATCAGGTCGCGGGCTGTCTCCATGTCCTCGACGACGAGCGTGTCGCCGAGCACGTACGAGAACACCTCGTCGTACGCGGCGTCGAAATCGACGAGGTTGTACGCGAAGTCGACGACGCCCGGCAGCGACGGCGCCGACGGGAGCGACCGAGACTGCATCTCCGTCATCGGGAGGAACGTCGCGCGGCCGGCGTTGCGCGACTTGAGAAACTCGATGCAGCGCTGACCGACCCCGTCGTCGTCGACGACGACGTTCGCCATTCGGCCGCCGGCGGCCGTCTCACACGCCTCCGCGTACTCCGGGGCGACGGAGCCGAGCTGTGCGACCGCGCCGTGGACGCCGTCGAGCCCGCCGTTCAGCACGGTCGACACCGCGCGGCCGAACGACGAGTCGCCCGTTTCGCCCGCCCGCGCCTCCAGCTCCGCGTACTCCTGCTGTTTCGCCGCGATGGCGTCTTCGACGTCGTCGAGGTCGTCCTGCAGGCTCGCCTTCTCTGCCTTCAGGTCGTCGACGACCTCGGTGATGCTGTCGAGGTTCGACTCCGCCTTCTCCAGCTCCGTTTCGAGGTCGGCGATCTCGGCTTCCACGTCGGGGAGCTGTTGTTCGGCCGTTTCGATCTCCTCCTGTTTCTCCCGCTTCTCGGAGGAGCGACGCCGCGCCTCGTCGAGCAGCCGGTCTTGCTCGCGCTGGAGCTCGTTCTTCTCGTCGCGGAGGTCGTCGAGCCGGTCGCGTCGCTCGTCGATCTCCTCGCGGAGCGTCTCGTACTCCGTGTCGAGGTCGGCGATCTCGGCTTCCACCTCGTCGAGTTCAGTCCGCTTCTCCTCGCGGTCGGCCTTCAGCGACGCCTTTCGAACCTTCCGCTCGCGAATCTTCGCCTCCAGCTCCTCGACGGTCTCCTGCTTGCGGTCGATCTGGACGAACGCCTGGCTCCGCTCGCTTTCGGCCTCCTCGATTCGCTCTTCCTGGCTCTCGATGCGGTCCTCGAGCCGGCCGATGTCGCCTTTGATCTCCTCGATCTCACGCTTGATCGCCAGCTGTTCGTCCTCGCCTTTCCGTTCGATCTCGTGGTTGAGGTCGGCGAGGTCCTCCTCGAGGCGGGTGACCCGACCCTGCCGTTCGTCGAGCTCGCGACGCAGTTCGTCGAGTTTCGCCTCGCGCGCCTCGATGGCCTCCCGCGTCTCGGCGAGCTCCTCGCGTTTGTCCTCGAGCTCCGCGGCCTTCAGGTAGCCCTCGTACTCATCCTTCCGGTCGCGGAGCTCCTGGTACTGCATCGCGGTCTCGCGCTCGTCCTCGAGCTGTTCGAGCCGCGCCTCCTTCTCCTCGATGCGGAGCTCCGCCTCGTCGATGCGCTCCTGGACGGTTTCGAGCTCCGCGAAGGCGTCTTCCTTCTTCGCGTCGAACTCCGCGACGCCAGCAATCTCGTCGATGATGCCGCGGCGAGCGTACGGCGACATCGTGATGATCTCCGTCACGTCGCCCTGCATCACGACGTTGTACCCCTCAGGCGTGACGCCAGCCTGCGCGAGCAGATCCTGGATGTCGGAGAGGTTGACGGAGCGGCCGTTGAGGTAGTAGTACGAGTAGTAGGTGTCTTCGTCGGTCTGTTTCACGCGCCGGCGGACGGTTATCTCTTCGACGTCGCCGACGTCCTCCGTGCCGGCCGCGGAGACGACCTGCTCGCGGGTCAGGGTGCCGTCGGCGTTGTCGAGGACGACCTCGACGGACGCCTCCCGTTCGCCGGCGAACCCGCCCTCGTCGTCGTGACCGGGGTCGAAGATGAGGTCCGTGAGCTTCTCCGCGCGGATGCCGGAAGTCCGCGCCAGCCCAAGCGCGAACAGCACGGAGTCGATGATGTTCGACTTCCCGGAGCCGTTCGGGCCGCTGATGGTCGTGAAGTCCTCGTAAAACGGGATGCGCGTCTTCCGGCCGAAGCTCTTGAAGTCGTCCAGTACGAGCTCTTTGATGTACATGGGGGCGCTCGTGGCGGCCCCGGGTTACGCGACGATGATGTCGTCGGACCCGGCGCTCTCCTCTTCGGCTTCCTCCTCGGCGGCTTTAGCCTCGTCGGCCGACTCCTCGTCGGGGGCAGCGTCCGTCGTCTGGTCGGAGTCCGGTTCGGCGTCGACCGCGGGCTCCTCGTCGACGGTTTCCTGTCTCCGGGCACGCTGCTGTGACTGGCCAGGCAGCTCTGAGCGGGCCTCGGTCCGCGTCGTCTTCCCGCTGATGATGTCGTCTAGCTCCGGACCGAAGTGGTCCTCGATGAGCCGGAGTCGCTCTTTCGTCTCGACGAGCTCGTCGGTCAGTCCGGACACGGTCGCACGCAGTTCCTGCACTTCCCCTTCGAGCTCCTCCACCCGATTGCCTGTCATGTCCCCATACGCTGTCCCGACCGACTTAAAGTTGCGTCAGACAATGACAACCCTCCTGATACGTTAGCGGGGTCGGGTTCGTCTGGAGATGCTGAGAAGAGTCGAAGCACCTGTCGCGGTGCCGAGACGAGCGACGGGGCGTCGCAAGCCGAGACGAGCCGACGGGGGCCGGACCGCAAGAATCGTAAACTGCCCCGCCGTCGGCCGGAGGTATGCAGACGACCCACGAGGTGCGCGTCGCCGACGCGGGGGAACTCGCCGTCTCGGGGGCAGTGGACCTCGTGGTCACGTCGCCGCCGTACCCGATGGTCGAAATGTGGGACGACTGCTTCGCCGCGCAGGCGCCGGCCGTCCGCGAGGCGCTCAACGCGGGAGACGGCGACCGGGCGTTCGCGCTGATGCACGACGTGCTCGACGGGGTGTGGGAACGACTCGCCGACGCCGTCCGCGAGGGCGGCATCGTCGCGATCAACGTCGGTGACGCGACGCGCAGTCTCGACGAGTTCCAGCAGTACCCGAACGCGGCGGAGATCACCCGGCGGATGCGCGCCCACGGCTTCCAGACGCTGCCGGACCTGCTGTGGCGCAAGCCGACGAACTCGGCGGCGAAGTTCATGGGCAGCGGCACCCTCCCGACGAACGCCTACCCGACGCTCGAGCACGAACACGTCCTCCTCTTCCGCAACGGCGGCACGCGGTCGTTCCCGCCGGGCGACGAGACGCGCTACGAGTCGGCGTTCTTCTGGGAGGAGCGCAACGAGTGGTTCTCGGATACCTGGGAGATCCGCGGGAAAAGACAGCGGCTCGACGGTGAGGGCCGCGACCGCTCCGGCGCGTTCCCGTTCGAGCTCCCCTACCGGCTCGTCTCGATGTTCTCCGTCTACGGCGACACCGTCCTCGACCCGTTCTGGGGGACGGGGACGACGGGGCTGGCGGCGCTCGTCGCCGGGCGGAACAGTCTCGGCTACGAGCGCGACGCCGACCTCGTCGACTCCTTCGCCGACGCGGTCGAGGACGCCCCGGCGCTGTCCCGGGACGTGGTGACCGAGCGGCTCGAGAACCACCGGGCGTTCGCCGTCGACGCCGAGACGCGCTACGAGGCCGACCACTACGAGTTCGGCGTGAAGACGAAGTTCGAACGCGGAATCCGCCTCTACGAGGTGACGGACGTCCGCCGGGACGGTCAAACGTGGACAGCGTCGTACGAGCCGACGTAGCGGCGGGCGCGGAGCCGAGAGGTCGGACGCGAATCCGGTGTAGGGAGGTTTTTGCGACCGGACGCCGAGCCGCCCGTATGGACGTTTCCTTCGACGCGTTCCGGCTCGCGGCCTCGACGGCCGACCTCGGCGAGGAGCCGGCCGCACGCGAGCACGCCGACCTTCTCGAGTTCCGGATGGACCTCGCCGACGCGCCGCTCGACGCGCTCGCCGGCTACGACGGGGAGCTCCCGCTTCTGTGTACGAACCGCGCCGCGTGGGAGGGGGGCGAAGCCGAGGAGGCGGGCCGGCTCGATGCGCTCGAGACCGCGGCCGAACACGAGGCCGTCGCCGCCATCGACGTCGAGGTCGCCGCCGTGGAGGACGGCGCGCAGTCGACGCTCGAGCACGCCCACGACCACGGCGCGCAGGTGGTCGCGAGCGTCCACGACTTCGAGGAGACGCCCGAGGGGGACGACCTCGCTCGGCTGCTCGCGCGGGCCGCGGCCGCGGGCGACGTGGGGAAGCTCGCCGTCACCGCCGAGTCGCGCGCCGACACACTCCGCCTGCTCTCCGTCACCCACGCGATGGCCGAAGAGGGTGCAACCGTCGCGACGATGGGGATGGGCGAGGCCGGCCGCCACACCCGTGCCGTCGCACCGCTCTACGGCTCTCGCATCGGCTACGCGCCGGTCGATCCCGACGCGGCGACCGCACCCGGGCAGTACGACCTCGCGACGCTCGCTGGGCTCGTCGACCGCCTCGGCGACGACGCGCAGGTTTAACACGCCCCCGCGTCGACCGTCCGGCCGTGAACCGACGCGCGTGGATCGCGGCGCTGCTTTCCTTTCTCCAGCCGGGCCTCGGCCACGCCTATTTGCGTGCGTGGCGCCGCGCGGTGACGTGGTTTCTCGTCTGGGCCGCAGTGACGGCCACGTTCGTCGAACTGCCGTCGCCGTCGCTCACTGTCGAGGGGCTTCGCCAGACGGCGACGCAGCTGTTCGCTGCGCTCGGCGGGCTCGACCTGGTGCCGTCGCTCGTCCTCTCGGCGGTGACGGCGTTCGCGATGGTCGACGCGTTCCGGTTGGCCGCAGAGCCGACGACCGACGACACGACGGCGCGGTGTCCGGAGTGCGGCAAAGAGACCGACGAGGATCTCGACTTCTGTCCGTGGTGTACCGCGGAACTCGACGGGGGCAGAAGAGAGGAGACCGGGTGACGGGCGGAGCTACTTCTCGATGATGCTCTCGTCGACCGCCTCACCGAAGTGGCGGGCGGTGTCCTCGTAGTAGACGAGCAGCTCGTCGTCAACCGCGAGGTCGGTGACCGCTTTGCGGCCGGACTCCGTCGCGACCTTGATCGTCTCGGCGTTCTGGAGCAGCGTCTCGATGCGGTCGCCGTCTTCGGTTTCGGCCTCGACGCGGAACATCGGCCGCTTCTCGATCTTCGACCGACCGACGATGGCTTCGCGAGTGCTCCCGTCCGTCGAGACGACCTGCACCTCGTCGCCCGACTGCAGCTCCGCGAGATACTTCGTCCCGCCGCCGGGCGTCCGGACGTACGCGTGGACCGCGCCGGCGTTCACCCGGAAGGGACGCGAGGCGACGTACGGCGACTCGGCGGTCTCGGCGTGGACGAAGAAGAGCCCGCGGGACATCGAGCCGACGAGCATCCCCTCGTCGTCGTTCATCATTGTCCCGGTGTCGACGCAGACCCGGTCGGCGCTGCCGATCTCCTCGACCGCGGTCACGGTCGCGTACTCCATCTCCAGCCGCTCGCGCTCGGACTCGTCGCGGACGTCGACCACGTCCCGGATGACGCCCGGGTCGTCCGTGTCGAGCAGGACGGCGTCCGCCCCGAGTTCGAGCGTCTCGAAGGCCGTCCGCGCCTCCTCGGCGCTGCGGACGCCCGCGACGAGATCCGTCTCCTCGCCGATGCGCGCGATGAGGTTTTCGAGCGGGATGATCTTCCAGTCGTCGCCGACGACGACGGTGTAGTCGGCCTCGATCGCCGCGGCCTCCGCGAACGTCTCGTAGTCCTCGTTCAGGATGCGGACGTACGAGGCGTCGGCGCCGTCGCGGCGGAGCGTCGTCAGGTCGGCACTCCCCGAGAAATCCGAGGGGAGGTCGACGGTGCCGTCGCCCTCGCCGCCTTTGCCGACGACGCGGATGTCCGGCTCTGCGTCCGCATCCTCGGCGTCCATCACGTGGACGTCGTCGCCGGTGAACGCGGCGACCGTCACCTGTCCCAGCTCGCGGACGCGGTCGACGTCGCGGCCGTCGACGAGCACGACGTCGACGCCAGCCTCTAATCCGGCGGTGATTCGCGCTCGGCGGTCGTCCCAGTCGCCGACCTCGTCGTCGGCCTTCAGCCAGACGGAGCGTGTCATACTCGGGCGTCGGCAGGTTCGGTATTGAACGTGGCGGAAGCGGGAGCGGCGGTCGACCCGGCGGCGCGCGGCCCGCGACGACCGAACGCTTATCGCCGGCTCGGTCCTAACGCCGGTATGACTACTTCGCCCTCCGTCGCCGCGGTCTGTTTCGACCTCGACGACACGCTCATCCGCTACGACCAGGACCCCGAGGCGGTGCTCGACCGCGCGTTTCGCCGTGCCGGCGTCGGCCCCTTCTGCTCGCCCGACGAGCTGTGGGCCGTCGCTCGGGACACGCCGGACGCGGCCGACGACCACGACTTTCTCACCAACCTGTTCCGCGAGGCGGCCGACCGCTACGGCGGCCCGACGGAGACGGCCGCGACTCTCGCGCGCACCTACGAGGCCGCGACCGACCACACCGCAGTCTCCTTCCGCCCGGGCGCGGAGGCCGCGCTCGCAGCGGCGCGGTCGGTCGGCCCCGTTGGCCTCATCACGAACGGCGGCCGCGAGACGCAGGAGGTGAAGCTTCGCGAGCTCGGGTTGACCGACGCGTTCGACACCCGCGTGTACGCGGGCGAGCAGACGCCGCCCAAGCCCGCCGGCGAGCCGTTCGCGCGTGCGGCGACCGCGCTGAGCGTCGACCCGACGGAGACGCTGTACGTCGGCAACTCGCTCCACCACGACGTCGCCGGCGCGAAGCGCGCCGGCTGGAACGCGGCCTGGTACCCCCGCGAGTCCGACCGCGACGAGCGCCCGGACGAGCACGCCCCCGACTACACGTTCGAGACGCTGGCAGAGCTCGAACGGGCGTTGTAAGACGGAGTCGAAGAGCCGCTACGCCTCGACCGCCAGCCCGGCGCGTTCGAGCGCCTCGTCGGTGTCGGCGTCGTCGTGGACGACGGCGCTGACGGCCGTCGTGATGGCCTCGGGGTCGTCGTGCTGGAAGATGGACCGGCCCATCGAGACGCCGGCGCCGCCGGCGTCGATGACGCCCCGGACGGCCTCGACCGTCTCGCGGTCGGTCCCCTTCGCGCCGCCGGCGATGACGACGGGGAGCCGCGTCGACTCGACGACGTGCTCGAAGCTCTCTGCGTCGCCCGAGTACCCGGTCTTCACGAGGTCCGCGCCGAGCTCCTCGGCGAACCGGACGGCGTGGCCAAGCGCCTCCGGATCTGACCCGTCGACGCCGGGGCCGCGCGCGTACGCCATCGCGAGCACCGGGATTCCCAGTCGCTCGGCGTCGTCGGTGACGCGCGCGAGGTCCTCCAGCTGCTTCGGCTCGTAGTCGGAGCCGACGTTGATGTGCAGGGAGACGGCGTCGGCACCTGCGCGGACCGCCGCCTCGACGGTGCCGCTCATGCGCTTGTCGTTCTCGTCGGGGCCGATGGTGGTCGAGGCGTTGAGGTGGACGATGTACCCCTTCTCGTTCTTGTGCGGGTGGACGCGCGGCGCGATACCTTTCTGCGTGAGCACCGCGTCGGCGCCGCCGCGGGTGACGCCGTCGATGGTCGCCTCGATGTTTTTCAGCCCCGTGACGGCACCCATCGTGATGCCGTGGTCCATCGGGACGATGAGGTACCGTCCACCTGTGCCGATGCGATCGAGTCGTGCGGAGATGCCCGTGTCCATGATGTGTTACCGTCTGGCAGAGACGTTCAAGTTCGTTCCGGTGTCGGCCGCTCTTGACGGCCGGCGACCGCGCCCTCCTTCAGTTCGCGACACAGCGCCGCGAGTCGGTCCGCCGTCTCCGCGGTCGGAGTCTCAGCTTCGATTCCCTCCGCAACCACGTCGACGAGCGCGCTCCCGACGATGATGCCGTCGGCGCCGGCGGCGACGACCTTCCGCGCGTGGTCGCCGGTCTTGATGCCGAAGCCGACCGCCTTCGGGATGTCGTAGCCCGCGAGCCGTTCGAGGCTGCCCGTCGTCTGCTCGCTCACGTCCTCGCGCGCGCCGGTGACGCCGAGCCGCGCCTGCACGTACAGGTAGCCCGACGACAGCGAGACGAGCCGGTCGAGCCGCTCCTCGCCCGTCGTCGGCGCGACGATGAAGACGAGGTCGAGCCCGTGGTCCGTGCAGGCCGCCCGCAGTGGGTCGGCCTCCTCTGCAGGGAGGTCCGGGACGACGAAGCCGTCGATGCCGGCCTCCTTCGCCCGGCGGACGAACGGCGCTGGCCCCTGTTCGTCTCCATACTGATAGATGAGGTTGTAGTAGGTCATGCAGACCAGCGGGACGTCCACGTCGACCGATTCCACGAACTCGAAGTAGCGCTCGACGGTCATCCCGCCCTCCAGCGAGCGGACGATGGCGCTCTGGATGGTCGGCCCTTCGGCGATAGGCTCGGAGAAGGGGAGGCCGAGTTCGATGACGTCCGCGCCGCCGCGTTCGAGCGCCTCGACGTACGCCAGCGACGCCTCGAAGTCGGGGTCGCCCGCGGCGAGATACGGGATAAAGGCGGGACCGTCCTCGAACGCCGCGGCGATGGCCGGGTTCGCCATCTACTCGAACACCTCCATCTCGGGGGCGTTCGGGATGTCGCGCCGGTCCGTCTCCTCGATGGCCGCTTCGAGATCTTTGTCGCCGCGCCCGGAGACGTTCACGACGACGAACTCGCCGAGATCTCGGTCCGTCTCCTCGAGATACGCGAGCGCGTGAGCCGACTCGAGCGCGGGGATGATCCCCTCCGCCTGCGAGAGCCGGTGGAACGCCTCCAGCGCGGCGTCGTCGTCGACGTTGGCGGCCGCGACGCGCCCCTCGTCGACGAGATGCGAGAGCTCGGGCCCGACGCCGGCGTAGTCCAGCCCGGAGGAGACGGAGTGCGACTCCATGATCTGTCCCTCCTCGCTCTGGAGCAGTTTCGTGCGGGCGCCGTGGAGCACGCCCTCGGTCCCCGTCGACAGCGACGCGGAGTTGGGGGCGACGCCGCGCTCCTCGTCGACGTCGAGGCTCGACCCGCCCGCCTCCACGGCGACGAGGTCGACGTCCTCGTCGTCGACGAAGTCGGCGAAGATACCCATCGTGTTCGAGCCGCCGCCGGCACACGCGAGAACCGTGTCCGGGAGCCGGCCGTACTGTTCGCGTGCCTGCCGGCGCGTCTCCTCGGAGATGACGCGGTGGAAGTCGCGGACCATCGCCGGGAACGGTGCCGGGCCGACGATGGAGCCGATGACGTAGTGGGTCCGCTCGACGGTCGTGGCCCAGTCGCGCATCGTCTCCGAGATGGCCTCCTTCAGCGTGCCGCGCCCCACGTCGACGGGGGTCACCTCGGCGCCGTTGATGCGCATCCGGAACACGTTGGGGCGCTGTCGGTTGATGTCGCGCCGGCCCATGTAGATCTCGCAGGGCATGTCGAGGTGGGCGGCGGCCATCGCCGTGGCGGTGCCGTGCTGGCCTGCGCCGGTCTCGGCGATGATGCGGTCTTTCCCCATGTACTTCGCGAGCAACACCTGTCCCAGGGCGTTGTTCAGCTTGTGGGCCCCGCCGTGGAGCAGGTCCTCGCGTTTCATGTACACGTCGTAGCCGTAGCGCTCGGAGAGGTTGTCCGCGCGCTGGAGCGGCGTGGGCCGACCGCCGAAGTCGCGGATGCGCTCGCGGAACTCGTCCATGAACCCGTCCTCGTTTCCGAGCACGTACCGCTCGTAGGCGTCGGTCAGCTCCTCGATGGCCGGCATCAGCGCCTCCGGCACGTACTGTCCGCCGTAGTCGCCGAACTTCGTCTCCGGCGTCGACGGCCGCTCGCCGTCCGTATTACTCTCTGACATGGGTGAATCGGTGGGTGTTCGCGCGAACGTCTTCGACCGCCGAGCCGTCGCGCGCCGACTCCGCGGTGTCGTCCGCCGGCTCCTCTGCCGCCATGATGGCGGAGCCGACGAGCAGGGCGTCGGCCCCGGCCGCGCGCATCCGGCAGACGTCGTCGACCGTCCGTACGCCGCTCTCCGCAATGAGGGTGACGCCATCGGGAACCGCGGGCGCCACCGACTCGAACGTGCCGAGGTCGACCTCGAGCTCGGCGAGGTCACGGTTGTTGACGCCGACGAGGTCGGCGCCGGCCTCGACGGCCGCGACCACCTCCTCGCGGGTGTGCGCCTCGACGAGGACCTGAAAGCCGCGGTCGCGCGCCGCCTCGACGAGGTCGGGAAGGTCGTCGCCGAGAAACCGTGCGATGAGCAGAATCACGTCCGCTGCTACGACGTCGAGGCCCGCCTCGTCGAGCACGAAGTCCTTCCGGAGAACGGGCACGTCGACGGCTGAACGGACGCGTGCGAGCGTTTCGGCCGATCCGCCGAAGTGTTCGGGCTCGGTGAGCACCGAGAGGGCGGCCGCGCCGCCATCGACCATCGCCTCGGCGAGGGCGACGGGGTCGTCAGTACGCTCGCCGTCGGTCGTGGGGCTGGTCGGCTTCACCTCGGCGACGAGGGGGACGCGACCGTCCGCCTCGGCGGCCGCGAACGCGTCGGACAGCGACCTGGCCTCGACGGAGACGCGGCCCGTCCCGCCCGAGCGTTCGCGCGCGGCGGCGAGGATGGACTGCACCTCGGGTGCCATCCCGTCAGTGTTCATCTGTGTACAACAACGGATTTATCTGTACAAAAGACTTGCGTCACTCGCCGGGTGCATCCGGCCGAGGTTGCACCGCCGCGACCCGAGCGCCGGCCGAGCGGCGTGTTTTTGTGTCCGTCCGTTCCATATCCGGTATGCCCTTCGTCACGAAGCTCACGTTCGAAAGCGGGGACCGAGAGGTGCTCGACCGGGTCGTCACGGAGATCAAGGAGGCCGCCGAGCGGAAAGGCGTGGAGCTGAAGGGGCCACACCCGCGTCCGGAGACGCGCCTGTCGGCCCCGCAGTACCAGCGACTCGCGCCGGGCGACGCCTTCGACAGCTGGGAGTTCAGCGTCTACACCCGGGAGATCGAGATTCACGCGGCAGACGAGTTCGCGCGGGACGTGGCCGGCGGCGAGTATCCGTCGAGCGTCCACGTCGAGGCGGACGTGAAGCAGACGCGCGGAATGGGTCGAACGTAGCCGCCCGGGAGCGAACCCGACGGAGCAGCGGCACCGACCGACGGGCGAGGGGTATTTTACCGCGGGAGACCGACGGGGGCGCATGAGCCAGACGAGCAGAGGGCCGCTCGTGGCGCTACGTCGTGAGCTACACCGCTATCCGGAGCCCGCGTGGCGGGAGTTCTACACCACCTCGCGGATCGTCGACGAGATCGAGCGAATCGGCGTCGACGAGTTGTCCGTCGGCCGCGAGGCGCTCGCGACCGACGAGCGGATGGCCGTCCCCGACGAGGCCGAACTCGCCGAGTGGCACGACCGCGCCCGCGAGGCGGGGGCCCGCGAGGACGTGCTGGAAAAGACCGAAGGCGGTCACACGGGCGCCGTCGCCGTCCTGCGGAGGGGTGAGGGGCCGACGGTCGCGCTCCGGGTCGACATCGACGCGCTCCCGCAGCCGGAGTCGGCCGAGGACGACCACTACCCCGCACGCAAGGGGTTCCGCTCCGGGAACAAGGGGTATATGCACGCCTGCGGCCACGACGCCCACGCGACCATCGGGCTGGGTATCCTCCGGCGCGTGAAGGAGTCGGACTTCTCGGGGACGCTGAAGCTCCTCTTCCAGCCGGCCGAGGAGGTCGTCGGCGGCGGGAAGGCGATGGCCGAGTCCGGCCACCTCGACGACGTCGACCACCTGCTCGCGCTCCACGTCGGCCTCGACCACCCGACCGGCGAGGTGGTCGCCGGCATCGACGAGTTCCTCGCGGTGACGCATCTCCACGCCGAGTTCACCGGCCAGCCGGGACACGCGGGAGCGAAACCCGAGGAGGGGTACAACGCGGTGCAGGCGCTCGCGTCCGGCGTGCAGGCGCTGTACGGCATCCCGCGTCACTCCGAGGGCGCAACCCGGGTCAACGCGGGGCGCGTCGAAGGAGGGACCGCCTCGAACATCATCCCCGAGTCCGCGACGGCCGAGATCGAGGTGCGCGGCGAGACGACAGAACTGAAAGAGTACGTGCACGACCGGGCGACGGACGCGCTCGAAGGGTCGGCTGCCGCCTACGGCTGCACCGTCGACACCGAGGTCGTCGGCGACGCGCCGAGCGCGACCAGCGACGAGGCGCTCGTCGAACTCGTCTACGACGTCGCCGGCGGCGTCGACGGGGTCACGAATCGGGTCCGGCGTGACGCCCTCGGCGGGAGCGAGGACGCGACGTACCTGATGCAGTACGTCCAGGACCGCGGCGGCGACGCCTGCTACGTCGGTATCGGCACCGACCACCCCGGTGGCCACCACACCGCGACGTTCGACGTGGACGAGGACTCGCTCGCGATCGGCATCGACACGCTGGCCGGGACGATCGGGCGGCTGGCACAGCAGTAGCGGGTAATCGAGGGCTCATCCGCCGCGGCGCTCGTCGAGCAGGTCCGCGACGTACGCCTCACCGGCACGCTCCCAGTGGAGACCGAGCAACCGCAGGGGCTTCTCGACGTCGATCGGGGGGATGCCGTGTTTCCGACAGAACACCGTCCAGAAGTCGCCGACGAGTCGACGGTGGTCCCGCTCCGCAAAGGAGAGGTCGAGGTCGCCGAGCGCGGCCGTCGTCCGGAACGTCCGGTAGTCGACGGCCATCGGAAGCCAGCGCATGCCCGCGAGTTCGTCAACCTGGTCGTGGAACAACCGGAGCCAGAACGGCGTCGTTACCACGTCGCCGATCCCCGGCAGCGCGTAGCGACGGCTGTCACGCGCGACGTGGGGCGCGACGTAGTCGTTGCGGGCGAACAGTACTCGCGGGTCGCCCTCGAACGACTCGTGGAGCGTCTCCGCACACGCGAACCACCACCGCGCGTCGTACGGGTCCATCACGTCCAGCCGGTCGAGCAGCCGCTCCAGCCGATCTGTCCCGCGGTCGACGACGGTTTCGGGCACGAACGCCCACGAGTGCTGTCGCTGGAGCGTCGCACACACTTGCCACAGCCCGTTCCGGCCGGTCTCCTGTTTCGGCTCGCCGGAGGGGTGGGTGTGGAACGGGACGACCGAGAGAGTGACGAACAGCGCCCGCTCTCGTGGCGAGAGATCGAGCGATCCCAGCGCCTCGTACTCGGGCAGCGCGTACCGCTCGAAGAAGCCCGTCCGTCGGCGATACTCCCGCCGGAGTCGGACGACGAGCGCGTGGAGGGTCGTCTCCTCGGAGATCATCCGCCCGACCGGAGCGACGACGCCCGGAAGCAAACCTCTTTGCCCCGTGCCCGAAGCGGCCGTACTCGGAACGCTGTCTCGTCGGCGCGTCCCGCATGGAAACGGTTTTTCGCCGCGCGCTCGGAGTGTCGGTATGAACGTCCGAGCCGTTGCGGAGCTGTCGCCCGACGAGCGCGCGGCGCTGTTCGACCGTGACGCCGGCGTCGGCGCCGCCCGGGAGACGGCACGCGAGATCGTCGACCGGGTTCGCGACGAGGGAGACGTCGCGCTCCGGGAGTTCGCCGAGGAGTTCGACGGCGTCACCGTCGGCAACATCGACATCAGCGACGAACCGGCACGCGCTGCCGACCGGCTCGACGACGAGTTGCTTGCGCACATCGAACAGGCCGCCGCGAACGTTCGTGCGTTCCACGAGGCACAGCTCCCGGAGGCGTGGACCCGCGAGTTCGACGGTCGAGAGCTGGGTCGACGCTACCGCCCGCTCGAACGCGTCGGCGCGTACGTCCCCGGCGGCACCGCGGCGTACCCCTCGTCGGCGCTGATGACCGTCCTCCCGGCGAAGGTCGCCGGCGTCGACCACGTCGCCGTCGCGACACCGCCCGCCGACGAGTTGAACGACGCGACGCTCGCGGCGATCCACGTCGCCGGCGCGGACGCCGTCTATCAGGTCGGTGGCGCACAGGCCGTCGCCGCGCTCGCGTACGGGACGGAGACGGTCGACCGCGTCCAGAAGGTCGTCGGGCCGGGCAACCGGTTCGTCACGGCCGCGAAGGCCGCGGTCCGCGAGGACTGCGAGATCGACTTTCTCGCCGGCCCGAGCGAGATACTCGTGCTCGCGGACGGGACGGCCGACCCGGAGCTGGTCGCCGCGGACCTGCTCGCACAGGCGGAACACGACCCGAACGCGGCCGTCGTCGCCGTCACGCCCGACGAGACGCTGGCCGAGGCCGTCGCCGACGCCTGCAAGCAACAGTCCAGGGAGCGCGAACGCGCCGACGTCATCGAAGCCGCGCTCGCGAACGACGCATCCGGCGTGTTCACGACACGGTCGACGTCCGAGGCGGTGCTGTTCGCCGCCGAGTACGCCGCAGAGCACCTCTCGATACAAGCGGAGAACGACGAGGAGCTGCTCGATCGCGTCGGCGCTGGCGGGAGCGTCTTCCTCGGCCCGTACTCCCCGGTCGCCGCTGGCGACTACGCAGCCGGGCCGAACCACGTACTCCCGACCGGCGGGCTCGCGAAGACGACCGGCGGACTCTCGGTCGACCACTTCATCGTCTCGCAGACGGTCCAGCGGCTCGACCGCGACGCGCTCGACGGCGTCGCGGACACCGTCACGGCGCTCGCCGAAGCCGAAGGACTGGAAGCCCACGCCGAGAGCGTCCGCAAGCGGTTCGAGGACGGGAGATAGGATGTCGCTTCTCGCTTCGAGGGCGGTCCGCGCGGGCGTCTTCTTTGCGGCCGCGTTCGCGCTCGCAACCCTACTCGGTGGCGCGACCGGCGACCTCCGGCTGGGCGCAGCAACCGGCGTCGCGGCCGGTCTGCTCATGGCCGTCTTCGGGGGCCTGTTCGTCCGCCCGGCGGACGACGGCGCCGAGTGAGACCGGCGTCGGCGCACGCGGCCGAACGTTCAAATACCGGGACGAGTCAACCCCTCCGTGACTCTCGAAGATCGGCTCGCGGCCGTCGAGCGAACGCTCACAGACGACGAGCACGCCCCCGCTGACCTCTCGGCTCCTGCGGCGCTCGAGACGCGAATCGAAACCGTCGAGTCGCGGCTCGACGACATCGAATCGCGGCTCGCTGACGCAGAAGGAACTGTCGCGGCGCTCCGAGGGCACGCCGATGACGGGCGGTCGGTCGACCGGGAGACCGAGCAGGTCGCACAGCGGGCGCTCGCGACCGCACGCGAGGCGAAACGTCGACTCGACGAGGAGACGCCGGCTCCCCGCGAGCGCAGGGTCATCGTCGAGGAGTCAGAGTCCGACGACGGTCTCTGCGGTCGGCTCCGCTCGCTGTGGTGATCCGACTCCTGCTCGCCGTGGGCGTAACGGCTGCCCTGCTCGGCTACGCGCTCCCGGCCGTCGAGGACGCGAGAGCCGATCGGGCCGACGCGCTCGCACGCGAAGAGCTGACCACGCTCCGGGACGAGACGGCTCGCTTCGCCGCACGGAACGATGCGACTGCCCCCGGTATCCCCGGACCGACGCGGCTCGTCACGGTGCGTGTCCCGCGAGAGACGAGTATCCGGGTGGGCGTCGGACCCCGTGGCGAGTCGCTCGGCTGGGTCCGCGATGCCCGCCGAGGACGCGTCGAATCTGACCTCCGGTTCGATCGACAACTTCGCCTCGACGACTCCGGCCGCCACCGGCTCCGCGTCTCGCTCGTGCGCCGCGACGGTGAGACGGTCGTCCGGGTACGAAGGTTCAAGCCGGATAAGGGGACCACCCCGGTGCGTGTTCGAACTCCGTTCGACCGACGACTGCCGGTGTGAGTCAGGATTCGACGGGGACGCGCTGTGTGTCGACGCGACGGACTGCGACGGTGCGGGCGCGCTCACTGACGCGCCCGCCTGCCGTGCGACGGTCGTGACGGCGCTCGAGAAACGTGACGCAAACCGGATCGTCACCAGAGCGTCGGGTCGCCGCCGCGTCTACGCCGACGAGGCAGCCGCGCTGCTCGTCGCAGCTGGACGGTTCGCGGCGGCCGTCGCCTTCCACGATGCGGCGCTCGCCGACCGGGCTCGCCGGGACCCGCTCGACGCCGCCCGCGTCGCGACCGGCCGGGCCGCCCCCGTGGCCCGACTCGCCGCCGAGACCGGGCTCGTCGAGACCGCGGCCGCCCGCACGTACGAGGAGGTCGTCGCGCCACGACGGGGCGTCACCGTCGCCGACGCGAACGTCGGACCGCGACCACCGGACGGAGCGACGCTCGCCGATCGATACGAGCTGGACACGGGTGCTGTCGTTCGGGTGTACCACCGAAGCGGCGATCCGTTGGCGACGTACCACCTCACGCCGGTCGAGCTCACGCTGTCGAGAGAGGCGACTGCGACGCTCGCCGCGGCCGCTGAACACCTCGCCGCCGCGCCCGGGGGCGACCGCGCCGCCGGGCGGGCGGTCAGGAACGTCGCCGAGCCGGGAGACCCGGTCGAGACGCTCACCGACGTACTGCGTCGACACACCCGGGGACTTGGCGTCCTCTCGGACGTGTTTGCCGACCCGGCTGTCTCGGACGCGTACGCGACCGCGCCGGTCGACGAGCGACCGCTCAGGCTCGAACACCGAGGTGAGACCGTCCGGTCGAACGTCCATCTCACAAAAAAGAGCACGGCTGCGCTCGCTTCCCGGTTCCGCCGAGAAAGCGGACGGGCCTTTTCGCGGGCCGATCCAACGCTAGACGCGACAGTCGACGTAGACGGCCGGGAGATCCGCGTCGCCGGTGTGACCGACCCGGTGAGCGACGGCCGCGGCTTCGCGTTCCGCGCCCACGACGGCGACCGCTTCCGGCTCGCGGACCTCGTGGCGAACGGAACGATTCCGCCCGCGGTCGCGGCGCTCCTCTCGGTCGCCGTCGAACGCGGCGCCGCGCTGCTCGTTGCGGGGGGTCGCGGGGTCGGAAAGACGACGCTGCTCGGCGCACTCCTCCCCGAACTCCCGCCCGGAACGCGTGCCGTCGTCGTCGAGGACACGCCCGAGCTTCCGGTCGGTGCGCTGCGCGCGGCCGGCCGCGACTGCCAGCGACTCACCGTCGACCGCGACGGCGACGGCGTCGGCCCGCAGGAGGCGCTCCACGCTGCGCTCCGGCTCGGCGAGGGCGCGCTCGTCGTCGGCGAGGTGCGGGGGGCCGAGGCGGGAGCACTGTACGAGGCGATGCGCGTGGGCGCGGGCGGCGCGACGCTCGGCACGATCCACGGTGACGGCCCGACAGCGGTTCGCGAGCGCGTCGTCACGGATCTCGGCGTCCCTCCCTCGGCGTTCACCGACACCGACCTCGTCGTGACGCTCGACCGCGGTTCGGACGGCCGGGGCGTCGCGAGCGTCGTCGAGGTCGTCGGCCGCACCGACCCAGCGTTCGCGCCCCTGTTCGAGCGTGACGGTGAGAAGGTCGTCGCGACCGGACGGATCGACCGTGGCAACAGCGCCGCGCTCGCCGCGCTCGCCGAAGCGAACGAGGCGTACGACGGTGTCCGCACGACCGTCGAACAACGACGGGAGCGGTTCGCGACCGAATGAGCCGGCGACTCGTCGCCGCTCTCGCGGCGTGGTATCCGTGGTCCGTCGACCCGGATGAGGAGACGACGGCCGCGCTGCAGTTCCTCGGCTGGCCGGACGACTACTGCCGCGCGGCGAACGCCCTCGGAGTATTCCTCGCCGCTGCGTCTCTGCTCGCCGCGACGCTGGCTCGTGAACTTACGCCGTGGGCTCTCCTCATCGCAATCGGCGTCGGAGCCGCGGCGGTGGCGGCCACGCGTGTCGCTCCGCGTGTCATCGCGAACGTGGTCCGGCGCCGCGCGCTCGGCACTGCACCGTGGCTCGTCTGTCGAACCGCGATGCGGCTCCGCGTAGCGCCGACCGTCGAGTCGGCCGCCGCGTTCGCGGCTCGCAACCCACAGGGCGCGCTCGACCACTCGCTCGCGGCGGCGGTCCGACGAGCACGGGGGACTGCGTCGACGGGATTCGACGAGTTTCTCCGCCGCTGGGGCGAGCGGCTCCCATCGCTTCGCCGCGGGATTCGCCTCCTCGAGGCGGTCCCGTCGGCACCGGAAGACGAGCGTGGACCACGAATCGATCGTGCGCTCAACGCCGTGCTCGACGGGATACGGGAGCGCGCCGCAGCCGACGCCGCTGCTCTCCGGGGGCCGGTCACCGCCGTCTACGCCTTCGGCGTTTTACTCCCGCTCGCACTCGTCGCAGCACTCCCCGCAGCTCGCGTCGCTGGTCTCCCCGTCTCGGTGCCGACCGTCGTGCTCCTCTACGACGTTCTTCTCCCCTGCGTACTGCTCGCGGCGGCCGGCTGGCTCGTCGCGAACCGGCCAGTCACGTTTCCCGCAACCCGGGTGCCGCGAACACACCCGTCGGTTCCGAACCGGCGATGGCTCGTTCCGGCCGCGGGCTGTGCGGTCGCCGCCTGTGCGTGGGTCGTGACCCCGGTCCTGCTCGACACGTGGACGGCACCGGTCGCTGCCGCCGGCGCCGGCGGCGGGACGGTACTGATCGGCTACTTCCGCCCGTATCAGCCCGTCCGCACACAGGCACGAGAGGTCGAGGACGGCCTTCCCGACCTGCTCGTCGGCGTCGGTCGACAGGTCGAAAACGGCGAGCCGGTCGAGACGGCGCTCCCGACGACGGCACGGGCAGTCGACTCGGCCGCAGGCGACCTGTTCGCAGACGCTGCGGCACGCTCGCGAGCACTCGGAACGGGGCTCGCGTCGTCGCTCCGAGGAGACGACGGCCCCGTCAGTGCGTGTCCGAGTCACCGTACCCGAGACACTGCCCGCGTGCTCGCCGCGGCGACGCGGGAGGGACGACCCGCGGGGCCGGCGCTCGTCGCGGCCGGCGAACACCTCGCCGACCTCGCTCGCGTCGAGACCGAAACGCGACGATCGGTCCGGCACCTCACGGAGACGATGGAACACACTGCGGCCCTGTTCGGCCCACTCGTCGGCGGCGTCACCGTCGTCCTCGCCGGACGCGTCGCCGGCGGAGGGTTCGGCCCAGCGCTTCCCCGGCCGCCGCTCGCGCTCGCTGTCGGCGGCTACGTGCTCGTGCTCGCCGCTCTCTTGACCGCAGTGGCGACGGGCCTGGAGCGAGGGTTCGACCGTGCGCTCGTCGGCTACCGCGTCGGCCTTGCTCTGCTCTCCGCGACGGCGACGTACCTCGCGGCGGTCGTCGCCGCCGGCCTCGTCGTCTGACATTTATATACGAAGCCGCGACCAGCCCTCCCGTGTTCGATACACCGATCGATGGGCTGTACACGTGGCTCGGGGTGAGTTTCGTCGCCGCCGGCGCGCTCGCCGTCGCTGCGGGGGTGCCATCCGCGCCGCCGCCGGACGCAGCCGCCGTCGCCGAGACTGTCGACGGGCTCGCGGCAAGCTCCTACGCCGGTGCCGCGACAGTCCCACTCGCAAACGCCAACGAGGTTCGGCTCACGCCACGGAGTGTCTCACTGCGCGGGGCGAGTGGAACGGTCTCTGCCACGTTCGAGCACGGGCCGATCGTGGTCGTCACCGGAGCGAACGAGGCGCTCGCGGCGGTGTTGAACGGAACTTCTCCCCACAAGGTATTCGAAGATCCGGATGCACTCGTCGCCGCGAGCAGAGAAACGGCCGACGGACGGGCGTCGTGGCGAACCGCGCCCGAACGGCTCCGCGTCCGCCACGTCACGTGGGGAGGTGTCGATGTCACGCTCGTCGGCTAAGGGACAGACCGAGCCGCTGGCCGCGCTGGTAGCCGTCGCGGCCGTTTGCCTCGCACTGTCGCTGTACGCCGGGCTGGTCGCTGAACGTTTCTCGCAACCGTCCGGCCCGAATGCACAACCCGTGCTGGAACGTGTCGTCGACGACATCGCACCAGACGGGGTCGCGGCGCCGGAGCGGCTCGACGCGATTGAAGAGACCACGACCCGACGCAACGTCTCGCTTGCAGTCGCGAACAGCTCGTGGACCGTCGGGCCAACGCCACCGCCGGATGCGAACACGGCGCGACGTCCCGTCCCAGTCGATCGCGCACCCGGACGAGTCACCGCGGGTCGGCTCCGGGTGAGCGTCTGGTGAGCCGCGCCATCAGCACGGTGGTCGACGCCGCCGTGTTCCTCCTGCTCGTCTCCGCCGCTGCGTCAACCCTGGCGCTTCCGGCGGAGACAGAGAGCGACCCGACCGTCGAGCCGTCCGCGGACGTACTCGCTCACACGACCGCCTCGGTCGAGTACTCACTCGCCACCGGCGCCGAAGACGACGAGCGGTTCCCACGTGTCGACGGACGGTTCGATCGCGACGCTCACGGCCGGCTCGCCGCGCTCTTCGCCCGCGCCGGAACTCGGGCAGTCACGGTCGACGGCGAGCGAATCACCCGGACTGGAGACGGCTTTGTCCGGGCCGTCGAGCGCGCAGTTTCGAACGCAACGGGACCACGGACGCAAGTGCTCGTCCGCTGGCATCCGTACGAGGGGTCGACCATCGCGGGGCAAGCTCGCGCCGGCGTCGACCCACCACGCGACGCGACCGTCGCGAGCCGGATGCTCACTGTCGAGACGAACGCCGTTGGCGCACGCGCCAGGGCACGTGCGGCGGCGAATCGGTCAGGGTATGCCGGCGTCGCACGGGTGCTCGCGAACGCGACCGTCGCCGTGTTGCTTCCGGAACGGGGCATGGCGAACGCCCTCGCCGCCGACTACCCCACCGACCGTCTCGCTGAACAGCGGTACCGGCACGCTGCGGCGCTGTTCGGAGCGAACGTCTCCGAACCCCTCGCGGCGAGGGACGCGGCCGGCGCGAACAGCCGAATTCGAACCGCGCTCGCCGAGCGGTTCGAATCGCGTCTCCGAGTCCGGTTCGAATCGCCGATCACGGCAGCCCACGCGGTCCAGGCCGGCGAAGTCCGAGTCGTCGTCCGGCGGTGGAAAGCGTGAACGAGCGCGCCCGCGTTCCGTTCGCGCTCGTCGGCGTCGTCCTGCTCGTCAGTAGCGCGGCGTTCTCCGGGGCGCTCGGAGGCGTCCAGCCGGTCCGAGAGTCCCCCACCGAGGCCGCGATGGAGGACGCCCGCCGCTCGCTGCACGGCGACCTCGCTGACGCGACGCGGAGCGCTGCGCGAGACGCCGCGGCCGCCCCCGTCGTCACGACGGCGAACACCACCCTCGGACGGACGCTCGCGGCGTCGGAGTCGCCGTTTCGCACCGCGCTCGCGCTTCGGATCTACCTCGCTGTTCGCGATCGAGTCGAACCGAGCAATCGGCGGGGAGTCACCGTCGCCGCCGAGCTTCCAGCACCGAGGAACCGGACAGCGCTCCGGGAGACCCTCGAACGGATGACCGTCGATCGCGTCGGCGAGAGCGGAACACTGCTCCGCGTGACGCTTTCGAACGTGACGCTTGCAGCCAGCAGAGCGGGAGCGACAGTAGACCGGGCAACCGTCACGCCGACGGTGACCGTGACGGCGCCCGTCCTCCTGCTTCACGACCGGACGGCGCGGTTCGACGAGCGGCTCGACGCGGACGCGACGGCGCCTGGGCTCGCTCGCCGAACGACGGCGCGGCTCTCGGCGATAGCGTGGGCGCGCGGGCTCGCACAGTACGGCAGTGCGCCGATAGCGAACGTCGTCGCGAACCGCCACGTCGCCGTTGCGACGAACAGCGCGCTGCTCGCCGAACAGCGAACGGTCTTCGGCGCAGCAGACGACGCTGGCGCCCGAGCGACGCGAATCGCGGCGTCACGGGCGGCAGGCACCGATCTGCTCACGGCCGCCGGCGCGTCCGGGTCGATGCCGGCACGTATCATCGACGGCGTCGACGGGGTGACGCCGGGCACCAGTCTGGATCCGGTCCGCAGCGACTGGGCGCCGACCGACGGTCCGACCGAGGTACTCACCGTCGGTGCAAACGACGCCGCCGACTCCGCGTACCGGCGGTTCACCGACGGCGGGCTCGGCGCCGCGGTAAACGAAACGTACCAGGTCACGGTAGAGCGCCGAGTCTCGACGACTCAGCTCGGCATCGAGCACACGGGTCGAGTGGAGCCGTCGGGCGACGGCTGGGCGCACAACGGGACGAGCCGGTCGACCTCGATGGCGATTGCGGACGGAAACGAATCGGCCGTCGACGCCGACACGGACGGAGCGTGGCACTCGCTGTCCGCAGCGGAGCGTGTCGTCACCGAACGGGAGACGACGACCAGACGCTGGCGACGCGGCAACGAGACGACCACGACGACACGGACCGTGACGCGAACTGTTCGCGTTCGGATCATAATCGTCGGTCGGCACGACGGGGGACCGGCACCCGGCGGCCGAATCGACCCGGTTCACGAACCCGGCGGACGGCTCGACGCGCAAAACCTCGTCGGCGTCGAGGAGCGGGCACACGCACGACTCGTTGCCAACGACGGGGGGATGAACGCAGTCGCCCGCGCTGCAGTGAGCGGGACGCTCAGAACGAACCGGACGACGGTTCGTGGGCGTCAGCCGGACGGAATCCGTTCGTGGATACGCCGCGACCTCGGCGTTGTACGGAAGCAGCTCCTGAACACCTCCGTCCAGGTGCAACGCGGCGCACTCGGCACGTATCGGGCGAACCCACATGCTCGGCTGGCCGATGCGGTCGAACGGCGTCGAGCCGCGCTCGTCGCAGCGCCGGCGGTCTACGACGGCGTCGCTGACCGCGCTCGGGTCGCCGCGAGAGGAGCGTACGTGGACGCCGTCGTCTCGTCGCTTCGGGCGCGCGCACGCCGGCAGGAGTCGACCGGTGACCGGTTCGACGACGTGCTTGCCGGATACGGTCTCTCGCGTGACCGACTTGCGGCGCTCGCGGCGGCACGCGACGAGGCGATTCGCCCCTCGTCGCGGTCGATACGAGGTTCCGTAACGTCTCACGAACTCGTCGTGGAAGGCGCTCCGGCATATCTCACTCTGTCACGGGTACCGCGAGCGGCGACGGATGCGACAGGAGCCGGGACGCACCGACCGCTCGCCGCACGTAACCGGAACGTGTTCACCGTTCCGTACGAGGACGCGTCGGACACGGTCGTCGATACCCTGTTTCCGCCCGACCGCGTCCGGCTCAGATCGGCAGCCGCGGCGCTCCGAGCCGCCGAGCGACTGGATCGCAACGAGACGCCGCGGAAACAGCTTCGCGCGGCAGTCCGAGCTGCAATCGACCGCAGGCGGGCAGCTCTCCGACGGGAACTCGCAGACGCCGGTATCGGCGACTCCGCTGCCGACCGTCGTGCCGTCGTCACGGCGGCGCTCTCGCGGTGGACCACGACGTCGACTCGTGCCGTCGTCGTGGCGAACGGCTCCGCGGCGACTGCAGTCGCGGACGCCGCCGTCCGGCGGTATCCTGACGAGTTCACCAACGCATCCGCGCGGCACAGTCTCGAAGCGGAACTGCGGGACGTATCCACGACCGGTCGTGGAGTCCCGGAACCCGTCGTCAACGAGAGCGTCGCGACGGCACGACGTGCGGCTGGCGAACTCGCCAAGCAGGCCGCCGCGCGCGCCGCGAACGAGACGGCGTCGGCGGCGATGGAGCGTGCTGAACGCCGCATCGGCCGATCGCTGGCTCGCGTCCCTGCCGGACTGCCGGTGACGCCTGTTCCGGCGCAGTGGTACGTCACGACGAACGTGTGGACGGTCGCCGTCGAGGGAAGCTACGACCGCTTTGCGGTACGGGCGCGCGACGCGGGCCCGGGGCGCGCGCTCACGTACGTCCGTGACGGATCGGCGGTGCGAATCGACTGGGACGACGACGGCGATGCAGAACACGCCGGGCGGGCGAACGAGGTGTCGCTCTCCGTCCGGACGGCGGTCGTGGTCGTCGTGCCGCCCGGCGGTCAGGGAGTTGGCGATACGGACGGGAACGCGGACGAACGCTCCGGAGGATGGCGTTCGATCCGGTCAGCATCGGCCGAGAACGGAGGCGTCGCGACTACGAGGGAGGCAGCTCACCGGGGTTGAATCGCGAAGAATGCACCGGCCGGGAATTGAACCCGGATCGTTGGCTTGGAAGGCCAAAGTCATACCATTAGACCACCGGTGCTCTCCGACGACTCCGTCAAGTCATCGTACCCGACCGTCGCCTATGTGCGTTTCCCTTCGCCGTGGACGACGGCGAAACAGTTTCCCTCGTCGGTGAACGTCTGCTCGACGGCCAGCGCACTCGCCGCGATGTCAGCCGCGAACTCCTCTGGATCGTAGATGTGGTAGTAGCGCGGCACCGTCTCGCCATCGGGGAGCGTCCAGTCGACGACGGTGTCGAAGCCCCGCTCGGCGTCGAATCGGTCGTGGGTCGTGCTCCAGGCGCTGACGAGCGCGCTTCCCTCCGAGGTGAGCACGCGCGCGAGCTCGTCGAGGCTCGTTCGTCGCGCGGCCGTCGTCGGGAGATGATGGAGAGTGGCGACGTACAGTGCGAGGTCGACGCCGTTGCGACACAGCGGCAGCCGGGTGGCGTCTCCCTGAACCCACGCGGCGGACACGCCTCGCTCTCTGCCTCGCTCGACTGCGATGTCGAGCAGTGCCCGCGAGAGGTCCAGTCCGACGGTACGGTCACACCGGGCCGCGAGCGGTTCGACGTGGCGACCGTTGCCGCAGCCGACCGCGAGGCCGACGGCTCCCACGCGGCCGTCGAGGAAAGCCGGAATCTGCGGCCACGGGTGCTCTCGGGTCGTCGAGAAGTGGTCCGCGATGTGATCGTACGTCTCACGGACCGACTCGACCGTGGCGAGGGAGCCGGGAGCTCCGTCTCGGGGCTCGTTCGCACTCCCGATTCCGTCGCCGGGGGCCGACCCCTCGCCACCTCGTCCGTCCACGGCGTCCGACTCGTCCACGGTGGCCGTCAGTGACGAGGGGTAATAGCGTCGGCGGTCACCGCTCACAGCGGGAGCAGGACGACCGCAGCGTCGCCGACGACCCCCGAGAACGACAGCTCCTGGGAGACGAGGAACGCGACGTACGCGACGAGCAGCATCACGCTCGCGTGTTTCGCTCCATCCTTCAGCGACCCACCGGTCATCTGCCCGCCGACGAGCCCGGAGAAGCCGGCCTGGACGAGTGCGGCGTGGAAGAAGACGAGCTGGTAGGCGGCCTTGTCGATCTCCCCGATGCCGCCGAAGGGGCCACCAACGCCGCCGGTTGGGAGGTTCGGCACCAGCACCGTGTCGATGGCGCCGATGACGACGAGGAAGACGAGAAACGAGATGTAGATGACGACGAGATACGTGAGCGTCTCCTGTCGGCGCTGGCGCTTCAGCCGCTGATCGGCGCGAGCCTGCTCGGCGGCGATGCGCAACACCGGTCCGATCTCGTTCGAGGCGCGCATCGAGTTCGTCAACAGCGTGACGACCCGCGTCACCGAGGGGGTACGGACGCGTCGTTCGAACCGTTCGAGCGCCGCTTCGACCGTGCTCCCCCACTCTACGTCCCGCCAGATGCGGTCGACTTCGTCATCGAGTGCCCCCATCTCGCTGCGGCGCACCCGATCGAACGAGGAGACGACGGACAGTCCCGCCTCGTTGAGGCTGGCGAGGCGGTCGAGCAGGTCGGGAACCACCTCTTCGAGTCGCCGGAGGCGACGGCGCTGTATCTCGTAGACGACGGCGAACGTCGTCACGACGAGCAGCGTCGCCTGTATCACCACGTCGTCGAACACCCGAATGTCGAGGGTGCCGCCGGTGACGTACGCCGGGAACTGCACGGCGATGAACACGACGGCGGCGGGAATCGTGGCGTACAGCAGTCGCGTCGGCGAGTCGAGCAGCGTCCGTCCGGGACTCGCGGCGAATCGCTGGAGCCTGTGGAGTCGTCGGTGGACGCGGAGCCGCAACACGTTCTCCCGGGTCCGGGCGGAGAACATCCCGCCGCCGTCCGTCGCGACGGGGACGTCTCCGGCGGCCGCTGCCGCTTCCGTCTCGGGCCGGCTGCTCCGCGTGGCACGCAGCGGCTGTGTCACCTCGGAGAGGTACGCGAGAAAGAGCACGTTCGTCGCGGGCAACAGAATGTAAGAGATGATGCGAAGCACGTCAAGCATCCCGCCGGTCGTCAGTCCGATGATGAGCAGGATCGTGATGAGGAACAGCATTCCGGCGACGACGACGGTGACGTACACCTCCGAGGCGGTGGCGAGCACATCGAGGATCTCGCGCTGCTGTTCGTCGGCAGCCGCGCGGTAGCGCTCGTACTCGTCCCGCAAGAATTCCGGGACGTCCTGTCCAGACTGCAGAACGCTCGTGAGATTCTCGGTGAAGCTCTGGAACTGCTCGGATGGCGTCCGGGTCGCGAGCGTCCGCACGGCGGTGACGAGGTCGTCGCCGAACAGGTCGATGCTGCGGACGCCGATCCCCATCTCCTCTGCGCCGGTGCCGAACACGTCCCGGTTCTCCGAGAGCGTCCGCATCACCTCCGGAAACGACATCCCCCCGCGGGAGAGCGCGTAGACGAACGCGATCATCCGCGGCATTCCGGCGTCGATCTGCCGCTTTCGAGTGTCCGCACGCACCGACGGGACGTTCCAGCGAACGAGATACACGACCGCAGCGGCGCTCGCACCGAGTAGCACCGAGCCGGCGACGAGCAGGGCAACGTACTTCGCTTCGAAGGTCACCAGCCAGTCGGGGAGGGGGCTGAATATCCGGGAGCCGACGGGTAATCTGAGCTGATTCGGTCCCAGAAGCTCGACGATAGCGGCCGTCGCGTAGCCACCGATGACGAGCCCACTCAGCGCTGCCAGCGTCGAGTAGAGCAGCGTCTTCACTTGGTACAGTCGGTACGGGGTGCCGATGCCGGCGGCCCGGAGCGCCCGTCGTCGTTCGGGGTCTATTTCGATCCGCTCGCCGTTGAACAGTGCCCACGCGATGCGGCTGAACCCGCGCTCGAGCGGCCGCAGCGCCGCGGCGCCCGCCAGCAGTCCCAACAGCACCACCGCGAGGACGACCGGGAAGAACTGCAGCGGAGCGACCATCAGTCGTCGTCGGCCTCCGCGTCGGACTGATACCGCGTGTCCCCGCCGGACGGCGACGATTCGAGCCCGAGCCGCTCCATAGTTCCCTCGGCGTTCGCGTAGTAGCGGTTCACGAGCGCCGTGAATCGCTGGTAGTTCGTGATTCCACGCTCCCGGAGCGTGTCGAGGAACGCTTCCCGACGTTTCAGCTCCCGAGAGAGCTCCGTCGTCGACCAGCCGCGCTCGCGGCGAATCTCGTCGAGCAGATTCCGGTTCCCGACCTCGAAGGAGTCGTCCGTCACCTCCCACTCGAAGGCGTTCGAGTAGTCGAGCTCGCCGGTCCGCTGGTCGACGCCGTCGATTTCGGAGATCGTCTGGGCCCGGCGGACCCGTTGGCCTTCGAACCGGGCGAGCACCTGCACACAGAGCAGATCGAGCGACTGCACCATCGACCGCGGGACGTTGATCGGCTCGTTCTCCAGCCGGTTGATGACGGTCTGGACGGAGTCGGCGTGCATCGTCGACATCGTCGTGTGACCGGTGTTCATCGCCTGGAACAGCGTGATCGCCTCCTCGCCACGCACCTCGCCGACGAGGATGTACTCGGGTCGGTGGCGCAGCGCGCTCCGAAGCAGGTCGTACATCGTCACGTCCTGTGACTCGTCGAGCCGCTCGCGGGTCACGGCGGAGAGCCAGTTGTCGTGGTACAGCGACAGCTCCCGAGTGTCCTCGATGGTGATGAGCTTCGACCGTGGTGGGAGAAACATCGAGATTGCGTTCATCGTCGTCGTCTTCCCCGACGCGGTCCCCCCGGCGACGATGATGTTCTTGTTGTTCTCGATGGCGAGCCACAGGTACGCCATCTGTTCGAGCGAGTAGGTGCCGAACTCCAGCAGGTCGATGGGCGTGAACGGCTCCTCGGAGTACTTCCGGATGGTGAACGCGGAGCCGCGGGGCGTCACCTCCTCGCCGAGCGTGAGCTCCGCCCGAGAGCCGTCGTCGAGCGTCGTCCCGACCACCGGGTTGCCGACGGAGATGTGCCGTCCGGCCTGCTGCGCCAGCCGGATGACGAACGAATCGAGTTCGTCGTCCCCGAAGGAGACGCTCGTCGCGATATCCTGGTACTCGTCGTGGTACGCGTACAGCGGTACGTCGTAGCCGTCACACGAGATGTCTTCGATGTGGCCGTCGTGCATCAGCGGGTCGAGGCGACCGAACCCACGGAATCGACGCCACAGGTAGTAGAACAGCTTGTGGAATCCGGTCGGCGCCACCTCGACGCCGTAGTCCTCGAGACGTACCCGGAGCTCGTCGCGCAACAGCGCCTCGGGGTCGGCGTCGTCGCCGTCCTCGCGGTAGAGCAGCGGGTCGCGGACGTCGTCGACCAGCGTCTCCAGCAGCGCCGACTGGTCGGCCGACAGGTCCGGCTCGACGACGACGTAGCGGTGCTCGCTCTCCTCGTCGTCGTACCGGATGGACGCATACGAGAACGGCGCGTTGAGCCAGTAGCGGTCCACTTCGTAGCCGGGCGCGTCGACCGCTTCCGGGACGAGCACGTCGTCCGTCCCGGGCACGTAGTTGCGGTTCTCGACGCGCGATCCACGCAGCACCGTCAGCGTGCGACGGATCGGCTCCAACACGCCGGTCTCGTTCGAGTCCTCCATCGTACCCGACGGCACTCGACCGTCTTGTCCGTCCGGTCGGTCCGGCAGTACTTAAACTCACGCCGTGCGCCAGCGGCGCAGCGTTCACTACTCTGACCTGCCGGCGTCACGGCGCTCGCCGCTCGTGTCCGTTCGTCTACGCCGATTGCCACTGGCCAACTTCGGCGCGGCGGGCGGAACTACTGTATGTGTCTATTCTAACTAAAATAGTAGATATTTCCAATCCACGCGGTACGGAGGCGACGAAACGGTAGTGACGGCCGCCGAGACCGTCGACATCGCGCTGGTCTCGATGCGAGACGGCTACGTGCAGGTGTCGGCGGCGAGCAGCTACGAGACGTTCCAGCACGCGGCGATGGAGACGTCGTTCGTCACGGTCCGGGTGCTCGTCGGCGTCGGCCGCACACTCGTCTGGACGCCGGTGTTCGACCTCCCAGAGTTCGGTTACGGCGTGCTCGGGCTGTGATAGCGACGAACGAGGCTGGAACACGGCTCCGCGTTCGCTCGGTGTAAAGAACTATCCTCCGCGGGCCGATAGGACGGACACGATGCTCAGCGCCGTGATGGAGGACTACATCAAGGCGATATACGCCATCGAACAGGAGACCGGCGAACGGGTCTCCACCTCGGCGCTCGCCGACTACCTCGACGTGACGCCACCCACGGTGTCGAGCATGATAAAGAAACTCGAAGAGCGCGGCCTCGTCGACCGCGAGGAGTACAAGGGGGTCACGCTCACCGACGAGGGAGAGGTCGTCGCACTGGAGATTCTCCGCCATCACCGGCTGCTGGAGTCGTTTCTCACCGAGGCGCTCGACTACGACTGGGCCGACGTCCACGATGAGGCCGACCGCCTCGAACACCACGTCTCCGACGAATTCACCGACCGCATCGCGGAGTCGCTCGGCCACCCGCTCGCCGACCCGCACGGCGACCCCATTCCAACCCGCGAGCTCGAGCTACCGGAGGCGGACGACACCGTCCGGCTCTCGGCCGCGAGCGAGGGCGATCGGCTCGTCGTCCGGCGGATCCGCCATCAGGGGGACGAAGAGCTTCGCTATCTCGCCGACGCCGGCGTCGAGCCGAACGAGCCGCTGGAGGTGGTCGACGTGGCGCCGTTCGGGATGGTGACCGTCCGGACTGCAGCCGGCGAGCAGGCGCTCCCACAGGAGATCGCACGGCTCATCGAGGCGGAGACGGCGGAGCTCACGGAGTCGGAGGAGTCGGGAGAGTCCGAGGAGCCGACGCCCTGACTCAGCCGCGCAGCCACCAGACGACGGCCATCCCGGCGATGACGACGAGCCCGCCGGCGAAGAAGGCGACCGCCGGGTCCGACAGGCTCCCGACGAGCAGTTCCGGTATCGTCTCGCGGGCGGCCTGATCGGTGACGCCACCTCCGTCACGGCTCCCGAGGTCCGCCCCGTCCGCACTGACGGCGAACGCCTCTGCACCGCGTTTTGCCCGCCGGCTCGTCGCCACGGCGAGGGCGATGGTCGCGGTCGCAAGCAGCAGATACAGCGCGAGGACGCGCCCGAGGAGCCCTTCGAGCCGCGAGCGGTCGTGGTCCTTGCCTGCGAAGAGTACGAGCGCCTCGTTGCACGGCGCGTACACCGTCATCTCGTTACCCTTCTCGGAGTAGCCGGTGCCCGCCGCCTCGATGAGCGACGCGGACTCCAGCCGTTCGAGGTGGTAGTGGACGTTCTGGAGTGAGGTGCCGACCTCGGCGCGAATCTCCGGCGGCGTCCGCGGCTGTTCGTACACCGTCTGCAGGATTCCCCGTGCGGTTTCGGAGCCGAGCGCGTCGAACGTCCGCTCGGCGTCCGCCCCCTCGATGTCGAGCACGCGCGGCTCGTCGGGGTCCGGGTCGGCGAAGACGCGAGAGCCCAACAGTCCCATCGACAGGTGCTACTCCACGGGATGAAAAGCCCGTTTCGGTCGGTCAAACGCCGGTTTGAGCTATCGCGGCAGCGCTTCACACGCCGCGGGAAGCGTTTTCCCCGTCCACGCTGTGGGGTCGATATGGACGCACCCGACATCGGTGAGCTGTCGCCGCCGGACCGCACCCTCATGGGGCCGGGGCCGAGCGACATTCATCCGCGCGTGTACCGAGCGATGACCGCGCCCGTGGTCGGCTACCTCGACGACTACTACGTCGAGGTGATGGACGACGTGCAGGCGGGACTCCGCTACTTGTTCCGCACAGACAACGAGCACACCTTCGCCGTCTCGGGCACCGGTTCTGCGGCGATGGAGACGGCCTTCGGCAACCTCGTCGAGCCCGGCGAGACCGTTCTCGTCCCCTCGAACGGCTACTTCGGCGAGCGGATGGGCCAAATCGCAGAGCGCGCCGGCGGCGAGGTCGTCACCGTCGACGCGCCGTGGGGCGAGCCGCTCGCCGTCGACGCGGTCCGCGATGCGTTCGAGACCCACGAGCCGACGGTCTTCGGCTTCGTCCACGGGGAGACGAGCACGGGGACGCGACAGACCCGGGTTCCGGAGCTCACCGACATCGCCCACGAGCACGGCGCGTACGTCGTCGCCGACACGGTCGCCTCGCTCGGCGGCGCCGAGTTCCACACGGACGCGTGGGACGTCGACGTCGTCTACTCCGGCTCGCAGAAGTGTCTCTCCGCGCCGCCGGGCGCGAGCCCCATCACGTTCAACGAGCGCGCCGTCGAGAAGGTGCGAGCCCGGGAGACGCCCGTCCGGTCGTGGTATCTCGAACTCGACGGCGTCTGGGAGTACTGGGGCGACGAGCGAAACTACCACCACACCGGCCCCATCTCGACGATGTACGCGCTCCGGGAGTCGCTGCGCATGGTCGCCGAGGAGGGCGTCGAGTCGATGTGGGACCGCCACGAGCGGGTCGCCGGCGCGCTGAAGGCCGGCGTCGAGGCGCTGGGCGTCCCGCTCTCCGTCGACGACGACCACTGGCTGCCGACGCTGAACCCCGTCCGCGTGCCGGACGGCGTCGACGACGGCGTCGTCATCGACCGGCTGCTCGAGGAACACGGCATCGAGATCGTCGGCGGCCTCGGCGCGCTTGCGGGCGACATCTTCCGCGTCGGCTGCATGGGTCACTCCGCGCGCCCGGGGAACGTCCTCCGGTTCCTCTCGGCGTTCGGCGCGGTGCTCGCCGACGAAGGGGCCGATGTCGATCCCGAGGCGAGTGTCGCGGCGGCGAGCAGCGCGCTGGAGTGAGCGCGGGCGCTCGTCGGTCAGTGTCAGGTGGTCGTGTCGGCACCGGCCGTCGCGGTCGTGACCGCCTCGGAACTCCCCCGGAGGCGATACCCGATGGCGATCAGTGCGACGGCGATGAGCGCGCCGAACGCGAGTTGCAGCGTCGCGACCACCTCGCCCGTCAGTATCTTCGAGGCCAACAACGCCGCCTGTCCGAAGAACGCCACGACCGGTAGCAACAACAGCACGCCGATCGTTCGGGAAGGACGCTCGGTTCGGGCGCTGGCAGTCCCGTAGCACAGGAACCCCAGCAGAGCGAGGACGAACGCGACGGTCAACAGCGGCGGGCCCCAGCTACCGGGGTCCGCCAACGTCCTGCCGGTCGTGAGGTCGACGGCGAGGGCAGCCAGTAGGGTGGCGCTCCAAATCACCCACGCGACACCAACGGTCCACCACCCTCCACGCGCGAGCTTGGGCGACGCGTCTGCGACGCGACGGTGGAAGCCGAGCAGGCCGACGAAGACGAACCAGAGGCCGAACAGCAACGGCCCCATCGCGAGCCGCGGGGGTGCCTCGATGACCCCTGCTACGTCCAACGAACCGGCCACGCTGGTGCCGAGAAGGCCGACACCACCGATGACGAACGCCACCGGCCCCCACCGTTCGAACGCGCCACGGAGCCGACTACCGATCATTACGACGGCACCCCCCGGACCGTGTTCCGTCTTCGTTCCCGCGCCTGTGCGACCCGATACCTTCGTCCGCGCTGGTGAATTCCGTCATACTGTCGCTCCGGTACCCCCGCCCGCTCATCCCCGGGTCGGAGGGACCACCGGAGCGGGCGACCGGTGGCAGAAAAGTGTTCTTTGTACGACATTATAATACGCTCGTTGACAGGTCGACGGGAGTGGAGGTTCAGCAGCCGCCGGACCCGTCGGCGAGCTATCGAGTGACATCGACGACACGCACCGTCTCGTCGAACGTCACCCGGAGCTCGTCGCCGTCGCACCGGACCGTGACCGCGACCCGAAGCGGCTCGGCCGAGACTATCTCGACATCGTGCCCGTTCATCAGCGCGTGGAACCGCTTCACCGTCCGGAAGTCGTCCGCGCTGACGTGCGTCGAGACGTCGTGTTCGCCGTAGAAGGAGACGACAGCGGGATGGAAAAGTGCGAGCCCTCGCGGAGGGTCGACGGTGTGGTTTCTGCAGATGCGGCACTGAAAGTGCGCGCGGACTGGAACTGAGAGCCGACGATTCTCGGATGCTGTCTCCCGTTCGTCGGGACATTCGAACCAGCCGTCGACGGGGCCGGAACACGCCGGACAGAGCCGCTGGAACATGCTCCGGGCTCCTCGAAGCGCCGCGACTACTGACGCGGCCCACACCTCTTCGGGGGATCGTCCCCGAAGGCCGACAGGGTCGAAGGGAACGACGCTCAGAGTCCCCTCCGCGTCGGCGTCCGGTGCGGTTCCCGGACACTCCGTGCAGGCGTGGATCACGACCCCATCCCGGTAGCCGATGGTCGTCGGTGCGCCACAGAACGGACACGGCTGATCGATCTCCGTCGGCTCGAGCGTCACGTCGTCCACGCCCGACCCCGCGATGATCGACCGGACGAACTTCAGCCCGGTCGTCCGTATCTCGTACCCCTCCCCCTCGCCCTGCTGCCGCACGAACTGCCCCTCCAGCTTCTCCAGATGGTAGCTGAGGTTTCCTGGAGAGTCGTAGTCGACGCGGTCGAAGATTTCCGAAAACGGAAGCGAGTTGTCGTCGTTCTCCGGGTCGTGCGCCTCCCAGAGGGCGAGCAGGATGGCGAGACGCGTCTCGTCGGCCAGAAGTGCGAACGCGTCCGCCGCGTGCGGGCCGGCCTCCCCGGCCATCGCCGCTATCGGCAGGTCGGTCGAGTCGATGGCCATCGCCCGTCACTCCCCGGTCGGCTCGGCCGACGGGGCCACGCGGTCGGTGGTCGACCGTCCGACGACGAGCGTTGCCCCGATGGCCCCGTGACTGAGCGCCAGCCCCCATCCGACGGCGATGGGTCCCATCTCCGGCGCGACGGAGGACACGACGGCACCCGCCATCAGAAACACCAGAACGCCTGCGGGAGCGAGCAGGAGAAGTCCCAGCGTTCGCGAGTGGGCCGCGGTTCGAAGGCTCACCGCTCCGAAGACGAGATAGACGAGAAGCGTCGAGAGGACCACGACGGCGAAGAGCGCGGCCGGGAACACGGCTTCTGCCGGCGGGAGCATTCCGGCTGCCGTTCCGAAGGTCCAGCAGGCGATCAGCGCCCATCCCGTGACAGTAGCGAGCGACAGGGTCGCGGCGAGGCGACTCGAGTTGGGTGCCTCATGAAAGAGTGAGGGAACCAGCCCCAGAAGCGCAAGCCCAGCGGCGACGTAGCCCGCTGGGCCGAACACGTCGGCCGGCGGGGACGCGGTGGAAAAGGCTTCTATCGTCCGGACGGTGGCGTGTCCGACGAAGAGGACGGAAGCTGCGAACGCGAGCGTCGGACTCCACTGTTCGAGCGGTCGGAGCGTTCGGATGCTAACTCTTGACATACGACGGCGCACACGACCGAGCAGAATGAACGTTTCCGTCGCTGTATTCTCGAATAATACGCCGATAATATGAGATGTCGCCCCAGACACTAACGACCGGCGTCATCCCGTGGCGGCGTGCCGCGTCTGCCGGCTAACCCTCGTGTAGGGCGAGTCCCTGTCGGTCGGGACCGTACCTGTTACGCGCCCGGGTTCTCCGCCGCCTCATCGCGCGCTGGTGCGGCCTCGGGGCGGGGACTAAAGGCGCGTACCTGTTCTGGGTGGCCGCCGGACTAACCCTTTTCGCCGCGCGGCCCCTCAACCTCGCATGGACGAGGGCGAGCGGCCGGTCGTGCTGTTCGACGGCGTCTGTAACCTCTGTGCGTGGTCCGTCCGGTTCATCGTCGCCCACGACGACGGCAGCCTCCGGTTCGCGCCGCTGCAGTCCGACGCCGCGACCGACCTCCTCGAACGCCACGACCTCGACGGCGACTACTTCGACTCGCTGGTGTACGTCGACAGCTCCGGCGCGTACACGAAAAGCGACGGCGCGGTCCGCATCGCTCGCCACCTCGACGCGCCGTATCGATGGGCGTGGCACGCACGACACCTCCCGCGGCCGCTCCGGGACGCGGCGTACGACCTGCTCGCCCGGGTACGCTACCGGGTCTTCGGGAAACGAGATTCGTGTCTCGTGCCGACCGCGGAGCTCGAAGAGCGGTTCCTCGCGCGGTCGTAGCTGCCTGTTCTCCGCAGTCAGGGGGCTCAGCGGTTTCGAGGCGGACCCTCCGGCCTCAAGGAGTGAGCGAAGCGAGCGAGTAGGCCGGAGAGGAAGCCGACAACTCCGCAGTAGCCCCCAGACTAGTTCCGCCCGTTCTCCCCAACGGTGATAACCCAGCAAGCACACACCTGACGTATGGAGGTGCGGCGCACTGTCCCGGTCAAACTCGACGTGGGCAGTGACGACGCCGCACTTCTCTGCGAAACCGTTGATGAATTTCTGTGGGCCGCCAACTACGTCGTGGATCACGCGTGGCAAGGCGACTACAAGACCACGAGCAAGGTCCAGTTGCAGGCGGAAACCTACGACGACGTGCGTGAGCAGACGCGATTGCATGCCAATCTCGTCCAGAACGCCCGCAACAAGGCCGCCGACGCCGTACAGAGCGTCGTTGCCCGCTGGAAGCAGGGTGAGTATGCGGGGAAACCACACTTCTCGACCCCGACAGTGGTGTACGACAAACGGTGTGCCACGTTCCACGACGACTACGTGTCGCTGGCGACCGTTGACGGCCGAATCGAAGCCGAGTACGTTTTGCCCGACGCCGATCGCGACACACCTCACAGCCGGTATCTCGACACCGACGACTACGAAGTGACGGGCGCGGAACTCCACCACAGAGACGGCGAGTGGTTCCTTCATCTTCGCACAAAGGCGGAGATGGAGTCCGACACGCTGGAACAGGCAACGACCGGGCACCCAACGGTCCTCGGTGTTGACCTCGGCGTAAACCAACTCGCCATCACGTCGACAGGGACGTTCTGGAGCGGCGGCGAGTTCGACCACTGGCAGCTGGAGTATGAAAAACGGCGGGCGTCACTCCAACAGTGCGGGTCGCGTCATGCACACGAAAACATCCAGTCGGTCGGGCGGAAAGAGACAGGCCGGTTCAAACTGATGCTCCACCGGATTGCCAACGGCATCATCGAGGAGGCCGCTGAGAACGGCTGTACGGTCATCGCCTTCGAGGAGTTGACCGGCATCCGCGACCGCCTCTCCGGTGTCTCGTGGGGGCACACGTGGGCCTTCCAGCGGTTGTACGAGTACGTCGCATACAAAGCCGAACTGCACGGTATCGACGTAGAGCAGATAGACCCGGAGAACACGTCGCGGCGGTGTTCGACGTGTGGATTCACCCACCCGGACAATCGCGACGGCGAGGACTTCGCGTGTCTGAAATGTGGCTACGAGAACCACGCCGACTACAACGCCGCGAAGAATATCGGCTTGCGGTATCTCCGCCGGACCCAAACCGGGGACGACGGAGGCGCACCCGTAGGCGTGCGCTTGAATCGCGGGACGCTGAACGCGAACGGGGAATATGACCCTCCTGCCGAAGATTCCGGCCAGAGCGGGAGTCCACGCGAAAGCCCCACCCGCAACGAAGCGAGGTCCTCAGACCGAGCGAAGTAGGGTGGGGTAGTTTACACCGCGTAGTCGTTCTCGCAAATCTGTGCGTAGCGCCCCTTCCGGTAGCCGAACTTCGCGCGCTTGTACCCATACAGCAGCCGCACCCCGTCGACGCCCTCCCGGAGCGCGTCGCGGGGGTCGTAGAACCCCTCCTCGGGGAGGATAGCGTCGACCACGTCGAACAGGCGGTCCCAGTCGTCGGGGCCGTAGTCGCGGACCACGTCTGCCATCGCGACGTTCCGCTTGACCTCGTCGCCGATGGCCCGGTGCCACTCGTCGTTGTACGCGCGGAGCGCACCCCGGGCAGCGAGGCGGCCGGCGAGCTTCCCGGTCCGAACCGCGACGTGGTCCCCTCCCTCGTGAAACGCGCTCGTCGCGCCCATCGCCCCGCCCACGACGGCGACGTTCGCGGCCGTCGGCGACTCGATTGGCCGGGTGGAGGAGATGGGGTACGTCTCCGTCCCTTTGGACTTCCCGCGGTCGGTCTGCAGCGGGAAGTCGTCGAGGTCGTACTCCGGGTAGGCGTGGTCGATGAGTCGCTCGATGTACGTCTTCCCCTGCGGCACCCGGTCGTCCTCGGGGCGGAGCAGTCGGTACGCCTCACGATTCTCCACCTCGTCGATGTCGAGCCCGATGGGCATCGTCAGGCCGACGCGGGCCACGTCGCCGTCGTTCGGGAACACCCACGGGTAGGCGGTGTGACCCGGCATGTACCCCCACCAGAACTTCAGCCGGTCCGGCTCCAGCAGCCCGTCGGGGAACTCCCGGTACTCCTGGTACGCGATGTGGTTCGCTCGCGTCGTCGCCATGTTGTCGAACTCGCCGCCGGGCAACAGCGGGTCGAGCACCGTGCCCGTCACCGTCCGCTGGGGGCCGTCGGCGAGAATCAGATACCGAGTCTGTAGCTCGCTCCCGTCGTTGAGGACAATGGTGTGGGAGGGATCGCCGGTCAGCTTTGACTCCACGTCGCGGACGCCGGTGCCGACGCGGTACTCAGCGCCGGCGTCCTCGGCGCGCTCGCGGAGCCAGTCGTCGAACCGCGCCCGGTGCATCGTGAACCCGAAGTTCGGGTACGACGCGTCCATCCCCGTCGAGTTGAGCCGCACCGAGGTCGACGGCCCGATGAAGTCCGACCCCGACAGCTCCCGGTGTTTGACGTGCTCTGGAATCGGCTCGTCGAGGTCCATGATGTCGACCCAGTAGTCGAGGATGCCCGCGGCGTCGGTCGAATCCGGACCGAGCCCCTCGCGGTCCGCTCGCGGGACGCCCTTCTCGACGACGACCGCGTCCGCGCCCGCCGCCGCGGCCGCGCGGCCGGCCGAGGAGCCGGCCGGACCGCCACCCACGATGACGACATCGTAGTCCATACGGGCTGAGGGAGTGGGTTCGGCTTAAAACGCTTGACATGGGTGTCGCGGTCGAATTGCGGACAGGTCCGCCGGACGAGCCGACACAGCACACCCGGTCGGTCGCGTCCCGTGTCGGGGTCGGCGTCGAGAAGTACAGCTAAGTCGCCGGCGCGACACCGGTCGACCATGACGAACGACAGCGTTCGAGTCGATCGCGACGGCGGCATCGGTCGCATCGTCTTCGACCGACCGGAACGGAACAACGCGATGGACACGGCGGCCGCACGGGCGCTGCGCGCCGCCGCCGCCGACCTCGCGAGCGACGACGACTGTCGGTGTATCGTCCTCACGGGCGTCGACGGCCTGTTCAACACGGGCGCGGACCTGACGACGCTCAACGGCGACGAGAGCGACCAGCCGGGGCTGAAGTCGCTCGCCGGGACGCTCCACGGGTTCGTCCAGGAGCTGTGTCGCGCGCGGAAGCCGGTCGTCTGTGGCGTCAACGGCGTCGTCGCTGGCGGCGGGATCGGCACCGCGCTGTGTGGCGACATCGTGCTGATGGCCGAGTCGGCGCGCTTCCAGTTCGCCTACCCCGCCATCGGACTCTCCGCGGACGGCGGCTCGACGTACTTCCTCCCGCGGCTCGTCGGGCTGCGGGAGGCCCAGCGCATCGCGCTGCGCGACGAACCCGTCGGCGCCGAGGAGGCGGCCGACCTCGGGCTCGTCACGGAGACGGTTCCCGACGAGGAGTTCGACGAGCGACTCGCCGCGGAGGCCGACGCGCTCGCAGACGGGCCGACGAAGGCGTACGCCGAGACGCGCCGGCTGCTCCGCACGTCCTTCGAACACGGCCTCGGCGAACAGCTCGGCCGCGAGGCCGACAGCCTCTCTGGACTCGCGGACACGGCCGACTACGCGACCGGCCACGCGGCCTTCTTCGGCGACGAGGAGCCGACGTTCACCGGCGAGTAGCGGGAGCGATCGGCGACCGGTCCGACCACCGTTGACGCGCGCTACGGTGAACTTTAGTCACCGCGCGGCGAGCGTCGCGTATGAAGCTGCTCGTCCGCCGGGAGGGGGTCCACGGGACGAACGCGGCCGCGTACGCCGACCGACTCCGCGAACGGCTTCCCGACCACGAAGTCGTCCACGCTCGGACCCGAGAGGCCGAACTGCGAGAGATACGGGACGCACGCGTCGCAACCGGCATCGACATCGACACCGAGCTGCTGGAGCGGGCCGACCGGCTCCGGCTGTTCGCCGGCGCGTACGCCGGTCACAGCCACCTCCCGCTCGACGCGTTGGCGAAGCGCGACGTCGCCGTCACGAACGCCGTCGGCGTCCACGCGCCGAACGTCGCCGAGTACGTCGTCGGCGCGCTGCTCTCGCACGTCCGTGGGTTCCGCGACGGCTACCGCAGACAGGAACGCGCCGAGTGGCGCCCTTTCGAGGTGGGTGAACTCGCCGGCTCGACGGTCACCGTCGTCGGGCTCGGCGCCATCGGCTCGGCCGTCGTCGAGCGGCTCCACGCGTTCGACGTGGAGACGGTCGGCATCAGGGCGAGCCCTGAAAAGGGCGGCACGGCCGACACCGTCCGGGGACCGGACGGGCTCCACGACGCGCTCGCGCGCTCCGAGGCCGTCGTGCTCGCCTGTCCGCTCACCGAGGAGACGCGCGGGCTCGTCGGGGAGGCGGAGTTCACGACGATGCCGACCGAGGCCGTGCTCGTCAACGTCGCGCGGGGCCCGGTCGTCGACACGGAGGCGCTCGTGACAGCGCTCCGGCGAGACCACATCGGCGGCGCGACGCTCGACGTGACCGACCCCGAGCCGCTCCCCCCTGACCATCCGCTGTGGGGGTTCGAGAACGTGCAGGTGACGCCGCACAACGCCGGCGCGACACCCGCGTACTACGACCGGCTCGCGGACATCGTGGCCGAGAACGTCGAGCGGGCGGCCGTGGAGGGGTGGGACTCGGCCTTCGAGAACCTCGTCGTCGCGTCCGAGACGTGACTACTCCGGGGGGTCGGGGGGACCCGGGCGGCCGAACAGCCGTCGCTCGATGGGGCGGCCACCGAAGTAGAGCAGGTAGCCGTACACGACGAGCGTGAGGGCGAACATCGCGGACAGCGCGTACAGCCCGAGGCGGGCGTACTGAATCGTCATCGCGACGGCAGCGAGCAGTATCAGCCGGGTCAGGGCGTAGCCGAGGACGTCCACGCGCCATCTACGGCGTCGCGACTCAAAACCGCGTTGGCCGGCACAGCGGGCACCGTGGACAGTAATCTGCAGAACCTTACACCATAATAAATATTATGTATGGGGGCAACTCACTGTGCGCCAGCCTCACTGTGGGGTGATACCATACATGACGGAGGAGAACTCGAGACCGACCGAAACCGACGGAGGCGCCATCACGGAGGACGATGACGTCTACACGACGGCAGAGGTCGGCAAGAAGTATCGAGACACCGTGTATCGGGAGCAGGACTACGACTCGCTGGAGTCGGCACCCGAGACGTCCTCGTACCCGAATCGGGGAAAAAAGGAGGGGTACAAGCTCTCCGAGATGCCGAAGGTGCCGAAGGTGAGCCACATCGTCGGGCCGAGCGCGATTATGCTCGGCGCGTCGCTCGGCAGCGGCGAGACGATGTTCTGGCCGACGCTGGTCGCCGAGTACGGCTGGTTCCTCTACTGGGCGTTCTGGGTCGGCGTCGTCACGCAGTTCTTCATCAACACGGAGCTGCAGCGGTGGACGATGGCGACGGGAGAGAGCATCTTCCGCGGCTACGACCGCATCAGTCGGTTCTGGCCGTACTTCTTCCTGGTCGCCGGGCTGTTCCACCTCGGCTGGCCCGGCTGGGCCTCCGGCGCAGCGGAGGTGTTCGCCGCGTGGACGGGAATCGTCCCGCGCGGCGAGTGGTGGATAATCGCCGTCGCCTCGATGGTGCTCATCTGGCTCTCCTATCAGGCGGGGCCGGTGTTGTACAACGTCATCGAGAAGGCCCAGGTCGCGCTGATGATCATCGCCGTCGCGGCGGCGGTGCTGCTGGCGTTCGTCGTCGGCTCGGCCGGCCAGCTCGTGAACGTCCCCGGCGGGGCGCTCAGCTTCGGTGCGCTGCCGCCCCAGAGCGAACTCGACATCGCGACGTTCCTGGGCGGGCTCGCCTACGCCGGTGCGGGCGGCTACATCAACCTCTCGCAGGGCGTCTGGGCCCGCGAGAAGGGGTACGGGATGGGCTCGTACCAGGGCCGGCTGAAGAACCCGCTCCGAGGCGCCGAACCCGAAGAGATCGAAGGCGGGTTTGCGTTCAAACCGACCGAGATTAACCTGAAGCGGTGGCGCGGCTGGTGGCGGGTGACCCAGCAGGAGCACTTCCTCACGTTCGTCGTGGGGCTGCTCGTCGTCGCCACCATCGCGATGACCATCTCCGTCGAGTACGCCGCCGGCAACGTCGGCTCGGGAGCCATCGACATGTGGATCGGCATCATCATCCCGCAGCTCGACGGCCTCTCGGCGACGCTACTGTACGCGGTCATCTTCATCGCGCTATTCTCCACGCAGTACGCCATCGTGGAGTCGTTCGTCCGCAACAGCGTCGACATCGTGTACCAGGTGTACGGTCGGGCACGCGGCATCAACGAGTCGCAGCTGTTCCTCGGCGTGTTGACGCTGTTTACCCTGTGGGGCATCGCTATCATCCTGCTGTCGAACGCGGTGGCGGCGATCAGCCAGCCGTGGATTCTGCTGGTCATCGGCGCGGCCATCGCGGGCGTGATGATGTGGCCGTACAACGCGCTGACCATCATCCTCAACACCACGCGGCTGCCCGAACACACCCAGCCCGGCTGGGCCCGCGTCGTCGCGATGTGGTGGGCGACGGGCTTCTTCGGCTTCTTCAGCGTGCTGCTCATCGGCGGGCAGCTCTCCGGACCGGTCGCCGACGCCGCGGCTAACTTCGGGCTCGGCGGCGTCTTCGAGGCGTTCGCTGTCCAGATGACCGTCGTGGGGAGCGAACCCGGCGGCTACCTGCTTTGGCTGGTCGCGGTGATCGTCCAGGTGTACACGATGTACCGCTCGGCACAGGCGAAGCGCAACGCGAGCGGCACCGTCGAGGGTGCCGACGAGGCGGCGGGCCTGCTGGCCTGACGCCGGACTTTTTATTCGGACCGTAGAGCAACGAGTATGAACGTCGTTCGGCTGCTCGCAGTCAACCGGTACGCGGTGTACGCTGGAGGGCTAGCGGCTATCCTCACACCCCCCGTGCTCGCGAGGGCGGGCGTCACCGTGCCGGAACAGCTCCGGGTGGCCATCGTCGCCGGCTCGCTCGCGGTGATGACGGTGACGTATCTCGGAGAGCGTCGGCTTCGTAGCGAGGGAGGCGAGACCGTCGCCGGCCCCGATGGTGAGCCCGCGCCGGACCCGTCGCTCACCACGCAGCTCGCGGTCGCCGGCGCGCTGGCCGGCATCGCCGTCGGCGGTTACCTCGTCCTCCGCGGCCGGCTGTGGATTGGGGCACTGTTCGTCGTCGGCGCGGCGCTGTTCGGGCGCAACGCCGTCGCGCGGTCCGTCGGAGGTGTCCGCGGATGAGCGAGAGCGAGCCGGTCGACCCGGACGAGTTCGAGGCGCTCCCGAGCTCGGAAATTGAGGTGTCGCTGCGCGTCGGCTTCGGGATGACCGGGTCGTTTCCGATGCGGCTGGCGGACCTGTTCTTCACCGACCGGGGGCTCTACGTCGCCGAATACGAGTATCTCACGCCGCTGTTCGGCCTCGGGGCCGGGAAACATCGCCGCGAGGCCGCCGCGATGGAACGTATCTACGAGGTCCACGGCGTCGACGAGGTGCTGTTACAGGCAGACACCGTCATCTGGCACGCCTACGACGACATCGAGCGCGTGACGCTGCACGACGGCGGTCGGTTCGGCCGTCCCCGGCTCGGCGTCTATCCGACCACCGGCACGAGTCACGCGTATCGACTCCACGACCGCGATGGGGAGACCGGGTCGCTCGCCGCGGACCTCAAGGACGCGCTCGTCGACCCCGACATCGAGTTCGAGCAGGCACAGGGGCTCGGCTACCAGCCGCGAGAGAGCTTCGCTCGGTTCTTCCACTGACGGAGCCGGATGGCCGCGTGTCCTGCGGCCGCAACCGTCAGGCCGACGGCGTACAGGGCGACGAGCACGAGCGTCAGGAGGGGCCGAAGCCCGCCCGCCTGCTCCCGACGGTGCGCTATCGCTGCACACAGGCTCACCAGCCAGCCGACGACCTGGCGCGTCAGCGACTCGGGGTGCGCGGCGACGGTGCGTGCGATGGGCGGGCTCGCCCGCTCGTACAGCGCAACCAGGACGCGGCCGCCCCGCGACCCGGCGAGCGCCCCGTCGCGGAACCGGCGCAGCGCCGCGAGCTCGGACTCGGTGCCGGCGGCGGTGGTGATGAAACACGTCGAGTGGTGTTGGTCGATTTCGACCCGGCGGAGGTCGGCCTTCGACAGCCGTTCGGTCGTCTCCGGCCGAAAATCGGGGTCTGGGGAGACAGCGTAGCCGTCGGCTGCGTGTTTGACGTACACATCGCCGTATTCCAGCCGTTCGCCGTCGCGCGTGTGGGCGACGAGCCGCTTCTCGCGGCCGTCGCCGACGAACCCATCGAGTCGTGTGGCGTCCGACGACGCGTCGCTCATCGGACCCTGGTTCCGGCCCACCCTGTATGAGTGTTATCCTCCAACAGTGGGCTTATTGTCACAGGAACGTACGCAGGCGGTATGGCAGTCGAGGATCGGTTCTACGAACCGGACGGGCTTGACACGTCGGCCGCGGCGCTGGGACACGAGCGGCCGGACGTGGCGGAGTATCGCGACCTCGCCGCCGCGCTGCGCGAGCGGGTCGACGGCGAGGTGGAGTTCGACGAGTACGCGCAGGTGTTGTACGCAACAGACGGGAGCATCTACCAGGCGAAGCCGGCCGGCGTCGTCTGTCCCCGTAACCGCGACGACGTGCGCGCGGCCGTCGAGGTGGCGACCGACCACGGCGTCCCGGTGATGCCACGCGGCACCGGTTCCTCGCTCGCCGGGCAGTCGGTGGGGCCGGGCTGTGTCGTCCTCGACGTCTCCCGGCACATGGACGACATCCTCGACGTGGACCCGGACGCGAAGCGGGCCACCGTCCAGCCCGGCGTCGTCCAGGACCACCTCGACGCGCGGCTCGCCGAACACGGCCTGAAGTTCGCTCCCGACCCCGCCTCCTCGAACCGAGCCACCGTCGGCGGCGGTATCGGCAACAACTCCACCGGGGCCCACTCCGTCCGCTACGGCATCACCGACGCGTACACCGAAGAGCTCGACGTGGTGCTGTCGGACGGCTCGCTGATCCACACCCGCGAGGTCGTCCTCGACTCCGCTGAGTACGACGAGATCGTCGCCAAAGACGACCTCGAAGCGCAGATCTACCAGACGGTCCGCGGGCTCGTCGAGGAACACGAAGCCGAGATCGCCGAGAAGTACCCGGCACTGAAACGCTCCGTCTCCGGCTACAACCTCCACAAGGCCATCTACGAGAACGACGACGGGGAAGAGGTCATCAACCTCTCGAAGCTGCTCGTCGGCGCGGAGGGGACGCTCGGTGTCATCGTCGAGGCGACCGTCTCGCTCGTCACCGTTCCGGAGTCGACGGCGCTCGCGCTCTACTGCTTCGACGACCTCGTGAACGCGATGAAGGCCGTCCCGGAGGCGCTGGAGTTCGACGTGAGCGCGGTGGAGCTGATGGACGACGAGGTGTTCCGGCTCGCGGCCGAGTCCGACGGCTACGCGGAGTACGTCGAGCAGGTCCCGGAGGGGACGACTGCCGCGCTGATGCTGGAGTTCGACTCCGAGCTCGTCGACGACTTCGAGGCTGCCGTCGACGGGACGACCGCACACTTCGTCGACGACGGCGACGCGTTCGACGTCGTCGAGGCGTACACGGAGTCGGCACAGGACGACATGTGGAAGCTCCGGAAGGCGGCGATTCCGCTGTTGATGAGCCTCGAGGGCGACCCGAAGCCGTACCCGTTCATCGAGGACGCGACCGTCCCGCCAGCGGAGCTGGCCGAGTACGTCGGGAAGTTCGAGGACGTGCTCGACGACCACGGCACCTCTGCGGCCTACTTCGCACACGCGGGGTCGGGGACGCTCCACATCCGGCCCATCCTCAACCTCAAAGACACCGAGGGCATCGAGGCGATGCACTCCATCACCGAGGACGTGACCGACCTCGTCTTAGAGCATCACGGCGCCTTCTCCGGCGAGCACGGCGACGGGATGGCCCGAACGGAGTTCAACCCGAAGATGTACGGCCCCGAGCTGTGGGGGGCGTTCAAGGAGCTGAAGACGGCGTTCGACCCCGAGTGGCTGCTCCACCCCGGCAACGTCGTCTACCGCGATGGCTCGGAGGACGTCGGTCCCGAGAACGAGCGCGGCGTCGGCGCGGACATGCGCGAGAACCTCCGGTACGGCGCGGAGTATCAGTCCATCGAGCCGCAGACGTCCCTCGACTTCGACGAGGAGGGCGGTTTCTCACACCTCGTGGAGCTGTGCAACGGCTGTGGCACCTGCCGGCAGACGGACTCGGACGTGATGTGTCCGACCTACCGCGCCTCACAGGAAGAGATCCAGGCGACGCGGGGGCGCGCGAACATGCTCCGAGCCGCCATCTCCGGCGAGCTCGACGACGAGGAGATACACAGCGACCGGTTCCAGGAGGAGGTGCTCGGGCTCTGTGTCGGCTGTAAGGGCTGCAAGAGCGACTGCCCCACGGGCGTCGACCTCGCGAAGCTGAAGGCGGAGGTGAAACACAAACACCACGAGGAGGAGGGCGCCGGCCTCCGCGAGACGGTGTTCGCCGACATCGATACGATGTCGCGGGTCGGCAGCGCGCTCGCCCCGCTGTCGAACTGGGCGCCGAAGCTCCCCGGCGCACGGTGGGCGATGGAGAAGACGCTCGGCATCGCGGCCGACCGCGAGCTGCCGACGTTCCGCCGGGAGACGCTCACCGATTGGTTCGAGGCACGGGGCGGCCCGCAGGTGTCGCAGGCGGACGCGGCGGACCGCGTCCTGCTGTTCCCGGACACGTACACCAACTACAGCTACCCTGAGCCCGGGAAGGCGGCCGTCGAGGTGCTGGAGGCGGCGGGGATTCGCGTCGAGATTCCCGACGAGGCCGGGCCGAGCGGCCGCGCGGCGTTCTCGATGGGCTTTCTCGACGAGGTGCGCGAGCGCGCCGAACACAACGTCGACGCGCTCGCCCCGTACGTCGAGGACGGCTACTCCGTCGTCTTCGTCGAGCCGTCGGACGCGGTGATGTTCCAGGACGAGTACCGCGACGTGCTTGACGGCTCCGACGCCGCGGCCGTGAGCGCGGCCGCGTTCGGCGTGCTGGAGTATCTCGACCGCCACCGGCTCGACGAGGCCGTCGAGTGGGACGCCCCCGGCGGGGCCGTCGCCTACCACGGCCACTGCAACCAGAAGGCGACGAACAAGGACCACCACGCCGTCGGGGTACTCCGTCGGGCCGGCTACGAGGTCGACCCGCTCGACTCGTCGTGCTGTGGGATGGCCGGAAGCTTCGGCTACGAGGCGGAACACTACGACCTCTCGCAGGCGATCGGGAACATCCTCTTCCGGCAGGTCGAGGAGAGCGACGCGCCGACGGTGACCGCACCCGGCGCCTCCTGCCGGTCACAGCTCGGCGACCGCGAGGGGCACGACCAGCCGCCCCACCCCGTCGAGAAGCTGTCGGCCGCGCTCGCTTAATCGAGCGGCTCGACGAGTTCGACGACGTGGCCGTCGGGGTCTTCGATGAACGCCGTCCGCGCGCCGGCGGCCGGCTGATCGCCCGGCTCTTTCACGACGCCGTAGTGGTCGACCCGCTCGAACGTCTCGTCGACGCTCTCGACGCCGAGCGCGATGTGGTCCCACGCGGTCCCCTGGTCGAACGCCTCGTCGCCGGCCGTGTCGGCGAGCTGTATCTCGACGCCGTCGTCGTCGGCGACGTACCGATGGCGGGCGTCGTCGGCCTCGAACCCCCACGACTCCTCGAGCCCGAACTGCTCGTAGAACTCGATTGACGCCTCGGCGTCCGCGACGTTCAGACAGGTGTGAAGTATCTCTACCATCGGTGGCCACTCTCCGTGTTGGCTGTGGTCGTCACGACTCGATGGTGTGCGAGCGAGAGTATGAACGTGTCGGGGGACGACAGTGCACAATCCGGACTGCCGGTCTGAAGCCTGGGCGCCGAGTTCATTTCGTCCCTCACCGAACGTTTATAACTCCCCGGCCGCACCTGCCGAACGCGTCGGTGGGACGCACGGTGTCGATACACCGGAACCCCCGTCGCAGTCGGCGAGGCGGGACTCCCCCACTCCCCCCTACTCGTCTCGTCGCTTCTTGGTGACCGACAGTCGGAGCCAGCGGTCGAAACCAACAGAGATCGACGGCCGGCTATCCCCAACGCCGGTACACGGAAGTTCGCGCGTTCCCAACCGAGGCGCATGGCACTCGACCCGCGAGCAGTCGTCGCCGGAACGGCAGCCGCGTTGGCGTACCTCGCGGTGCTCGCGCTGCTCCCCGGGTTAGAGCGCGTCCGGCTGGCGGGCGTGCCGCTCGTGCTCGGGACGGGGCTCGTCGCCGGTGCCGCCGCCGGGCTCGTCGCCGACGACGGTCCGGTCGCCGGCGCGTGGCACGGCCTCCTCGCCGGCTCGCTCGGCGGCGCCGCGTTCGCCGTCGCGCTCGTCACCGTCTTCTCGCTCAACGAGCCGTACGGGGTTTTCCACGGGCTCAACTACGTCGTCGCGCTCTCTGCCGGTGCCGTTCCAGTCGTTGCGACGCACGGCCGCGCCGTCGTCGCCGGGCTCGCTGGCGGCGGCTGGGCGCTCATCGCGCTGCTCGGCGTCTACGCCGGTCACGCCGCCCCGCGCCGGAACGACGGGGCGCTCATCGAGGAGTAACTGTCAGACCCAGCCTTCCTCGACGAGCAGCTCCCCGTTCAGCACGGAGGCGCCCGCGGCGCCGCGAATGGTGTTGTGCGCGAGACAGTTGTACTGGACGCCGCCGTCCGTCTCGCGGAAGCCGCCCGCAGAGACGGCCATCCCGTTGCCGAGGTTGCGGTCGAGCCGCGGCTGGGGTCGGTCCGGCTCCTCGAAGACGTGGATGAGCTGGTCTGGCGAGGACGGGAGCGCGGCCGAAGGGTACTCGGCCATCGCCGCCGCGACCTCGTCCGTCGACACCGCCTCGTCCGTCTCGGCCCACACGTTCTCGAGGTGGCCGTCGAGCGTCGGAATGCGGTTACAGGAGGCGGCGACGTCCATCTCGTGGAGCTCGATTTCGGCACCGTCGAAGCCGCCGAGTAGCTTCCGCGACTCGGATTCCATCTTCTGTTCCTCCCCACCGATGTGGGGGATGGCGTTGTCGAGTATCTCCATCGAGGTGACGCCGGAGTAGCCGGCGCCGGAGACGGCCTGGAGGGTGGAGACGCGGACGGCTTCGAGACCGAATTCGTCGAGCGCCGCGAGCGTTGGCACCATCGTGATGGTCGAGCAGTTCGGGTTCTTCAGCAGCGCGCCGTCCCAGCCGCGCTCGTCGCGCTGGACCTCCAGCACGTTCACGTGGTCCGGGTTCACCTCGGGGATGACGAGCGGCACGTCCGGGTCCATCCGGCCGTTCGAGGAGTTCGAGGAGACGACGTAGCCGGCCTCGACGAACCGCGGTTCGACCTCGGCGCCGACCGACGAGGGGAGCGACGAGAAGAGCAGAGGAACGTCGTCAGGGACGGCTGTCGGGCTCGTCTCGACGACCTCGATGTCCGCAACCGACTGCGGGATGGGCGAGTCCGCGCGCCACTTCGCCGCTTCGCTGTACGGCTTGCCCGCGGAGGAGGGCGAGGCGGTGAGCGTCGCGATTTCGAACTCCGGATGGGGGTCAAGCAGCTGGATGAGTCGCTGTCCGACGGCGCCGGTGGCGCCCAGAATACCGATTCGTACCATTACCCGGGGTCGGTCGTCGCGGGCCTAAACGGTGTCGTCGGTGGTAGTCGTTGCCTGCGGGGGTGAGGCTGCGTGGCGTTTCAGGCTCTTTTGCGAGTTTACTACTTCATCAGCTGACAGGTAACACCAACACCTGATACAGACGGGATGCGAGATACACTGGAGGAGTTCAGCCCGAGGTTACGGTGTGCTACTCGTTCAGATTTCGTTCGATAGAGATGGCATATACGCAGGCGGCCAGCGTGAAATATCAGTCTTTGGCCATGTGCTACCACGCAGTCAGCAGACCCACGCGGCTGCGAGTAGATTTATTAATCAGCAGCGTTTCGCTTTAATCAGATGGATCCCACTCCGGATGGCGCCACCACCGATCAAGATGCGGACGAGGGACACAGAGAGCCAGAGGTCCCGGAAGGCGTCATAGAGGGAATCACGGAGGTCATCCACGGCGAATTTGCAACAAAAGACGACCTCGAAGACGCTCTCGATTTCTAAAACTCATCGTCTGTGAGCCGCGTACCGCTTTCGGACGATGAAACTCGAGTGGTTTTTTCCGAAGAAGCAACAGCGAACCTCAGTTCGTTAGATGCAGACCAGCAGGAACAGATTCTCAGGCGGCTGCTTAACATCGCAGAGAGCCAGTCACCCCCTTCAACATTTGTCCGCGAACAAATCGCCAATCTCGATATTATTGCCGCTGGAGATCAGTGTCGACTTTATGCGACGACCGCCGATAGCATCCCCCGAGGCAACGCGGAATATCACGCTATCTTTGTATTTTATATCGATGAGAGTCACGACTACGACCAGGCAGATCTCCGGGAATACAGCGAGCTTTCACAGCGGTGGGTGGAGCAAATCCGCGGTCTTGAAACAGTTACGAACATTGAAGCGATGTTTGAACGAGAAGATGCACTAAGCCCAGACGATCTTCGGGACCTTCTCCCTTGAATCGAATACGTCAAGTAATGTTCTGCATCACCCTCTATATTCAGCACGCAGTCACTGACAGGGTGTAGGCAGGACACGTCTCGGAGCGGTAACTCTCCGCTCTGTATCGACCGCCCAGATTGGCCCCGGTGCGGCTACTCACTCGTGACCGACTCGGGCCTTGTATCTTGGACGAGATGCGAGAACCATTTACTATCAAAAATTTGATTAATCGGGTCGGAAACTGCGACTTCCCCGTTGACGAGCCACTTCCTCCTCAGATGGCCTCTCCGCGAGCGACCGACGGGAGCGAGCGGTTCCCGGACGCCGAGCGAAGCGAGGCGTCCGTAGGGCGCGCGGACGTGAGGCGGCCGAAGGCCGCCGAAGGGAGCACGCCCGCATATTTTCCCACGGGAAGACGTTCCTGCTCGCTCACGCCGTTCGCTGCGCGGGGCTGCGACTTCCCTGCTCTCGCTCGGTACCCTCGCGAGAACCAAGTTTTTGCCGGGGGTGAGCGCAGCGTGGCGACGCAGTCGCCACGGGCCGCGCGAGCGGAAAGCGAATCCCCGAGCAAAAAGTGGTGTTCAGTCGTCGCCGGCGGCCGCGTCGACCTCGTCGCTCTCGCTCGTCGCGGGAGGCCCCCCGCCACGGACGTCGGCGCCGCGCCACGTCCCCCGCTTGAACCAGAGGAACGCGATGACGGCACCGGCGACGTTGGAGACGACGAAGCCCCACCAGACGCCGGGCGGGCCGAGCGCGGGGACGAGCCGCGGGAGCGTCACCGAGAGGCCCGCGACCGCGACGGTGCCGCCGACTCCCTGCGAGAGGACCCACGCGACGGGGAGCCGGATGAGTCCGAGGAAGCTGATGGCGATAGCAGCAGCGACGAGCGTCTTGCCCGCGCCGCGGAACGCGCCGGTGTACGAGCGCATGATGCCGATGCAGCCGAAGGTGAGCGCGACGTACCGGAGGAACTCCGCGCCGGGGCCGATGACCGCCGGGTCGTCGGTGAACACGGCGACGATTGGAGAGGGGAGGAGGAAGATGACGACGCCGGCCGCGCCGAGCACGACGAACATCACCTTCGCGGCGAAGTCGGCGGCCTGCTCGGCGCGGTCCGGCTGGTCGGCGCCGATGTTCTGTCCGGCCATCGTCTCGACGCCGCGCGCGACGGCGATCGCCGGGAGGAAGATGACGGAGAACACCCGGATTCCGATGCCGTAGCCGGCGACGACGCTCGTCGAGAACGTGCCGACGACGATGAGCAGCAGGTTCACGGAGACGGAGCGGCCCGTCCCTTCGATGGACGCCGGCACGCCGATGCGCAGCATTCGGCGGGCGTAGTCGCCGTCCGGGGCCATGTCCCGGAGTCGGATGTGGACCCCCCGCGTCCCGGAGAACATGATGCCGAGGCCGACGACCGTCGCAATCGCCCGCGAGAACACGGTCGCGTAGGCGGCCCCCTCGATCCCGAGTTCGGGGAACGAGTACCACAGGAACGTGTCGACGACCGGCACCGTCGCGTAGACGGTCCAGCCGTTGATGAGGAACGGGTCGATTGCGACGTTGAGGACGACGGTGCCGAACATCACCAGCATCGGCGTCACCGTGTCGCCGTAGCCGCGCATCAGCGCGATGAAGATGAAGAAGCCGAACATCGCCGGGAGGCCAAGCGAGATGACGCGCATGTACGCCGTCGCGGCCGCGAGCGTCGCCGGCTCCGCGCCGAAGATCAACAGCAGGTCGTCGACGACGACGTAGCCGACGAGCCCGAGCAGTATCGAGACGACGACGGCGAAGCTCACCGTCTGTGAGGCGGCGTACTCGGCCTGCCGGTCGTCGCCGGCACCGGTGTTCTGTGCGACGAGGACGCTCCCGGCGACGGAGACCCCCAGCCCCAGCGAGATGAGCAGAAACACCATCGGGAACGCGAAGCTGATCGCCGCCAGTGCAGTCGTCGAGTACTGCCCGAGCCAGAACGTGTCAGCGAGGTTGTACGCCGTCTGGAGTAGATTCGTGATGACGATTGGCAAGGCCAGATAGAACAGCGGCTTCCCGATCCCCCCGCTCGTGAGGTCGAGCTGGTCTTGACCCTTGAACATCAGACGGGGACCTCCGGCCCCGTGTCGCGTCCGAGCGTCCCGTCGAGGTACGCCTCGATCAGCCGGCGTGCCTCCGTCGGCGATTCGTCGAACGTCACTTCGCGGACGTGTGCGCCGTTGATCGCGGTGACGGTAAACCGGGCGACAGCATCTGGATCGACGTCGTCGAACTCGCCGGCTTCGATCCCATCACGGACCGCAGCGGCGACCGTCTCGCGCATCCGCTCGTCCAGCGCGCAGAGCCGGTCGCGGTAGCTCTCCGAGTACGGCGCCTGCGCTTTGATCTCCAGCAGTGCGACGGTGAAGTCGCCACGGTCGTCCGCCGCTGCCGGAGCGAAGACGGCGTCCAGAAACGCATCGAGCCGGTCGCCTGGGTCCGCGGACTCACAGGCGAGCCGGGACTCGAAGTCGTCGAGCAGGTAGTCGAGGAAGGTGCGCAGCAGCTCCTCTTTCGTGTCGTAGTGGTAGTGGAGCGCCGCCTTCGAGCGGTCGCACTCGTCGGCGATGCGCTGCATCGTCAGATCGGCGTAGCCGTAGGTACAGAGCGCCCGGTACGTCGCCGACATGATGTCCTCCGTCGCCCCCACCATCCGTTACCGAATATGACTGACTGGTCAGTCAAGAAGCTTACGAGTGGCGTCGTGGAGAGCGAGGAATCGGAGAAAAAAGCGCGGCTACGCCGGAACGGCGTTCCGCTGCTTGCGCGTGATGTAGCCGGCGATGCGGTTGCGGACGCCCTTCGATTCGACGTTCGTCAGCTCCGTGACGACCTCCTTGTTGTGTTCGAAGTCGGTGCTGAACGCCTCCTCGTACCGCTCGAGCAGCGCCGTGGCGAGCTTTTTGATGTAGGCAGGTTTGATCGGCATCTTACCGGAATCGAGTCGTCGCCCGGGTAAAAAGCGTTCGACTCCCGACCGGCGGACGGACGTTTCCCGCCCTCGTGTCACGCCCGCCAGTCGACGAGTTCGTCGAACCGCGCCCACGCAGCCCGCTCGCGCTCGCCACCCGCGGCGTCGACGACCGACTCGAAAAAGTGGATGCGTTCGCGGAGTTCCCCCGTGTCGTAGCCCGGTACGTCGAGCCGGGAAGCAGCGACGGTCGCCTCCACGACGGCGGCGTGACCGCGGGAGACGACCGGCACGGTCTCGGCCTCGACGCGGGCAACCTCGACCCGCAGCGCCCACTCGGTCCACCGCGTGTCCCCCTCCGTGCCGGAGTCGACTGCCTCGGCGGAGACTTCCGCCCACGCAGCCGCGGAGTCGAGCACCGGCTCGGCCTCTTCCCGCACCGAGCAGGCCGCTTCCACGAAGTCGACCGGGTCGCACGTGAACTGCACGTAGCCACCGCCGCGCTCGGTGAAGTTGCGCCACGTCCGCGTCCGTCCCCACGTGCGGGCGGTGACCGGGTCGCCGGACGCGTCTTGGTCGCTGGACGAATCCACCCGGCCGACGCCGCCCTCGGGCGCGTGGAGGCCGAGTGCGGCGACGTTCCACCGGTCGTTCGGCCCCAGCGTCGTCGTCACGCTCTCCGCGACGCCGTCCCACGCGGCCGGCCAACCGTCGGTCACACCGACAGCCCCCGCTCGAGTGCGACGTACAGCGCCGCGCAGGTGATGTCGGCCGTCGTCCCCGGGTTGATCCCCCGGTCGACGAACTCCGCGGCCAGGTCCTCCGGGTCCTCCCGGCCAGCGAGACACGCCCGCGCCCGCTCGGTCGCCTCGCGGGCGGCCGCCTCGCCCGCGGTCGTCCGGACGAACCCGTCCTCCGTCTCGGCAAGCAGACGGAGGAACGCACGGGCGGCGCGGTCGGTGACGGGGCCGTCGTCGTCGAGGAGTCGCTCGGCCTCCCGGAACGTCCGCGGGAAGCCGGCCCGCCACTCCGCGGCGTTGCCGTCGCCCTCACTGCGCGCGAGGACATCGGCGAGCGTCATCCCCCGTTCCTCCAGGGCGGGCACGGCGTCGCTCCCGCGGCGCACGTCGAGGGGTTCCATCTCTTCGGGCGGCTCCGCGACGGCCACGTCGACGTGGTCGAACGCGCGGTAGAAGCCGGCCGCGTCGGCCACGGTCGTCGCCGCGCACACCTCGCGCACCCCCTCGCGGGTCAACTCATCTGCGGCCGCCGCCCGCACGAGCGGGACGAGCAGGAGCAGACAGCCGAACTGCGTGTTGCCGCCGCGCTGGTTCGCCATCCCGGCGACGGCCGTCTCGAACGCCTCGCCGACCGGCGCGCCGGACGCCGCGGCGCGCAGCCCCTCGCTCGCGCCGACCGCGCCCGCGAGGAAGTGTTCGAACCGGAGGTTCTCGTGGTCACGGTGTCGGTCGACGTTGCCGGGCTTTGGCGTCCCGGCGACCTCGATCAGCAGCGCGAGCTCCGCGTGTTCGGCGTGGGTTCGGGTCACGGCCGCACCTCCCGTTCGCCCGTCAGGTCTGCGAGCGCCGCGGCGACCCGTCGGAGCACCCGCGGGTCGTCGGAGGGGCGCCCGACGCTCACCGCGTCCGCGCCGTAGTCGAGGTACTCTCGAACGGTCGCGCGGTCGCGGACCCCGTTGTTCGCGACGAGGAACAGGTCACAGGCGTCGCGCACGTCGGCGACGACGGGCTCGGAGTCCATCGCGTCGACGTGGAGGCAGTCCGCGCCCGCCCGCTCGAGTTCGGGCGCCAGCGCGACGAGGTCGACCCCGGGCACCTCCGTCCGGACCTTCACGCTTACCGTCGCGCCGGCGTCGCTCGCTGTGCGGACGTACGCGGCCAGCCGGTCGGCGTCGGCGAGCAGCGTCTCGCCCGCACCGACCGCACACACCTCCTCCTGCCGGCAGTGGGCGTTCACCTCCAGTATCGCGTCGTGAGCGGCCGCGACGCGGGCCGCCTCGCGGAGGGGGGCGACGCTCGTCGTCCGGACGTTCACGCCTGCTCTGATGGGCGCGTCGGCGAGCGCGGTTAGCTGGTCGTCGACGAACGCGACCGGGTCCTCGGGGAGGAACTCGCTTCGGTCGCGCGCGACGAGTTCGCGGGCCGCCTCGCGGGTCGGGCCATCCAGCGAGACGCCGCCGAGGAACGCACAGCCGGCGTAGTCGCTCGCGGCGCGAGCCCACGCCGCATCCGCCTCGCCGGAAAGCGACGCGAGCGCGAGCCGCGGCTGGAACACGGTCAGGTCACCTCCGCGAGCGCGTCGGCCGCCGCGCGCGCGACGCGTTCGCTGTCGGCGGCCGAGTCCAGCGTCGTGTCCGTCCGGACGACCGGCCGGTCGAGTTCGGTCGCGTCAGCCTCGTCGAGGACGAACGCGTCCGCGAACTCGTATGTTGCCGCGACGCCCGCGGTCGACGGCTCGCGACCGGTCGCGATCATGAGCTTCCCGGCCGGGCCGGAGAACACCCGATCGCCGACGAACGGCGAGACGGCGACGACGGGCGTTCGCGCGAGCGCGTCGCGAAATGCGTCCATCGCGAGCATCGGCCCGAGCGACGTGACGGGGTTCGACGGCCCGACGACGACGGGGTCGTCGAGCGCATCCAACACTTCAGGGGTCGGCTCGGCCGACGCAGCACCGCGGAACTCCACCGACTCGACGGCCGGCTCGCCGCCGTGGGCGACCCACCACGCCTGGAAGTGTTGCGGTCCGTCTGGGGTGTGGACGATCGTCGCGACGGGATCGTCGCTCATCGGAAAGATTCGGCGGTCGACGCCGAGCGCGTCGCGGAGCGCGTCGATCGCTTCCGTCAGCGTGTGCCCCTCGTCGAGCAGGCCCGTCCGCGTGAGGTGGACGGCGCGGTCGCGGTCGCCGATGAGCATGAACTCTGCGACTCCCGAGAAGCGTCGCCAGCGTGCGATGTCGCGGCCGGCCGTCTGTGCCGCGGGCGGGAGATAGCGCGGCCCGCCGTCGAGGCCGGCCGTGTCGGCGAACGCCAAGAGCGCGTCGTGGGTCGCCGTGGAGTCGCCGTCGATCCCCCACCACGTCTCGGTGTCGAGCTCGCCGGCGTCGGCGAACAGCTGCGTATCGAGGTCCGGGCAGACGAGGTGGCCGGCGATCTCGACGTCGTCGCCGGTGTTCGCGACGACTGGCGTCTCGGCGGCCGGGAACACGTCGTCGGCTCCGTGAAGGAGCTTCGGCGTCCCCGTGCCGCCGGCGAGGAACGTGACCATACCCGGTGTACGTGCGGTCGGGTTTGGAGTTTTCGTCGCGGCGGGGTCGCGCTCGTGGTCGCCGTCGCCGGTCTACCCGTCCAGCCGCAGGCGGTCGCACACGAACGTCGTCTCCAGCGCGGCCAAAAGCGGACCGAGCCGCGGCCCCTGCGCCTCGTCGAGGAACAGCCGGTAGCCGGCGGTGAAGAAGTCGCCCACGTCCACGTCGTGTCGCCGCGCCGTCTCGTAGATTTCGCCCTGCAGCGTCTCCTCGTCCGGCGCCTCGGTCTCGATAAAGTCGGCGAGGTCGGCGAGCGCAGCCCGCGTCGCGTCGTCGAGGTCGACGTCTGGGAGCGACTCCGCGAGCCGATAGTTGTACTCGTTGTCCGTACGGACGGCCCACGCTCGCGCCTTCTCGACGCGCGCAAGTGCCGCCTCGACGGCGTCCTCGTCGGCGCCCTCGGGAATGTGGCCGGACCGACGCGCCATCGTCTCGCGGAGCGCCGGGTCGTCGGTCATCCCGAGCACCGCAGCGAAGGTGTAGGGGATGCGAACCCGGTCCGGGTCGGGGTCGTCGACGACGAACGGGTACGCCCGCTCCGCCCGGTGCCGTTCCGTCTCCTCGCCGGCGAGCTCGCCGAAGTAGAGCCGCTCGAAGCGGTCGAACTCGTCGACGAGCTGGTCCAGCCGTTCGATGCTGAAGTCGCGTGCGCGCTTCGGGTCCTTCGCGAAGAAGTAGCGGACGACTTCGGGTTCGAGCAGCTCCAGCACCTCGGAGACGAGGACGACGTTGCCGGCCGACGAGGAGAACGGCTCTCCGTCGAGGGTGAACCACTCGTACACCATCGGGACGGGCGGCTCGTCGCCGAACACCTCGCGGGCGATGTGCTCACCGGAGGGCCACGACCCCTCCGCGTGGTCCTTTCCGAACGGCTCGAAGTCGACACCGAGCACGCGCCACTGTGCGGGCCACTCGAAGCGCCACGGGAGCTTTCCCTCCCGAAGCGTTGCGGTCCCCTCGTGGCCACAGCCTTCGACGGTCCGGTCGCCGGCCTCCATGTCGGTACAGCGGTAGTCGACCGTTCCGGCGTCGAGGTCGACGGCCGTCACCGTCTCCGTCACCTTCCCGCAGCTCCCGCAGATGGGGTTGAACGGGACGTACGTCTCGTCCACCTTGTCCTGGTACTCGGCGAGGACCGTCCGCGCCTGCTCGCGGTGTTCCAGCACGTGTCGCGTCGCGGGCTCGAAGGTGCCGTCCTCGTAGAGCGCCGTGTTCGAGACCACCTCGATGTCGACGCCGAGCAGCTCCGCGGACCGGCGGATGAGTTCTGAGAAGTGGTCCCCGTAGGAGTCACAGCAGCCGAACGGGTCCGGAATGTCGGTGTACGGCTTTCCGAGGTTCCGGCCGAGCGCGCCTGCGTCGACTTCGCCGAGGCCGACGACGGTGCCGTCGAGGTCGGCGAGCTTCCTGGGCACCTTCCGGAGCGGGTCGCGGTCGTCCGTCGTGAACACCTGCTGAACCTCGTAGCCGCGCTCGCGGAGCGCCTCCGCGACGAAGTAGCCGCGCATCACCTCGTTCATGTTGCCGAAGTGCGGGACGCCGGAGGGGGAGATACCGCCCTTGATGACGACCGGCTCGTCGGGGTCGCGGGCGGCATCCTCGTCGAGCCGTTCCTCGACGGCGTCGGCCGCGGCGTCGGCCCAGAAGTCGTATCGCCGGTCGGCGAGAATGTGCGGGGAGGTCATCGGTCGTCCGGGACGACGCGGGTCCCGTCGAACTCTCCGGACTGCACCGCCCGGACGATCCGGTCGGGTTCCGAGCCGTCGAGAACGATGGTGTCGAGTCCGGCCCGCTGGATGACTTTCGTCGCGAGCAGGTCGACCGGCGCGGACGAACCGGCGTTCATCTCCATCGTCGCAACCGTCTCGACGAGCGCGGACGCGGTGAGCTCGTCGTAGCGCTCGGCGTCGGGCTCTTCGTCCGGGTCGGCGCTGAACACGCCGGGGACGGACGTGGCGTACACGAGCAGATCCGCGTCGACGTACTCGGCGAGCGCGGCGGCGACGGCGTCCGTGGTTTGTGCGGGGACGACGCCGCCCATCACGGCGACGTCGCCGCGGTGGAGCGCCTCGTCGGCCCCTTCGTACCCCTCGGCGACGGTGGAGGCGGCGACCCGCTCGTCCAGCGCCGCGAGCAGCAGCCGGGCGTTCAGTCGCGTGACGGCGATGCCGAGCTGGTCGAGTTCGATCTCGTTCGCGCCGAGCGCGCGCGCGGCGTCGATGTACTCTCTCGCGACGCCGCCGCCACCGACGACGGCGGCGACCTCGTGGCCAGCCGCAACCAGTTCCTCGATGCCGGCGGCGTACGGCTCGACCCGGTTCGAATCCGGGTCGGGGACGAGCACGCTGCCGCCGACGGAAACGACGACTCTCATTGTGCGTGGTGAGCCGCGTTCGCCGCATAAGGCTTGTCAAGCGCGGGGAGCGCCATTCGGGCGTGTCATGCCGGTCGTCCGAGCGCTCGCAGACGCCAGTTCGAGCCGACCTGGCGGCACCGCCGATCGCCACGGCGCTCGGGACCGTCAGCGTAGCCGGGACGGGACAAACGCCATCCGCCACGTTCCTGGAGGTAACGCAGCTTAGCAGGGCGATCCCGGAGCGTTGACCCCGAGTAGCGAGCGGGCGGGTGGGGTTTTATCAGTGAGCTGAGAGTAGTTGCCGGCGATGGCCGACCCGCAAGCAAAGGGAACGGACCCGGGTCAAAACGTCGCCGGCGAGACGCCAGCACAGGAGCCGGAAGCGGTCACCGACGAGGCGACCGTCCACGACGACGACGTCGAGCTCGAGCGGACCATCGGACTCGGCGGCGGGCTGGCGATCGGCGTCGGCACGATGATCGGCGCGGGTATCTTCGTGTTCCCGGGGCTGGCCGCCAACAACGCAGGGCTCGCCGCCACGCTCTCCTTTGCGATCGGTGGGGTGATCGCGCTGCTCGTCGCGCTGCCGACCTCGGAGCTCGCGACCGCGATGCCCCGGAGCGGCGGGGGCTACTACTTCATCTCGCGGGGGATGGGGACGGCCTACGGGGCGATCGTCGGCCTCGGCCTGTGGCTCGGGCTGATGTTCGCCTCGGCGTTTTATCTCGTTGGCCTCGGCCACTACGCGAGCGCCGTCGTCGCCGAACTCGGGGCGACGCTCCCGTTCAGTCCCGTCATCGGGGTCGGTCTGCTGTTCGGCGCAGCGCTGACCGCACTGAGCATCGGCGGCACGGAGAACACCGCCTCGCTGCAGAACGTCGTCGTCGGGATTCTGCTCGTCGTGCTGACGGGGTTTCTCGGCTACGGCGTCCTCGACGCGCTGGGCGTGTTCGGCCGGGCGAGCGTTCCCGAGCAGTTCTTCTCGCGGGGCCACTTTCCCGTGTTGACGACCGCCGCACTCGTGTTCACCTCGTATCTGGGCTTCGCGCAGGTCGCGACCGTCGCGGGTGAGATCAAACAGCCGGGCCGGAACCTCCCGGTGGCGATGGTCGGCTCGGTGGTCATCGTCACGGTCTTTTACGTGGTGACGATCTTCGTCGCGACGAGCGCGTTCGGCGCCGACCGGCTCGGGCAGTTCGGCGAGACGGCGATGGTCGAGGTGGCACGGGACTTCATCGGGCTACCCGGCGCGGTCGCAATCCTGGGCGCCGGGCTGTTGGCGACGTTCTCGAGCGCGAACGCGTCGATCCTCAGCGCCTCGCGGGCGGTGTACGCGCTGAGCCGCGACGCGCTGTTGCCCCGGAAGGCGAGCGAAATCAACCTCCGGTACGGCACGCCACACGTCGCGCTGCTTGCCGCCGGGGGACCGATTCTCGTCCTCGTCGCGACCGGACAGGTCGAGCTGCTCGCCGAGGTCGCCTCCTTCCTCCATCTCGTCATGTACGGGCTGATGTGTGTCGCGCTGCTCGTGTTGCGCCGCCGGGACCCCGAGTGGTACGACCCCAGCTACCGGGTGCCGGGGTATCCGGTCGTCCCGGTCGTCGGCGCGCTCGCGAGCGCTGGCCTGATCGTCTTCATGCAGCCCGCTTCCATCGGCATCGGCATCGTGGTGATGGCGCTGTCGTACGCGTGGTACCGCTACTACGCCGGCGACGTCGCTCTCAGAGGGGAGATATAACCATGACAAAACCAGCCGTACTCGTTCCGATCCGCGTGCTCGAAGGAGAATCGATTCCGGGCGGCGTACCAGAGCTGCTCGCGAACGCTCACGTCGTGCTGTTGGGCTATCACGTCATTCCAGAACAGACCGCGCCTGGGCAGGCGCGGATGCAGTTCGAGGAACGGGCGATAGAACGGCTCGACGAGTACGAGACGATGTTCACCGAAGCCGGAGCGAGCGTCGAGCGCCGCCTCGTCTTCACTCACGACGGCCAACAGACCATCGACCGAACCCTCGACGAACACGACTGCATGGCCGCGCTCGTGCCGAACGCGACCAGCGCGGTCGAGGACATCCTCGTCGCCGTCCGCGGGACCGTCGGCAGCGACCGGCTCGCGCAGGTCGTCGCCGGGCTGTTCGGCTCGACGGCGGCGACGGTGACGCTGTATCACGTCGCGGCCGACGACGAGACCGACGAGGACGCCGCGACGCTGCTCGACGGTCTGGTCGGCCGGTTGGAGTCGCTGGGGCTCGATCCGGCGCGGATCGAGACACGGATCGACCGCGAGGGGGACGCGTTCGAGGCGATCGTCGACGCGGCGGCCGACGCTGACGCCGTCGTCATGGGGGAGACCGATCCGTCGCTCGCGACGTTCGTGTTCGGTATGCCGGCCGACCAGCTCGCCGAGCGGTTCCTCGGCCCGGTGCTCGTCGTGCAGCGTGGGCGACCGGAGGCAGACGGAGACGCCGAGGACGAGGAGTGAGCCTCGGCCCTGCGTCGAGAGGGTTCGGCGGACGACACAGCAGTCTCACGATCAGTCCAGCTCGCGGTCGACGGACGAGTCGGGGCGGACATACGACTCGGAGGCCTCCGTGAGGGTCGTCGACAGATGGACGAGGTCATGCGTGCTCGGTGCGGTTTCTCACCCCTGCTCGCGCACCCACTCCTCGAGGATGAACTCGTCGTAGTGGGTGCGCTCGACGAGCCGCCAGTCGTCCGTCTCCCACTCCGGGAAGTACGTGTCACCCTCGTACTCGCCAGGAACCCGGCTGAGCGCCATCCGGTCGACGACGGGCTGGAACAGCTCGTAGATGCCGGCCCCGCCGATGACGTAGGCACGGTCAGAGCCGAGCGCCTCGACCGTTTCGACGGCGTCGTCGACGCCCGACGCGTGGTGGGCCGATGCGACGTCGAACGCGGACTGCGACCGGCTCACCACGACCTGTGCGGTTCCCGGGAGGTCGTCACGCATCGAATCGAACGTTCGCCGACCGAGGATGACGGGAGACTCCGCGATCCGGCTTCGGTACTGTCGTTTGTCTGCCGGGATACTCGGCCACGGCAGCTCGCCGTCGCGACCGATGACGCCGTTTTCTGCCACCGCGGCGACTGTGATGAGTTCCACGGGGTGTGTGCAACGTGGAGATGCTACTTGAATTCGCTGCGCGCGTTCGGCCAGAGCACGACGCGTCGGGAGTTCCTCCCTCGTGCGAGGCGGCGGTGAACTGCCAGTTCCCGTGTCTTCAATCTCTGTGCTCGACCACCTCAGCTCCCGACCGCCTCAGCGCCCCAGCTCCTCGTGTGCAGAGGCGAGATGCGAGGAGGCGAGCGCGCCCAGAAGCGAGAGCTCTCCGCCGAGCGCGGCCGTCGTGATGACCTCGGCGAGCGCGTCCGCGTTCGAGCCCGCTGGGTCGCCGCCGCCGCGGACGCCGACCACGTCCAGCGCCTCGGCCTGCGTCGGCAGCTTCGTCCCGCCGCCGACGGTGCCGACCTCCAGCGAAGCGATGGTCAGCGAGGCGTACAGCGTGTCGCCGCCGTCGCGGACGTCGACGGTCGTGATTGCGTTGCTCCCTTCGACGACCTGTGCGGCGTCCTGGCCGGTGGCGAGAAAGGCGGCGGCGACGGTGTTCGCGGCGTGGGCGTTGAAGCCCAGACTCCCTGCCTTGGCGCTGCCGACGAGGTTCTTCCGGTTGTTCGCCTCCGCGATAGCCTCCGGCGTCGTCTTCAACACGTCCGCGACCGTCTCCCGCGAGAGGGCCACGTCCGCGCTGACGGTGCGACCCCGCCCCTCGACGGCGTTCACGGCTGCGGGCTTCTTGTCGGAACAGAGGTTGCCGGAGAGGGCGACGAGCGCGGCCGGCGTCTTCGCCTCGATGCGTTCGGCGGCCTCCTGGGTCGCGATGGTCGCCATGTTCATCCCCATCGCGTCTTTCGTGTCGTAGGCGAACCGGACGAAGACGTTGTCGCCGACGACGTACGGCGTCGCGTCGCGAAGCTCGCCGTGGTTCGTGGTCGCCTCGGCGACCGTCGCCAGCGCGTCGACGTTCTCGCGGACCCACGCGGCCACCTCGGCGGCCTCGCCCACGTCCGCGACGCGGAACACCGGCGCGCGCGTCATCGCGTTCTTCAGCACGCGGGCCGTCGCGCCGCCGCCCGCGCGGATGGCCGTACAGCCCCGGTTCACCGAGGCGACGAGCGCCCCCTCCGTCGTCGCCAGCGGTAGGTACGTGCGGCCGGAGAGAGCGCCATCGTCGTCGCCGAGGTTGACGGCGACCGGCCCGACGACGCCCATCGGGAGCTGGGCGCCGCCGATCATATTCTCGATGTTCGGCTCGGCGGTCGCGGGGTCGAAGGCGTAGTCGCCGACGACGGAGAGGTCGGCGTCCGTCTCCCGCTCCAGCAGCTCTCGTCGCGCCGCGGCCGCGGTCGCCGCGTCGGCGTGCTCCTCGAGTTCGTGGAGCCGGAGCTCCCCGGCCTCGACCCTGTCCGCGAGGTCCGTCGCGTCTGTCATACCCCGTCGTGTGCGCGCAGTCGTCTAACCGTTTCGCATGGCCCTGAGTCGAGTTCCCGAACGCTTACCGCCCGGGCGGGCCATCGGCCAGCCATGACAGCATCCGCGGACCTCGTCGTGACGAACGCCGAGGTCCACACGCTCGCCGACCCCGACGAGACCCACGAGGCGCTGGCGGTTCGCGACGGCCGCATCGTCCGTCTCGGCGACGCCTACGAGGTCGACTTCCTCGCCGGCGTCGACACGACGGTCGTCGACTGCGACGGCGGCGTCGTCCTCCCCGGCTTCGTCGACGCGCACACCCACCTCGAGATGGTCGGCCGCCACCTCGTCCACGCCGACCTCCGCGGCGTCGGCTCCGCGGAGGCGGCCGTCGACCGCCTCCGCGAGCGCGCAGCCGAGACGGACGGCCCCGTGCTCGGCTACGGCTACGACGAGTCGACGTGGGAGGGGGCCCGCTATCTCACCCGCGGGGACCTCGACGCCGTCGCGACGGGCCGCCCCGTCGTCGCCTTCCGTGAGGACATGCATACCGCGTCGGTGAACGGAGCCGCCCTCGACGCGTACCGCGACGCGATGCCAGACGCGGACGTCCACACCCAGGGAGAAGAGCCGACGGGCGTCGTCGTCGAGGAGGCCGTCGACCCGCTGTTCGCCGCGTTCGAGCCGGACGTCGACGAGACGGAGAAGCTCCTGGACGCCGCCCAGCGACGGGCGAACGAGCTTGGGGTAACGGAGGTCCACGACATGTGCCGGGGGAGCCACAAGCCGCGGGTCTACCGTGAGCTCGACGCCGCCGGGGAGCTGTCGCTCCGGGTCCGGCTCAACTACTGGACCGACCACCTCGACGCCGTGGTCGAGACGGGGCTCCGCTCCGGCCACGGCTCCGACCGGGTCGAGACGGGCGCGGTGAAGACGTACACGGACGGGAGCTTCGGCGGCCGGACGGCGAAGCTCACCGAGCCGTACGCCGACGCACCGGACGGGAAGGAGTCCGAAGCGGGCGATCCGACCGGCCGGTGGGTCGTCGCCCCCGACGAACTCGAGACATTCGTCGCCGATGCGGCCGCCGCTGACCTGCAGTTCACGGCCCACGCCATCGGCGACGCGGCCGTCGCCGGCGTCCTCGACGTCTTCGAGCGCCACGACGCCGAGCGGCTGCGCCACCGCGTCGAACACGCCGAGCTGCTGGACGACGCGCTCGTCGAGCGATTCGCGGCGGTCGGCGCCGTCGCCTCCGTCCAGCCGAACTTCCTGAAGTGGGCGCGAGAGGGCGGGCTCTACGAGTCGCGGCTGGGCGAGCGCCGCCGCGAGGTGATGCCGTTCCGCGACCTGCTGGACGCGGGCGTGCCGCTCGCGTTCGGCTCCGACTGCATGCCGCTGGACCCGCTGTTCGGCGTCCAGCAGGCCGTCACCGCCCCCGAGCCGCGCCAGCGGCTCACCGTCACGGAGGCGCTTCGCGCGTACACTCACGGCGGCGCCTACGCTGCGGGCGCGGAGGCCGACCGCGGGACCGTCGCGGTCGACAAGCGCGCCGACCTCGTCGTCCTCGACGAGTCGCCGTGGGCGGTCGACTCCGGGCGAATCGCAGACATCGACGCGACCCACACGCTCGTCGGCGGTGAGGTCGTCTACGAGCGCTGAGCGTGTAGGGTGGGAAACTGGGCACCTAACGGAGCAGCGACTCGCCGGTCATCGCATCCGGGACCGGAACGCCGACGAGTTCCAAAATCGTCGGCGCGATGTCACACAGCGCACCACCCGCCCGGACGGCGCGCCCGTCGGCCGTGCCGTCCGGCGCGACGTAAACGAACGGCACGGGGTTCGTCGTGTGGGCGGTGTGGGGGTCCTCGGGGGAGCCCATGTCGTCGGCGTTGCCGTGGTCGGCCGTGACGAGGAGATGACCGCCAGCGTCGCGGACGGTGGCCGCGAGCCGGTCGAGCTGTTCGTCGACGGCTTCGACGGCGTCGACGGCCGCCTCGAAGTCGCCCGTGTGGCCCACCATATCCGGGTTCGCGTAGTTGAGAACGAGCGCGTCCGGGTCCGCATCGCCGGTGACTTCGAGCGCGGCGTCTGTGACGCCCGCCGCGGACATCTCCGGCTGGAGGTCGTAGGTCGCAACGTCCGGCGAGTCGACGATGCGCCGCCGCTCGCCGTCGAACTCGACCTCCCGCCCGCCGTTGAGGAAGTAGGTGACGTGGGGGTACTTCTCGGACTCGGCGACGCGGAGCTGCGTCAGCCCGGCGTCGGCGAGCGCCTCGCCGAGGGTCCGCTTCGGCTGGAGCGGCGGGAACGCGACCGGGAGGTCGAACGTCGCGTCGTACTCCGTCATCGTGACGACGTGGGCACCCGGCGGCTCGGCGTTGACTCCCTCCGACTCCCACGCCTCCGGGCGGATGCCGGCGAGCATCCGGGTGAGCTGGCGGGCGCGGTCAGCACGGAAGTTACAGAAGACGACGGCGTCGTCGGCCCCGAGCGCCGCGCCGCCCTCGACCAGCGTCGGCTCGACGAACTCGTCGGTGTCGCCCCGTTCGTAGCTCGCCTCGACGGCCGCGACCGCGGAGGGGGCCTCGTGGTCGGCGCGCCGCTCAACGACGGCGTCGAACGCCCGCTTCGTCCGGCCCCAATTCTCGTCGCGGTCCATCGCGTAGTAGCGACCCGACACGGTCGCGACGTCGCCGGTGCCGTGCTCGTCGACGGCGGCTTCGAGGTCGGCGAGGAAGCCGGCGCCCGATTTCGGCGCGGTGTCGCGCCCGTCGGTGAACGCGTGGGTGACGGCCTCGACGCCGGCGTCCGCGGCGGCCGCGACGAGCGCGTGGAGGTGGTGCTGGTAGGCGTGGACGCCGCCGTCGGAGACGAGCCCGAGCAGGTGGACGCGGCCGCCGTGCTCGCGGGCGTACTCGAACGCCCCGGCGATGGCGTCGTTATTGCGGAGCTCGGCGGCCGCCGCGGCCTCGCTGACGCGGGTCGAGTCCTGGAGGACGACCCGGCCGGCGCCGATGTTGAGGTGGCCGACCTCGCTGTTGCCCATCTGTCCGTCGGGGAGGCCGACCCGCCGGCCGTGCGTCTCGAGGGTGCCGACCGCGCCCGCCTCGCGCAGGCGGTCGACCGTCGGCGTGTCGGCCGCGCGGACGGCGTCGCGCCCGGGCTTGCCGTCCGCCGGGTCGCGTTCGCCCCAGCCGTCGAGGATGACGAGCGCCGCTTTCATTATCGCAGAGGAGTCGACGGCGGCGTAAGTAGCGTTCGGATGCACGCCGGCTCGGGGCGACCTGTTCGTTGTCCGTCAACCCGATGCCGTCGAAGCTCAGCAGCCCTGCCGTGTTCTCGCGAGTCTCTCCTTCCTTCTCAGTTGATGCGACGGATCCGAACCACCCCTTTCGGTGGCTCAGCGAATTCATGCGGTGGCGCGCGCTGGCTCGCGGGTGACGCGGCGCGAGCGAACGGAGTGAGCGCCGTGCCGCGAAGCGAGCGGGAGCGACCGACGGGAGCGACACGCGAGCGTCGCGAGCCAGCGGCGTGCGAGGGATGAGCATCGCAGGCCCGAAGGGCCGAGAAGCGCAGTCGGCTGGGGTGGTGTGTGGGCTGTGCCGTGCGGTGCGGTTTCCCCTAGGTCCGTGCTAGCAGGCCGTATTTCGACTTGGACGAGTAACGAAGGCAGGCCGTTTCACAACTCGTCTCGGTCAGGCCCAAGAATCCGTCCCAGAGTGACGAAGTCAAACCGACACGCCACGCCACTTTTAGCCCGACGCGCCACAAGAGGTGCTATGACGCTCGACCCGGTCCACTTCAAGGCAATCTCCCGGCTCGCGCGCGGCGTCAGCCGGTCGGTCGACGAGCGGGAGCACCGGGCGTTCGCCGAGACCGTTTGGAGCGAGTGGCTCGACCCCCTGCTCGACGACGGGACGCCGGTCGTCGAGCCGCTCGGCGAGCAGGCGCGCCGCCGCATCGACGTCGAGGAAGTCGCGCTCGAACCGGACCGCTTCGAGACGCGCCACGGGCTCGACTCCGGCACCATCAACCCGACGACGTTCAAGAACGGCCTCGTCGTCGACGTGGCGCAGGCGGCGATGAGCCGCGTCCCCTCCGACCTCGACCTGCATCGCGGGCGGACGAACGTCGTCGCGGTCCACTCGAACGACGTGACCGTCGGCCTCGACGGCGACTGGACGATGGACGACGAGGGGTACGTCCGCCAGCGGCTGCTCCACGTCCCCGCGACGGACCGATCGATGACCGCCGTCGTCCACGAGCTCGCGCTGTATCTCGCGGAGGTGACACACGCGACGGAGAACGCCGGCGTCGTCGAGGACCTGCTCGTGATGGACGGCCCCATCTACCCGAAGGGGCTCCTCACGTGGGAGCGGCGCGACCCCGAGCTCGCTGAACTGCTCGCCGAGGACGAGCGGCCGAAACAGGTGATCCAGGCGTACGTCGACCTCGTCGAGGACTTCGTGGCGCGCGAGGTGCCGATGGTCGGGTTCGTGAAGAACCCCGCGAGCCGGCTCGTCACCCGAACGGTACGCGAGACGGAGGGGAACTCGCCGTGGCTCAACGACGCCGCCTTCTTCTCACAGCTGCTCGAGCGCGGCGAGTTCGACGACGGTGAGTGGATTCGCGAAACCGACCACCTGACGTACACGAACTGGTTCGTCTCCCGGGGGAGCACGGACGGCGCGCTCGCGTCGCCGGACACGCTCTCCGGCATCGAGCGCCGGCTCGACCACGAGCAGTACGAGGTGACGTTCGCGATGGTGTACGACCCCCGAACGGACACCGTCTACCGGGTGGAGTCGCCCCGCTACTTCACCGCGGACGCCGACCGCCGGGAGGCGCTACTGCGGCAGGTGTTGAAGGGGGTCGCTGCCGAGCGCGGCCCGCCGGAGGCGGTCGGGAAGGCCGACTCGCTCGCGCGCATCGGTACCCGCGAGGCGGCCGCGCTGCGCGAGGCGCTGGAGTCGGCGTTCGACTCCGAGGTAGACACGGACTACGACGACGACCGCTGGGGCGCGTTCGTTGGGTGAACGGCGCGCTCCCGAACCGCGCTCGTCCGTCGCCTGCGACCGCTACTGCTCGACGCCTGGCTCCCGCTTCGTCACCTCGATCTCGACCTCCTCCTCCGGGACGCCGACGCGCGCGAACTGCGTGCGGAGGTGTTCCTTCGCCGCCTCGACGGCTCGGTCGCGCGTCTCGAAGCCGCGCGGCATCGGCGACTCGAACGCGACGTGAATCTCGCGGTCGCCGACGCGCTGACGTTGGCCGCCGGATTCGACCTCGTAGAAGGCATCGCAGACCCACACGTACGGGGCGCCCTCGTCGGGAGCGCCCTTGAACGCCGGCGGCTCCTCCCCCCGCTCGTACAGCGTGCCCGTGAGGGCGGTCCCCCCGGCCCGACCGCGGATGAGCAACATAGCCGTCGGTAGGAGTGGCGCGCGTAAATGCTCGCGGGGACGCGGCCGGATGGTGTTCAGAACCGAGGGGGTCTGCTGAGCTTCCAGTGTCCGACGGTATCGGGGTGGCCGACTTCGAGGATGGGTCGACGGAGGTGGCTTCAGCTCCGGCCACGCCACTGAATCAGCAGTCGGCTGCGTCTACAATCCACGGAGCGGGAGTATCCGGAGTCTCCCAAAGTATCATGTACTCTGCTTTTGATTCGGTAGTATGTTGCACGGTGCCACGGTGTGGGCGGCACTTGAACGGTGGAGCCCGATCACGTTTCTCGCTGCAGGGGGGCTGTTCGTGCTCCCTACCGCTATCTTCGGATTCGGAGCAGCTACCGGTACGGGAAACGTCGTGTCACCAGCCCTCATCTTCGTGTTGATGCTGGTCGTGTTCGTCGGGTTGCTCGGATTGTATCCGCGCCTCGCGGCGGCGAACTCAACGCTGGTGCTCGGTGGCGTCGGTCTGCTCGCAGTAACGGCTGCGGTCATTATCTCCACACTCGCCGTCGTTGCGCTACCCACCGGGCCGACGTTCGGGAAACCGCATCTCTTGGCTATCGTTACGACCGTGGTGGTGGGCTCCTCGCTGACTCTCGCGACGTTTGGCACTGCATGCCTCCGGGCAGGAGTCCACTCGCGGCTCGTCGGTCGCTCGCTGCTGGTGATGGCCGCAGGTGATCTGTCGATCTTCGTCGCCATGCTGGTGTACGGGGACCCGACCCCTGCGTGGGTGGGGTTCGTCGTCGGCTTGGTGTTCGTGATGTCGCTGGCATCTATCGGATACGTGCTTCGAACCGAGACTCCTCCGGCTGCACGTTCTGAATCGGTCGGCGACGTGACCGCGGGCTGAGCGTCGATGGACGACCTCCACACCACCGAGTCGCCGCTGGAGGCGGCCGGTCGAACGGTCGGACCCGAAACGACCGAGGCGTTCAAACTCCTCGCCGACGAGACGCGGCTGGCGATTCTGCTGGCACTCTGGGAGGAGTATGACCCTCCCCCGGACGACAACGTCCCGTTTTCCCGGCTGCTCGACCGGGTTGAGTACGACGACCGAGGGAACTTCAGCTACCACCTCGAGAAACTGGAGGGGCGGTTCGTCAAGCAACACTCCGAGCGGGGCGGGTACGAGCTCCAGACGTCCGGCCTGAATCTCGTCCGGTCGATCATTGCCGGCACGGGAATTGACGATGTCTCGATTACCGATGCAGAAATCGACGAACCGTGTCCGGTCTGTGATGCGCCAACGACGACCATAAACTACCAGGATGGCGTCGTTCTGTGGACCTGTACCGAGTGCGACGGCATCGCACCGGGCGTGTCGATGTGGGGCGACTTGAAAAACCACATGCAGGGAGAACTGGGGCTCACGCAGTTCGAACCGGCCGGGGTCGCCGACCGGTCGCCCGCGGAACTGCGAGCCGCGAGCCAGGTCGTGAGACATCAGAAGGCGCGGAGCATGTTCAATGGGGTTTGTCCGACCTGTTCGGGACGGGTCGACGGGCGTCTGGAATACTGCGCGGATCACGACCCACGCGGCGGCTGTGACAACTGCGGGTGGCTGTTGCGACTCCTCGTGTACTTCGAGTGTCGGACCTGCGAAGACCACGACATCGTCAGTCCGAAACGGCTCTCCCTATTCCACCCGACCGTAATCGCCCTCTACGACGACCACGGGATGTCGACGCGGATTCGGGCCGATGATCTGGGGAGTGCGAGGCGCGTCTTCGACCTCATGACGGACCAGGGGGCCGAAATCGTCTCTGAGGACCCGCCCCGTGTCGCTGTCATCCCCTCGGTCGGCGGTGAGGAAGTCCGGGTGACAATCGACGAGACGGCGAGCATCGTCGACGTTTCTCGATAGCATCCTGCCGACGATTCGTTTCTCTCTACAGACCTCGGCCCATCTGGCTGGCGCCATCTGCGCCGACTGACGAGAGGTCGAGTGCCTTGTTGTATCAGCGTACAAATGATATTTATCACCACCTGTCTCCGTGGTTGCTCTACAGGAACGCGGCCGGACGACAGCAACCATGATTCGCACTGTAACGGGTCGACCTCGCGCGCTGGAATCGAACCCGACCGTCGAGAGAAACACTGCGACACCGGAGACGTGTCATCGATGAGAAAGAAGATTGAACCGGACAAGTCATTCATCGTGAACGGAACGGGTGAAACGTCACGAGTAGCAGTCGCGGACAGTCCGCAGTGTAGGGGATGCTCGGATGGACAGGTGCCGTCTTCAGGACCGACCGCCGACGGAACCGTGACCGACTCGACCAATCGTGGGTCGGCGACCGAGCAGGGACGAGGACGAGAACTCACCGGTGGTCACCATGTCTGAACAGGTCCCGGCGGCTGCCCCTGCTCGTGTCGCCGATGACGACGTGTGGCAAGTAACAAAACACGTGTTCGCTGCGTCGGCGCTCATATTTCTCGTCACGATCAGCTTGGGGTTCCTCAACGTGTTCACGGCAGGGGCACTTCCACGCTGGCAGCTACTCGTCCACCTTCACTCGGCGACGCTGGGCTGGATGACGCTCTCGGTGTTCGGCGCGACTGTCTGGCTGTTCACGGGCAAGAGAGCGGTGAGCGAGGCATACGCCCGTCGTGTTCGCTGGCTCGCTCGCGCGATGGTCGTCGCGTTCGTCGGACTGATCGCTAGCTTCGGAATCGCGTTCTCGCAGGGCGGTGATGCCTTCTACCTCCTGGCGGTGTTCGCGCCACTCGCAGCCCTGACGATCTGGGCGGCGGCGGCGTTCTTCCTCGATCAACTCAGGCACCTGTCCGAAGTGACGACGGCTCACCTGTTGACTGCTGCCGGGTTTCTCGTTCTCGCACTCGCGGTGGTGTTCGGGAACGTGATGGCGCTCGGCCGGGCAGGCATCCTGTCGAGTCCGGACTTTGCGGGGACCGCGCACGTGTTCGGCATCCTCGGCTATCAGGTCCTGGTGACGACCGGGATCATCGAGTGGGTCGTCGTACGGGAGCGTGGTGGCTGGACCCGCTCTGGAGCGTTCCAGGTCGGCCTCGGAGCGCTCCTCGGAGTCTGGGTCCCGATCGTGGTCCTCCTGTCGGTGGCCGGCCTTCCCGAGGACCCGCTCCCGATACTCCTCCTGTTCGGTACCCTCGCCCTTTTAGTCCTGTTCGGACTCCTCTTCCTCGGGCGAATCGGTGTGCGGGCGCTTCGCACCAATCCCCTCCGTTCCGGCGTCGAAGCGTGGATTTTCTTCGCCACGCTCTGGTTCGCCGTCGGTGGTGTTCTCTCGTTTCCACTCCGGTTCGTGCTGGGCGATCCTGCGTGGTGGATGGTAGCTAACGTACATGCGACGATGGTTGGAATCGTGACGAACATGATATTCGGCGTCATGGCCGCGAGAACACGGTTCGGGCGTCCGGAAAGTTCGTGGGCCCAACCTGCGGCAATGTGGTTGACGAATGTGGGGGTGGTGGTGTTCGTCGGCCTGTTCATCGCAACCGGATCGACGCATGGTGCACTCGTTATGGGAACCGGGGTGCTCTTGGGCGTGGGGTGGGCGCTCTACTCCCTTCGGAAGACACCCACCAAGACTGAGACGGCGACGAAAGCTGGCGTCGAAACCACCGACTGACGGCGAGTTGCCACGAACCCCTCCAGACGCACCGTGAATCCGCCATGGTCGCGTCCCACCGACACCGACAGCGGATTTCCCACGGCCACCTGTGCGTCGTCACGGACGAATCTCCTCACAGTGGCTACCTATGCCGCCCTGGGAGCGTGGCTTTTTGTCCACGGCGGGCGCAGACGCGTCCATGACCGACCTCGGGGACTTCGAAGAGTTCGAGTCGGAGACGCCCCCGGACGACGTAGGCGACGACACGACGAACGACGCACCGGCCACGGACGCGACCGACGACGAGTTCGAGACGGTGGCCGCGAGCCCCGCTGGCAGCGACCGCGGGCTGGGGACGCTGTCCGCGGCCGACGGGCTCTCCATCGGCGAGGACGACGAGGACACTCGGCTGCGGGCGTACGTGACGGTCGGGAACCGCTCGCTCGTCCGGGTCGGTGCCTACGCGGTCGTCGACTACCCGGACGACGAGGCGCTGTTTTGTCGCATCACCGCGCTGGAGTACGCACAGGAGTTCCGCGCGGACGACGCGACGGAGATTCACGCCCGCCGCGCGATGCGCTCCGAGGGTATCGACGAGGCCGACTACAAGTTCATGGCGACGCTGGAGCCGCTCGCCGTGCTGTACTCGGATGGGGGCGACCTCCGGCGCCGGATGCCAGACCGCGTCCCGAAGCCGGAGACGGTCGTCCGGGAGGCCGTCGACGAGTCCGAGGTGAAGACGGGGTTGAAGGTGCCCGATGAGGGCGTCTTCGTCGGCCACCTCGCCGTCGGCGGCGAGAAGGTACGGACCGCGGCCGACCCACCGACCGTCGACTACCGGCTGAAAGACGACGCGACGGACGGCGACCCGCTCGTCTTCCGGCACACGCTCGTCGCCGGTGGGACGGGCTCGGGGAAGACCCACGCAACGAAGAACGTCCTCCGGCAGTATCTCGGCCGCACCTACGAGATGAGCGACGGCCGGACGCCCGGCGCCGCAGTGGTGCAGTTCGATCCGCAGGACGAGTACGCACAGATGCACGACGACGGCGACTACCCCGAGGAGTTCGGTCGCCGGCTCGACCGCGAGGGGGTGAAACACGGCGGCCACGACGACACGAAAGCGTTCATCCCGGTCGTCGACGGCGCGACGTACGCCGCTGACCACCACCGCGCAGAGCAGGTTGCGTTCACGCTTCCGTTCTCGCTGGTGCGTTCACGGCCGTGGCTCGTCGCCGGCGCCGGCCTCAACGACAACCAGTACCAGGGGCTGCGCGAACTGCTCTCGCGGTTCTTCCGAACGCACGGAAACGACGGCACCTACCGCGAGTTCCGGTCATTCCTCGAAGACCCGGCGCTCCGCGAGGAGCTCGACGAGAACGGCGTCGTCCACGAGGCGACGTTCGACGCCGTCAAGCGGAAGACGCGCGGTTTCGGCGGCGTCTTCGACCGCGAGGCCCCGCCGATCACCGACCTCGTCCACGAACTCGTCCGCCCGGGCGGGCTCACCTGCGTCCCGACCTACCACATCAACGACTCCCGGCAGACGACGACGGTCGTGTTGGCCGTCGCGTCGTTGCTCGTCGACGAGAAGCTCTCGAACGACCCGCGGTTCGACCGAATCAAGGAGACGCCGCTCGTCGTCGGGATGGACGAGGCGCACAACTTCCTCACCGACGCCGACAGCGTGCAGGCGTCGAAGGTCATCGGGAAGTTTTCAGAGGCGGCAAAGCAGGGTCGGAAGGAGCGGCTCGGCCTCTTTCTCGTCACGCAGGACCCGCAGGACATCGCCGACCCCGTCTTCAAGCAGGTGAACACGACCGTCGTGCTCAACCTCGGCGACGAGGACGCCATCAAGTCGGTGAACATCCCCTCGACGCTGGAGGGGAAGGTGCCGTACTTCGAGAAGGGTCAGATGGCGGTCTACTCGCCGGACAACTCCGAGCCGGTCGAGGTGGTCGGGCTCCCGTACTGCGTGACGCGACACGGCCGGGACTGAGCCGCCGTTCCGTCGCTCGCGGCAGGAGGTTTTTCACGGGGGGCGTCGCAGACTCGAGTATGAGCAAGCACGTACTCGTTCCCGTCGATGGATCCGATCAGGCCGCGGAGGCGCTCGCGTACGCCTTCGACGAGTTCCCGAGCGCGACGATAACGCTGTTACACGTCATCAACCCGGCCCGTGCGGGCTACGGCGCGCAGGCGGGGCTCCCGAGCTTCTCCGAGGAGTGGTACGAGGAGGCGGAGGCTGCCGCAGAGGAGTTGTTCGAGTCGGCGCGGGCCGACGCGCCCGCCACCGTCACCATCGAGACGGTGACGGAGGTGGGTCAGCCCGCGCGGACCATCGTCGACTACGCCGACGACCACGACGTGGACCAGATCGTCATCGGCAGCCACGGCAGGCAGGGCATCTCGCGGGTGCTGCTCGGTTCGGTCGCCGAGGCGGTCGTCCGGCGGTCGGCCGTACCGGTCACGGTCGCGCGGTAACTCGTCGGTCGGGGCGCGACCACCGTCGGCGTACGGCGTCGCGACCGACGGCCGCGACGGCCGGTCGCCCTACAGCTCGCCCAGTTTCCGGAGGAGCTGGCCCTCGTACTCCTCGTCCGCCTGGACGCCCTTCAGCTCGACCACGTTCCGCTCGAGCTTGTCGAGCGCGACGCGGAAGGCGGACTCCGCGCCGTACCCCTCGCCGCTACCGCCGATCTGTCCCACGTTCGTCCGGAGCCGAATCTGCGCGTAGATGAGCGGCGTGCCGCGGAGCTTCTCCTTGTGCTGTTTGAACCGGACGTGTGCGTGCTGGACCTGCATGTCGGCGTACTTGTCGGAGACCGCCTCGACGCTGGAGACGATCTCTGCCCGCGAGATAGTGTCGAGCAGGTCGACGTTCGTGATCTGGACGTCCATGTGCTCCTCCTCGGTGTAGGTGAGCGCGCGCAACACGTCGGTCTTCGTGACGATACCGGCGATGAGCCGATCGTCGTCATCCGTGACGACGAGACCGCCGTAGTCGTCGTCGAGCATCCGCTGGACGGCGTCGCGGACGCTCTCGGTCGTGTCGGCCGTCTCGACGGGGCTCGTCATCACGTCGTACACCGGGATGTCGAGAATCCGCTCCAGATCGCCGCCCCGGTCGCCGCGGGTCGCCTTGTCCATGTCGCGGACGACCACGTTCGTGATGTCGTGGGTCGTGACGACGCCGACGAGGTGGCCGCTCTCGTTGGTTACGGGCACCCGCGAGATGCCGTTCTCGCGCATCATGTTGATCGCCTTCCCGACGGTGGCGTCCTCAGGGACGGAGAGCACCTCCTCGGTGTAGATGTCGCCGACTGCGAGCACGTCGAGGTTCTCGAGGACGGCCTCGAGGATGGCGTTCTCCGTGATGATGCCGTACAGCTTCTCGCCGTCGAACACCGGCGCGACCTTCACGCCGCCCTCGACGAGCATTCGCGCCACGTCCCGGACGTCCTCGCGTCGGGTGACCTTCGGCGCGTTCCGCATCAGCACGGCCGCCTTCGCGTCGTCTTTTACGTGGGACTGCAGGAGCTGTTTCTCCGTGATGACGCCCGCGTAGTCGCCGTCCTCGGTGACGATGATACCCTTGAGATTCTCGCGGTCGAACGCCGCTCGGACCTTTCCGAGTCGTTCGCCCGCGTCGACCTCGGTAAACTCGCGCGTGACGATGTCTTCGATATCCATCTAAATCCCTCTCTTTCGGGCTTGGCCATGAGCGTTATTGAAACTACTCCCGTGTGTGTATCGTACCCGTGTCATCAGGGAACGTGGTTCGTGGAACCCCACACTGTAGGTGGAAAATCACCCGAGGGTACCGGTCTCGTAGAATGTGTGAGAATCCGTATGGGTTCGGGCGGATTTGAACCGCCGGCCTCCTCCATGTCAAGGAGGTGTCATAACCAGCCTAGACCACGAACCCTCGCTTGCGTCCACTCCATCGTAACCCGGTGGTGTAATTGAAGGTTTCGAATCGGGGAATTCGTCGATCCGCGGCGCGGACTCGCTGCCGACATCCTTTTGCCGATGGACATATTTGTACATCATAACGCAATAGCGTACATTTCCAAACTATGAACGAGTACATCGAGCGTGTGACCGAGAGCGCGGACCTGACACAGGCGGAGGCAAGAGCGGCGGCGACCGCCGTGTTCGAGGACGCGACGGAGGCACAGATCGGCGCGCTGCTGACGGCGCTACGCGCGAAAGGCGAGACGGAAGCCGAGATTGCCGGCTTCGCCGAGGGGATGCGTGGCGCCGCGCGCACAATCGACCCCGACCGCGAGCCGCTGGTCGACACCTGCGGTACGGGCGGAGACGACTACGACACCATCAACGTCTCGACGACGAGCGCCATCGTCGTCGCCGCGGCGGGGGTGCCCGTCGCGAAACACGGCAACTACTCCGTCTCCTCGTCGTCGGGGAGCTCGGACGTGCTGGAGACGGTCGGCGTCGACCTCGATTCGAGTCCCGAGGCCGTCGAGTCGCGCATCGAGGCCGACGGCATCGGCTACATGCACGCACCGGCGTTCCACCCGGCGATGAAGGCGGTCATCGGGCCGCGGCGCGAACTCGGCATCCGGACCATCTTCAACGTGCTCGGGCCGCTGACGAACCCCGCCGGCGCGGACGCACAGGTCGTCGGCGTCTACGACCCCGACCTCGTCCCCGTGCTCGCGCGGGCGCTCTCCCGGATGGGGGTCGACCGCGCGCTCGTCGTCCACGGCGCCGGCATGGACGAGATTGCACTCCACGACGACACCGTCGTCGCGGAGATCGACGGCGACGACATCGACGAGTACACGCTCTCGCCGGCAGACATCGGGCTCGACGCCGCGCCCGTCGAGGCCATCGCGGGCGGCACCCCCGAGGAGAACGCCGCGGACCTTCGCGCCATCGTAACCGGAGAGCTCGACGGGCCGAAACGCGACGTCATCCTCGCGAACGCGGGGGCGGCCATCTACGTCGGCGGCGGCGCCGACAGTCTCGCGGCCGGCGTGGACCGCGCGCGGGAGGCCATCGACTCAGGTGCGGCCGCGGCGACGCTCGACACGCTCCGAGACGCGACGACCGATTCGACCGCAGAGGCGGAATGATGGCGCGCGCGAAGGTGTGCGGGCTGACGCGCGACGCCGACGTGCGCGCTGCCGTCGACGCCGGCGCGGACGCGCTCGGGTTCATCGTCGACGTGGACGTGGACACGCCGCGCGAAATCACGCCGGCGACGGCGGAAGCGCTCATCGAGAGCGTGCCGCCGTTCGTGACGACGACGCTCGTGACGATGCCCGATTCCGCGGCGCAGGCCGTCACGCTCGCCGAACTCGTCGGCGCCGACGCGATCCAGATCCACGGGCTCCCGCCCGGAGACGTGGCAGTCGTCGTCGCCGACTTCCACGGCGCGGTCGTGCCGGCCGTCTCGACCGACGAGGTGGCCGAGTACGCGTCCGTGGGCCACGCGCTGCTCGTCGACACCCCGAGCGAGGACGGCGGTGGCGGCACCGGCGAGACGCACGACTGGGAGGCGACGCGCGCGGCGACGGCGGAACTCGACCGGCCCGTCGTGCTCGCTGGGGGACTCGGCCCGGAGAACGTGACCGACGCCGTCACGGCCGTCGACCCGTACGCGGTCGACGTTGCCTCCGGCGTGGAGCGGGAGGGCGGCGTGAAAGACCACGATGCGGTCCGGGCGTTCGTCCGCCGGGCGCGAGGTGCGTCGTGAGACTCGACATCGACCGCGTAGGATTCCGCGAGCTGGCCGCCGACGGCCCCTGCGTCGTCCGCGCGGCGGCTACCCTCGACGCCGACGTGGAGCCGCTGGAGGCGTACGCCGCGCTCACCGGCCGGACGACGGACGCCGCGCGTTCGGAGTACTCGTTTCTGCTCGAGTCCGCAGAGAAGGTCGCCTCCTCGGACCCGGACGGCGCCTTCTCGACGGACGACGCGGACCGACACGCCCGCTTCTCGTTCGTCGGCTACGACCCCGCAGCCGCGGTGACGGTCGGCCCAGACGGCGCCGAGACGGCGGTGTTCGACGACCGCTACGCTGGGCTCGTTGACGTCAACGCCGACGCCGTGGACTGCGTCGACGCCCTCCGAACGGCGCTTCCGGACCTGCCGCGCCGGGGCTTCGCCGGCGACGGCCGGCAGCATCTCGACGGCGGGCTCGTCGGATTTCTCGCCTACGACGCCGTCTACGACCTCTGGCTCGAGGAGGTCGGCGTCGAGCGGCCGGAGTCGCGATTCCCGGACGCACAGTTCGTGCTCAACACCCGGACGCTCGTCTTCGACGACGAGGAGGGGACCGTCTCGCTCGTGTTCACACCGGTCGTTCGCGCGGACGATGACCCCGACGCGGTGTACGACGAGCTCGTTGCGGAGGTCGAGCGGGTGGAGACGCTGCTCGTCGACGCGGAGCCGCTCGCGCCGGACGGTTTCGACCGGTCGTCGGAGACGGCGGGTGCCCGCGAGAACTACGAGGCCGCAGTCGAGCGCGCGAAGGAGCACGTCCTCGACGGCGACATCTACCAGGGGGTGCTCTCCCGGACCCGCGAGCTCCGCGGCGAGGTCGACCCGCTCGGCTTCTACCGGGCGCTGCGCGACATCAATCCCTCGCCGTACATGTATCTGCTCGGCTACGACGACCTGACCGTCGTCGGCGCCTCGCCGGAGACGCTCGTCTCCGTGCGCGGCCGAGAGGTGATGGCGAACCCCATCGCGGGCACCTGTCCCCGCGGCTCCTCGCCGGTCGAGGACCGCCGGCTCGCGGGCGAGATGCTCGCCGACGAGAAGGAGCGGGCGGAACACACGATGCTCGTCGACCTCGCGCGCAACGACGTCCGCCGGGTGAGCGAGGCCGGCAGCGTGCGCGTCGACGAGTTCATGAACGTGCTGAAGTACAGCCACGTCCAGCACATCGAGTCGACCGTCACGGGTCGGCTCGCGGCTGATTCTGATTCCTTCGACGCGACCCGCGCGGCGTTCCCGGCGGGGACGCTCTCCGGAGCACCGAAGATTCGCGCGATGGAGATCATCGACGCACTGGAGCCGACGCCCCGGGGGCTCTACGGCGGCGGCGTCGGCTACTACTCGTGGACCGGCGACGCCGACTTCGCGATCGTCATCCGGACGGCGACGGTCGAACACGGCGTCGACGCGGCGAACGCCGATGCGACCGACCGTATCACCGTCCAGGCGGGCGCGGGCATCGTCGCCGACTCGGACCCGACAGCCGAGTACGAGGAGACCGAACAGAAGATGGACGGCGTCCTCGCGGCGCTTGAAACGCTTGAGGCGCCGGAGGTGGAGCCGTGAGCGTCCTCGTCGTGGACAACTACGACTCGTTCACCTACAACCTCGTCGAGTACGTGAGCCAGCACGGCATCGACGTGGACGTCCTGAAGAACACCGCATCGATCGACGACATCCGCGAGCTCTCGCCCGACGGTATCATCATCTCGCCGGGACCGGGCCACCCGAAGAACGACCGCGACGTGGGCGTCTCGGCGACGGTGCTCCGAGAGCTTTCTCCCGACGTGCCGACGCTCGGCGTCTGTCTCGGCCTCGAGGCAGCCGTCTACGAGTACGGGGGCAGCGTGGGGCGCGCGCCCGAACCCGTCCACGGCAAAGCGTCCGCGGTCAGCCACGACGGACGAGGCGTGCTCGCGGGGCTCGAACAGGGGTTCCAGGCCGGCCGCTACCACTCGCTCGTCGCGACGGCGGTGCCGGACTGCTTCACCGTGAGCGCGACCACCGACGACGAGCCGGAACTGGTGATGGGCGTCCGCCACGACGAGTATCCAATCGAGGCGGTGCAGTTCCACCCGGAGTCGGTGCTCACCGCCGTGGGACACGACGTCATCGACAACTTCCTCGCGGCGCTTTAGGGCACGGGCCGCGGGGCGTCAGATAGACGGAAGCAACTGAAACAGGCCAAAGAACCACAGCAGCCCAGCGATAACTGCGGCGACGACGGCAACTCGCAGCGCGATGCTCAATACGACCCGCGCCACGACGATGGCCAGGATAACGATGACGAGCGTGCTCAGGATGCTCGGAACGCTGAACTCCGGGACGAGCTGGAGCGGGACGGCGAGTGTGTTCATATAGGCTCGTCTCGCTCTCGGGATTTAAACGCGTGGGCCGTTCCGCATCCTTCATTCAAACATATTTTAACTGGAATTAGGCGCTAAGTCCCCTTGCACAAGGCCAGCTTGTCGGGTGTCATCGTCGGGAGATATGATGTCGGCTGTGAGTCGAGAGCGGCGCCCGCGTACCACTGCTCCGTCCGGAATACGCTCTGCGAGAGCAGGCAGCCGCTATCGGTTGGTTTCCGGGGTGAAAGCTGGCTTCCGGTCAGCGACGCGGACGAGAGTGAGCGGGTGAGCGATCACCCGCGCTCGGTTCTACTCCTCGTCGTCTTTCCACCAGTCCTTGATGCAGTTCGACTCGTCGGTGTACTCGCCGTTGTTGAACGAGTCGAGCGTGTCCTTCCACTCGAGGACCTGCTTCTGCTCAGACTCGCTCAGGTCCTCCCAGTCGGACTCGTTGTGGTCAGCGAGGAACGCGTCGGCCTCGTCGATGGTCGTACTGACGTTGTCGGGAACCTCGGCTCCCGGACCTGCCTGCTCGTTGAGCTTCGCGGCGAGCAGGTGGATGTACAGCTTCGTGATGCCGTTGGACTTCTTCGAAACCCCCGGCTCCAGCTTGGCCTTGAACACGTCGTTGGCAACGTCATCCTCGTCGACCACGACGGTCTTTTCGCCACCATCCTCGCCGAGAGAGACTGGCAGCGGGCCGGACGTCAGGTCCTCGTTGTTCCCCTTTGCGTAGTCCCCGTTGTGGGCGTCCCAGAACCCGGGCGTGCGCGGACAGATCCGCTCCTCGGGCGGCGTGGTGACCGTCGCAGTGTCCTCGGCGCTCGCGGAGTCACCGTCGTCGTCGGTCGCGGTCACGTTGAACGTGTTCGTCTTCGAGCTGTCGCCCGCCGATGGGGCAGAGCCATCGAAGGTGACGTTCACCGACTCGCCGGGGGCGAGCGTGGTGCCGACGAGCGATGGGCTCAGGTCGGAGTCGCTCAGCGTGTACGTGTCGTCGCTGAACGAGTCGACAGTGACGGTGTTCGAGCCGTCGTTCGTCACGGTGACGCGGTACGTGACGGCATCGCCGGTGTCGTCCGCCTCCTCGCTGTCGGCGAACTCGTCGTCACCGTCGGCGTCCACCGACTTCGTGACTGCAAGCGAGGGCGTCAGGTCCGGTGACCGCACGATGGTCTCGTCCTCGGCCGACGCAACGTCGCCGTTGTCGTCGGTCGCGGTGACGTTGAACGTGTTCTGCTTCGCCGTCTCCTCGGCGCTCGGCGAGCTTCCGTTGAACGTCACCGTGATCGACTCACCGGGCGCGAGCGTGACGTCCACGAGGTCGGGACTCACGGTCGGCGACCCGTACACGTCGTCGGTGTAGTCAGTGATGTTGACCGCGTTCGGCCCGTCGTTCGTGACCGTCACCTGATAGGTCACGTCGTCGCCAGGCTGCTCCGTCGTCTCGTCGTCGGAGAACGTTTCGTCGCCGTTCGCGTCGTTCAGCTTCTCCACCGTGACCGACGGCTGGAAGTCTGGCGTGTCGACCGTCGCGGTGTCGCTGTCGCTCGCTTCGTCGCCGTTCTCGTCGGTCGCGGTGACGCTGAACGTGTTCGTCTTCGAGGCGTTCTCCATCTCGGGTGCGCTTCCCTGGAACGTGACGTTGACCGACTCACCGGGCGCGAGGGTCTCGCCGACCAGCGCCAGGCTCAGCCCGTCGTAGACGGTGTCGTCGTAGTCGGTGACGTTGACCGCGTTCGGGCCGTCGTTCGTCACGGTGATTCGGTACGTGACGGGGTCACCGGTTGCGTTGGCCGTCTCGGAGTCAGCGAACTCGCCGTCGTCGTCAGCGTCGACGGACTTCGTGACGGTGATCGACGGCTCGAAGTCCGGCGCGAGTACCGTCGTCGTATCGTCGTCCGTCGCCGTGTCGCTGTCGTTGTCCGAGGCCGTAACCGTGAACCTGTTCGTCTTCGAGTCACCTTCCGACGGAGCGCTCCCCTCGAAGGTGACGTTCACCGACTCGCCGGGGGCGAGCATGGTGCCCACGAGCGATGGGCTCAGGTCGGAGTCGCTCAGCGTGTACGTGTCGTCGCTGAACGAGTCGATGGTGACAGTGTTCGGCCCGTCGTTCGTCACGGTGATTTGGTACGTGACGGTCTCATCGAGCTGGTCCACCGTCTCCTCGTCGGTGAACGTCTCGTTGCCGTTCGCGTCGTTCAGCTTCTCCACCGTAATCGCCGGCTGGAGATCCGGCGACCGAACCGTCGTCGTGTCGCTGTCGCTCGCTTCGTCGCCGTTCTCGTCGGTCGCGGTGACGCTGAACGTGTTCGTCTTCGAGGCGTTTTCGCTGCTCGGCGAGCTTCCGTTGAACGTCACCGTGATCGACTCACCGGGCGCGAGCGTGACGCCCACGAGGTCGGGACTCACGGTCGGCGACCCGTACACGTCGTCGCTGTAGTCGGAGATGTTGACCGCGTTCGGCCCGTCGTTCGTCACGTTGACGCGGTACGTGACGTCGTCGCCGGGTTGGGCCGTCGTCTCGTCGTCGGTGAACGTCTCGTTGCCGTTCGCGTCGTTCAGCTTCTCCACTGTGATGAGAGGCGTGAAGTCCGGAGCGTCGACCGTCGCGGTGTCGCTGTCGTTCGCCGGGTCGCCGTTCTCGTCGGTCGCGGTGACGCTGAACGTGTTCGTCTTCGAGGCGTTCTCCGTCTCCGGAGCAGTCCCTTCGAAGCTGACGAGTCGCGTCTCACCCGGTTCGAGTGTCTCGTTGACAAGCGTCTGGTTCAGGTCGGAGTCGCTCAGCATGTACGTGTCATCGCTGAACGAGTCGATGGTGACGCTGTTCGGCCCGTCGTTCGTCACGTTGACGCGGTACGTGACAGTGTCACCGGTGTTGTTGGCCGTCTCGGAGTCGGCGAACTCGTCACCGTTGTTAGCGTCCACCGACTTCGTGACCGTGATCGACGGCTCGAAGTCCGGCGCGAGTACCGTCGTCGTATCGTTCGCGGTCGCCGTGTCGCTGTCGTTGTCCGAGGCCGTAACCGTGAATCTGTTCGTCTTCGAGTCGCCCTCGAGTTCAGAGGCGTTCCCCTCGAAGGTGACGTTCACCGACTCGCCGGGTGCAAGCGTGGTGCCGACGAGGCCGGGACTCACGGTCGGTGAGCCATACACGTCGTCGGTGTAGTCAGTGATGTTGACCGTGTTCGGCCCGTCGTTCGTCACGTTGATCTTGTAGGTGACGGCCTCACCGGGCTGGTCAGTCGTCTCCTCGTCGGTGAAGGTTCCGTTGCCGTTCGCGTCGTTCAGCTTCTCCACCGCGATGGAGGGCTGGAGGTCCGGCGACCGAACCGTTGTGTCGTCCTCGGCTGTCAGTTGGACCCCGTCCGCGTCGCTGGCAGTCACGTTGAACGTGTTGACCTTGACCTCTCCCTCTGGAGGTGCCTCTCCCTCGAAGGTGACCACCGTGCTACTGCCGGCTGCGAGCGTCTCGTTGACGAACGAGTCGTTGAGCGTCGGAGTCCCGTACTTGTCGTCGAAGTAGCTGTCGAGCGAGAGGTCGATGGAGCCGGTGTTCGTAACCTCGACCTGATAAGTGACGTTTGCGCCCGGCGCGGTGGCGTTCTCGTCGTCGGTGAACGACTCGTCGCCGTTCGCGTTGTTCAGCTTCTCCACCGAGACGCCGCACTCGAACTGCGTGGCGATGTCGGTGAGCGTGGCGTTCAATTCGCCGGAGCTGTCGAGGCTGTAGTAGTCGTTCGCCTGCGGGTCTGCCGCCCCGGTCACGCTGTTCGAGCCGTTAGTAAGCGCTTCGAGCGCTGTCACCGAAGGCGGAGATCCAGTCGCGTTTGGGATTCCGACTCCGATGACTCTGGTACTCTCGTTCTTCAGGACGTTCGCGGCGAACGTCGCGGCCTCCCTTGGCTCGTTGAACGATGTCGAACTATTGTCGTTCGAGGTTTGGCCTGGATATCCGTAGAAGTTCGGGTTGGTGTCCGAGATGATGATGACGATGTCGGCTGGCTTGTTCAGGTTCTCGTTCGGAACGTCGCCGTCCCCGTCGTTCTCGGACTGGCTCGCCTCGAGCAGCGCGGCCTCCCAGTTCGTCGCGCTCTCGGATCCGGCGAGCGAGATGCCGCCGATACCGTTCTTGACGGTCTGGGCGTCGCTCGAGGAATCGAGTCTCGTTATCGGCACCTCGGTGTCGGCCCCTTCACTCCCGCTTGCGGTGATCGGCTGACTGAAGCTGATGACGCCGACGCCGGAGACGGCGTCCGACGACCGCAGCGTCTCGACGGTGTTGTTCGCCGCGGTCTTCATGTCGGTCAGGTTCTGGCTGCTGAGCGATGCCGAGTCGTCGAGAACGAGCATGACGTCGGCCCCGCACTGCTGCGGAAACGCCGGGTTGGCATCCGGCGACACGTCGCCGTCCTCGCCTGGATCGTACAGCGCCACCGCCGGCACTGACATCGACAGGACGAGCACGAGAGCCATCAACAGCACGAGCCCTACGTGCGCATACTTCCGTACGGTTCTCCCGACCGGTCGTGTTGGTGTCGTGTTCCCCATGTTTCCCCCCTCTGGTGACTAACTCCGGAACTCGGAAATCCGGCGGGAAGACCGACTGGACCGTGGCACTCCAGCTTCCCCAACTCCCCCCGGAGCGATAGTTAGCATGGCGGCTAACCCCGACGGCGATATAATCTGCAACAGCAAAATACGTATACTCGGTTCATGCGAGCAGTGTTTGTATAGTAACAGTTTATTCTGTCCGATAGAGCATCTGTCGCACGGACGAAATAGCTGTTGTACGTGTGATTTTCAGTGCGTGAAAACCCGTTTCACAGCGGGTACCTTTCAGCTCACTAGTACGACTCATTTACTCGGAGGCGGAGAGCGGTAGAAGCCGCTCCGGCCACCGGCAGGCAGCGATATTTATTCACATATTTTTACGCAATGAAGACACAACCGCCACCGTGACAGCCTCCGTCGTTCTGTCGCCGGTGCCGCCGGACGACCTCAACGCGTGGTGTGCTCCGGCCGTTCGCACATAGTACGAACTCGCGCCCGGCGTCACTGCCACCGTGTACGAACGCGGCGGCGAGCCGGCGTTCCGGTACGAGATCGGCGAACCGACCGTGCCGGCAAGCAACCGGGAAACGCTCGCCGAGCCTCGAGCGTTCTTTGCGGACGCGAGCGTCCAGCCGCCGCTGACGCGAGAGGCGACCGCCGAGCGGTTCGCGGCGGGCTTTCCCGAGAAGTGGCGCCGCACGTTCGACCGGGCCGCCGATCACACCGGACCGACTTGTCGAGGAGGTCAGGCGAGAGTTCCGCCGGAAACACCGCTACGTCGAGTACGTCGTCCCCGAGACCGACGACTTCAAGGAGCTGTTCGCTTTTTTCGCCGACCTCAGGACCGACGAGACGACGACCGTCACGCGCGTCGGCCACCAAGAGGTCGCGTGCGCGGAGGAGTCCGAACAACGACACGCGCTGACGGGGCACACTTATCTCCCTGGCATCGCAACACGGTGGCATGACCGGTGCGGAGGGGTCTCGCTCGTGAGCGAAGACAACGACCAGGAAGACTGGTTCGAAGCAGGAGTTCAGGGGGGAGACGGAGCCGCCGGACCCGACACCGAAGGGGAGAACGACCCGTTCGCCGACGACGAGAACCTGTTCGACGAGGAGTTCGGTGCCGCGTTCGACAGTGGCGGCACCGACTTCGACGAGGAGTACGAGACGGACCTCCCCCGCACCGACATCGGCATCCAGGGACTCGACGATATGATACAGGGGGGCGTCCCCGACCGCTCGCTCATGGTCGTCATGGGCGCCGCCGGGACCGGGAAGACGACGTTCGGTCTGCAGTTCCTCGACCGCGGGCTCCGCGACGGCGAGAAAGCGGTGTACATCACCTTAGAGGAGACCCGGAGCGCGCTGCTCGACGCCGCCGACGAAAAGGGGTGGGCGTTCGGAGAGTACGTCGAGGAGGACCGGCTCGCAATCGTCGACCTCGACCCCATCGAGATGGCGAACTCGCTGTCCTCGATACAGAACGATCTCCCACGCCTCGTCGACGATTTCGGCGCCGAGCGGCTCGTCCTCGACTCCGTCTCGCTGCTTGAGATGATGTACGACGACCAGTCAGAGCGCCGGACAGAGGTGTTCGACTTCACGAAGGCGCTGAAGCGCGCCGGCGTCACGACGATGCTCACCTCGGAGGCGAGCGAGTCGAACGCCTACGCCTCTCGCCACGGCATCATCGAGTATCTCACCGACGCGGTGTTCGTCCTCCAGTACGTTCGCTCGGAGTTTCAGGAGACGCGGCTCGCCGTCGAGATACAGAAGATACGCAACGCGAACCACTCCCGCGAGACGAAGCCCTACGAAATCACCGGTGAGGGCATCTCCGTCTACCAACAGGCAAACATCTTCTAACCAAGTCAGCCGTCGCGGTCGACGCGCGTCACTGCGGCGACGGCTCGTCGTCCGGGTCAGCCTCCGGCCTCGTCCCGCCGTCGGGGACGACGGAGTCCGCGCCGTGCTCGGGTCCAGACTCGACGCCGTCGTCGGGCGACGATGCCAACCCGGCGAGCGCCTCGCCCGGCGACTCCCAGACTGCTTAGAACTCCCTGAGCTCTTCGCGGAGCGTCGCCGTCTCCGCGCGGACGCGCTCCATCGATGCCACCACCTCGTCGAGTTCCTCGCAGAGCGCCGCGAGTTCGTCGTCGAGCGAATCGACGTCGCCGCGGATCGTTTCGACCTCGTGGAACGCTGTGCGAGCGGACGCGACCCGGTCGTCGATGTGCTCGTCGATGCGCTCGTCGAAGCGGTCGACGAACTCGTCCGGGGTACCGTGTTCGTCGACGAGCGCCTCCAGCGACTCTGCGCACGCGGCGAACTCCTCGACGCGTGCGCTCAGCCTGTCGAGCCGGACGTCGACGCTCCGCCGGCGACGGTCGTCCGCGTCGTCGGCATTCGCATCGGGGTCGTCCGTCGCGCCGGTGGCCACGGGCTCGGTGGTCTCGATTACCGGCGGATCGAAGGCCACCGTTTCGACCGATTCGGGGAGCGTCAACCCGTACACGACCACCCGCGGCTCATCGGCGACCACCTGCTCGAACCGGAGCCGACCGTCGGGAACCTCCTTCTCGTCTGGCATCGCGCCGGGTTTGAACCCCGTCGACTCGACTGGAAGGTCGTCGGAGAGTTTCTCGACCACCTCGACGAGTATCGGATCGTCGGCCGCCGAACGGAGTTCGACGGTTGCGACGACCTCCGTGCCGTCGGTCTCGACCGCTCTGTGTACGCTGATTCCCCCCTTCGAGACGGTGTGTTCGCTACCCCCGGGTTCGTCGGTCATACGTCGAATCCCCCACCAACGGGTGTCCGCCGCCCAGCATAAAAATTATTGACGCCGCTATTTACCGTTGAGAAAACGAACGGTCGGAGAGTGTCGACGGGGCCTCGACTCACTCCTCGACGCCGTCGAGCCCTTCGCCAGTGATGCGGAACCTGGCAGTGTCGCCGGCGGGCTTCGAGCGGTGTTTCTCGAGGGTCGCGCGGCGATTTCCCCCGCGAAATCGCTCGACGCGAACGACCACGCCACACCAGTGGGACAGCGTGTTTCCGCCGAGCGGCCGAACGCGTTCGCTCTCGCTTTCCGGGTCGGTGAACACCTGGTTCGTCACCACGACCGCGAGGTCGTGTTTCCGCGCGAGCGACAGCAGATGCGTCACCTGCCGCGCGACCGTCCGGAGCGCCTCGCCACCGTCGTCGCCGTCCCGCTCCAGTCGATAGAAGCCGGTCGCGGAGTCGAGCACGACGACCGAGACGCGGTCGGCAAACTCCGCGGCGTCACGCACCGCCTCCTCCTGTTCGGCAAAGTCGAGCGCCTCGGAGACGATGACACGGCCCGCGATGTCGTCGACCGTCAGGTCCTCGCCGGCGCGGGCGGCCGCGAGCTGTTCGAAGCGGTCGCCGGAGAGCCCCTCCGTGTCGATGTAGAGCGCGGTGTCGCCGGCTGCGGCCGCCGCCACGGCGCCCGCGAGCGCGAGGTTCGTCTTCCCGGCCGCGGGCGGGCCGTACAGCTGTGTGACGGCGCCGCGCTCGAACCCCCCACCCAGCAGGTCGTCGACGGTCGAACAGCCCGTCGGAATCGGCTCGCTCACGTGCCGGCTTCGCCGTCATCGTTGAAAACCCTCCGCTTCCCGCGCCGCTTATGCCCGCCGAGGCGAACTGGCGGCCGTGTTAGTCGTCGCAACCGCGGACTTCGAGCTGTACCACGGGCTCGTCGGAGAGCTTCGCGACCGCGGTGTAACCTTTACCACCGTCGAGCCGGGCGACGACCTCCCCGACTGCGACGCCGTCATCGTCGGCGCGGACGACCCCGCACCGGCGGACGGGCCCGTCGTCCGTGCGGAGGAGGGCGAGCCGCGGCGCGCGGTCGAGGAGGCGCTCGCGCTGCTGCGCGGCGGGGACGGCCGAACGGTCGTCGGCGTCGATCCCGGCGACCGCCCCGGCGTCGCGGTGCTCGTCGGCGACACCGTCGTCGCGGCGTTCCACGTCCCGCTCGACGACGCCGCGGAGACGGTGCGCACCGAAATCGCCGACGCGCCCGACCCGCTCGTCCGGATCGGCGACGGCGCCCGCCTCCAGGGGGCGAAGCTCATCGACGCGCTCTCGGACGGGCCGCTGGAACTCGTCGACGAAACGGGGACGACCCCGTATCTCGGCACGGGCGCCCGGGGGATGGGCGACGTGCTCGCGGCCGTGAACATCGCCCGGCTGGAAGGCGAGCGCGTCGACTCCCGGGACGTGCAGCCGACGAAGGGTGAGCTCCAGAGCATCAAGAATCGCTCGCGCGAGCGCAGCGATGACGGCCGCACCATCAGCGAGCGGCTCGCCCGCCGGGTCGCGTCGGGGGAGCTGACGGTCGACGAGGCGCTCGCGGAACACCGGAAGTCGACGGGCGACGAGGACACCGCGAGCTAGTCCTGCTCCCGGACCTGTCGCTCGGCGCGGCGCATCACCTCGCGGACGGACAGCCCCGTTTCCGCGGCGACGGCGTCGGCCTCGTCGAACTCCGCGCTCACGTCGTAGACGGTTCCCGCGTCGTCGCTCGCCACCTTCACCGTCACCTCGTACGCCTCGTCCCCGACGTCGAGCGTCGCCGTCTCGAACGACCGCTCCGCCACCCAGCGGTGGCCCGTGGCCGTCTCGCGGACGCCGAGCGTCCCCGTCTCCTCGGCGAGCCGTCGGGCAACGGCCGGCACATCCTCCGGCTTGACGATGACCTTCACCAGGTGGCCGGGGCGAGCTTTCTTCATCGTCGTCGGCACGACGGTCACGTCGCGGGCCCCCGCGTCAGTCAGCGAGCGCTGGAGGCTCCCGAGCAGCTCCGGCGACGCGTCGTCGAGGTTCGTCTCCAACACTCGAATCTCGTCGCGGACGAGGCCACCCGTCGCCTCCCCGACCACCGCGCGAACGACGTTTGGGCGGTCGTCGAGGTTGGCGCTCCCCGCGCCGTAGCCGGAGGCGGACACCTCCATCGGCGGGAGCGCGTCGACTCCCTCCGCGAACTCGGCGAGGACGGCCGCGCCTGTCGGTGTGAGCAGCTCCCGGTCGACGGGGCCGCCCCGCAGCGTCCAGTCGGCCTCGGCAGCGATGTTGGTCACGGCGGGCGCGGGGACCGGATACGTGCCGTGGGCCATCGACACCTCGCCGCCGCCGGCCGCGACGGGCGTCGTGACGATCCGGTCGGGGTCGAGGTCCGCGACGAGCAGCGCCGCGCCGACGACGTCAGCGACGGCGTCGTCCGCGCCGACCTCGTGAAACGCCGTCTCCGAGAGCGACGTACCGTGGACCGCGGCCTCCGCCTCGCCGAGCCGGCGGAACGCGCTGACCGCACGGTCGGTCACCGCGTCGGGGAGCCCCATTCCCTCCACGAGGTCGACGACTTCGGGGAAGGTTCGGGTGACGCCGTGGCCCTCGGCGTGGGTGTGGCCGTCCGGGCCGTGGTCGTGCTCGTGGGCGTGGTTGTGGCTGTGAGCGTGGCTGCCGTCGTCCGAGTGCGAGTGGGTGTGGTCGTGAGAGTGGTCGTGTCCCTCGTCGTGCGAGTGCGCGTGGCTGTGGTCGTGTTGGTGCTCGTGGGGGTGACTCCCCGCCTTGTCGAGCGAAACCGGGTCGTCGCTTCCGTCGGCCGACTCCTCGGCGGGCTGGTCCCGTTCGTCGTTCTCGTCGTCGACGAGGAGCACATCGACGCTCGTCGCGGCGATGCCCCGCTTCGTCACCCGCTCGACGCGGTACTCGACGGGGAGTGCGTCCTCGACCGGCGCGAGGGCGTCCCGGTCGGCGCCGGCAGCGAGCAGCGCCCCGAGCAGCATGTCGCCGGCCGCACCCGTCCGGCCGTCGAAGGCGAGCGTTCGCATACCGGACCGCGGACGCGAGCGGCGAAAAAGCGTTCGGGAGTCGGTCCTGTGGCGCGTGGCGGTTTCGCGCGACGCGACCCCCGGAGCATAAAGCATATCTCCGGCGGGTTCCGAGTGCGAACAGATACCACGCCAATGAACGAGGTTCAACTTGAGGTTGCGAAGGCGTACCCGAACGACTCGGGACGCGGGATCGCACGCCTCGACCCGGACACGCTACTCCACCTGAAGCTGTCCCCGGGAGACATCATCGAGATTGAGGGCGCAGACACCACGGCGGCGAAGGTGTGGCGCGCCGACAGGCAGGACTGGAACACCGACACGGTGCGCATCGACGGGTTCACGCGGCAGAACGCCGACGTGGGCATCGGCGAGCGGGTCACCATCCGGAAGGCCGACGCCGAGAAGGCCGAGCGGCTCGTCCTCGCGCCGCCGGAGGAGGCGTCCGTGCAGTTCGGCTCCGACGCCGCCGGCATGGTGAAACGGCAGATCCTGAAACGGCCGGTCGTCGAACACGACATCGTTCCCGTGATGTCGTCGACGAACCACCCGTTCATGCGCTCGCCGGGCCAGGCCATCCCGCTCATCGCCGTCGAGACGGAGCCGGACGGGGTCGCGCTCGTCACCGAGGACACGGAGGTCGAGCTCCGCGAGGAGCCCATCTCCGGCTTCGAGAAGACCGGCGGCGGCATCACCTACGAAGACATCGGCGGCCTCTCCGACGAGATTCAACGGGTTCGGGAGATGGTCGAGCTGCCGATGAAACACCCGCAGATCTTCAAGAAGCTCGGCATCGAGCCGCCGCAGGGCGTCCTCTTACACGGCCCGCCGGGGACGGGGAAGACCCTGCTCGCGAAGGCCGTCGCCAACGAGACCTCCGCGAGCTTCTTCTCCATCGCGGGACCGGAGATCATCTCGAAGTACTACGGCGAGTCGGAACAACAGTTGCGAGAGATCTTCGAGGACGCGACCGAGGAGTCGCCCTCCATCATCTTCATCGACGAGCTCGACTCCATCGCGCCCAAGCGCGAGGACGTCACCGGCGAGGTGGAGCGCCGGGTCGTCGCCCAGCTGTTGACGATGATGGACGGGCTCGAATCGCGCGGCCAGGTCATCGTCATCGCGGCGACGAACCGCGTGGACAGCGTCGACCCGGCGCTCCGTCGACCGGGCCGGTTCGACCGCGAGATCGAGATCGGCGTCCCCGACGAGACCGGACGAAAAGAGATCCTCCAGATCCACACCCGCGGGATGCCGCTGTCGGACGACGTCTCGCTCGACCACATGGCCGACGAGACGCACGGCTTCGTCGGCGCGGACATCGAGAGCCTCACCAAGGAGTCGGCGATGAAGGCGCTCCGGCGCTACCTCCCGGAGATCGACCTCGACGAGGAGGACATCCCGCCGAGCCTCATCGACCGGATGATAATCAAGCGGGAGGACTTCCGCGGCGCGTTGAACGAGGTGAGCCCCTCCGCGATGCGGGAGGTGCTCGTCGAGCTCCCGAAGATGTCGTGGGACGACGTCGGCGGGCTCCCGGAGGCGAAAGGCCAGGTGCAGGAGGCGGTCGAGTGGCCGCTCTCCTCGCCCGAGAAGTTCGAGCGGTTCGGCATCGACCCGCCGAGCGGCGTCCTCCTGTACGGGCCGCCCGGCACCGGGAAGACGCTGATGGCGAAGGCCGTCGCCAACGAGACGAACGCGAACTTCATCTCCGTGCGCGGCCCGCAGCTGCTCTCGAAGTGGGTCGGCGAGTCGGAGAAGGCGATCCGGCAGACGTTCCGCAAGGCGCGACAGGTCTCGCCGACCGTCGTCTTCTTCGACGAGCTCGATTCGCTCGCCCCCGGTCGCGGCGGCGACGTCGGCTCGAACGTCTCCGAGCGGGTCGTCAACCAGCTGCTCACGGAGCTCGACGGCCTCGAAGAGATGGGTGACGTGATGGTCATCGGCGCGACCAACCGGCCGGACATGATCGATCCCGCGCTCATCCGGTCGGGCCGGTTCGACCGGCTCGTCATGATCGGCGAACCCGGCCTCGAGGGGCGCGAGCAGATCCTCCGCATCCACACGGACGGAATGCCGCTGTCGCCGGACGTGAGCCTCCGCGAGCTGGCGGAGATCACCGACGGCTACGTTGGCTCCGATCTCGAATCCATCGCGCGGGAGGCCGCCATCGAGGCGCTGCGGGAGGACGACGACGCCGAGCAGGTCGAGATGCGTCACTTCCGGCAGGCGCTCGAGAGCGTCCGGCCGACGATCAACGAGGACATCCGCGACTACTACGAGAACATCGAAGAGCAGTTCAAGGGCGGCTCCTCCGGGCTGGATCGCCACACCGGCTCCGGGAAGATCGGCTTCCAGTAGAGCTAGCTCGGCTCTTTTTTGTCAAGCGGTTTCGCGGCTCAGTAGCGCACGTTTCGGTCGAGAATCGCCACGTCTGTGTCGAGATTGCCGATGCGTTCGAACGTCGGCGGCGAGACGAACCGGGAGGCCGCAGAGCGGTCACGAGAGGCGCCGATGATGACGAGGTCGAACGCCGGCGCAGTCCGGTCGAGAAACGACTCGATGTCGCGCCGCGAGACGCGCGTCTCCACCGCGGGGACGGTCTCGGCGAGGTCGGCGAGCATCGACTCCGCCCGGCGGCGGTCGCCCGAGTCGCCGATACACGTCGCGAGCGTAACGCGATCTGCGCCGGCGAGTCGAACCGCGAACTCCACCATCTCGTGGGCCACGTCGCTGGCGCGGCGCACGGGGACGAGGACGTCGCGCCACGCCGTCTCGTCGGGGTCGCTCGCCCGGTGGACGAGCACGTCCACGTCGCCGCGGAACAGGTCGCCGACGAACGGAGAGAGCCGCCCGTCGGCGGTCTCATACGGCGTGACGATGAGATCACAGTCCGTCTCGCGAGCGGCACCGATGACAGCGTCTCCGGTGTCGCCGGTCGCGACGACCACCTCGCACGGCACGCCGCTCCGCGCCTCGACGCGGGTGGCGACGCCTTCGAGTCGTGCCGCGCTGGCCGCTGCGACCTCGGCGGCGTCCGTTTCGGTCTCCTCAGTGCTCGGAGTGTCGGAGTCGGACTCAGACACCGTCGTGGTGTCGGGCGAGGCGGCGCGGGCGCTCGGTGGCTCGGCGTCCAGCAGGTCGCGCTTTGCAGCGGCGGTCGACTCGGCCTCGACGAGGTCGAACAGGACGACTGCGCCGGTCCGACCGTCGGGGACGAGGTCGGCCGCGAGCGTGGCGGTGGCCATCTCGTGGACGCCGCGCATCGGCACGAGCACGCGCTCACCGCGCTCCGTCGACCGGTAGAGCACGTCCGATCGGCGCTCGTAGAGCCGCTCGCGCCAGAGCGAGAAGGCTCCCGCGACGCCGGCGCTCGCGAGCGCGGTGAAGCCGACGTACGCTACGAGCGTCTCCAGATATCCCGCCGCGGTCGCGGGGACGAGCAACGCGAGCAGGGCCGTCGAGAACGCCGCCGGCTCCTCGACGTCGAGCGCCCACGTCGACGCGCCCGTGAGGAACACGGCGGCGGCGGCCGCGAGCGGCGACACCCGGTCGAGCATGGCGCCGGTCGGCGCGACGAGCCCCGTCGCAACGGCGGCGTACGCCGCTGCGCTCCCGCAGACGGCGCCTGCAGTGAGTCCACCGACGAACGTCCGCGGGTCGGCGTACCGGCCTTCGGGATCCGAAAAGAGCGTGAACGCGCCGGACGCGACCGGCGGAAACAGCACGAACGGGACGACCGCGACCGCGTTCGAGACACCGGTGACGGCCGCGACGAGCAGCGGCACGGCGACGAGCCCCGTCAGGTGGACGAGGTTGCGCGTCGTCTCGATCCACGCGCGGAACTCGGCGAGTTCGCGGCGTTCGAGCCGACGGGCGCGGGCGACGAGCGCGCGCCAGCGGTCGCGGAGCCTACTCATCACGCCGACGTATGGCGGTGGTAACATAACCTCTCTGACTGCGGGCGTATCGCTCGCCGCTGCCCGCCGACCGTCGAACCTACAGGTCGCTCGCCGCGTCGAGCGCGATGGTGATGGCACGCTCGACGTTGTCCTTCGCCTTCTCCGGAAGCTCCTCATCCGAGTCGGCGCCCTTCTGTGTCCCCTTTACCAGATTGCCGTCGACGGTACAGATGGCTCCCGCGGCGAGCCCCCGCCGCCGTGCGAGCGAGAAGACGGTGGCCGCCTCCATCTCGATGGCGAGCAGCCCTGCCTCGTTCCAGTCGCGGACGTAGGCGTCCGACTCGTTGTAAAAGGCGTCGTCGGAGACGATTGGACCGACGTGGACGCGGCCGCCGTCACCGTCGCCGACGGTCTCCTCTGCGCGCGTCTCGTTCCGCTCGGCCGACTCGACGAGCGCTGAGAGCGTGTCGTAGTCCGGGACCGCAGGGTACGTCGCCGACTCGTAGCGCTTCGACGTGCCCTCCTCTTTTGCGGCGCCCGTCGCGACGACCATGTCGCCGATCTCGACGTGTTCCTGCAGCGCGCCGATGGTGCCGACGCGGACGAACGTCTCCACGCCGACGCGCGCGAGTTCCTCGACTGCGATGGCCGCCGACGGACAGCCGATGCCCGTCGAGCAGATGGTCAGCTCGCGGCCCTCGTAACTGGCGTTGACGACCTTGTACTCGCGATTCTGTGCGACCGTCTCGACGTCCTCGCACTGTTTCGCGATGCGGTCCACGCGCCCGGGGTCGCCCGGTACGAGCGCGAGGTCGTTCACGTCGCCTTCCTCGACCAGCAGGTGCGGCTGTTTCGCCATGTCCGAGCGTCGCCCGGCCGGGTAAAGAGTGGTTCGAGAGCAGTCGATCTACCCCCTTGCGGTGGCGCGCGCTGGCGAGCGTCCCGTCGCGAGCCAGCGGCGCGCGAGGGATGACTGAGGGAGCGAGTGAAACGAGCGACCGAAGGAATCGGCTGGGGAGGTACGTGGTGCGGTTGCGGTGCCGTGCGGTTTCCCCTAGGTCCGCGCTAGCAGGACGTTGCCGAAGTAACAACACAGAATAAAAATCAAAAACGAACAATTAGACTCCGTAACGGGTAATAGACCGGATTGTGCGTCGGGTACTACAAATAAGCCATTGAGCCCGTTTCTGGTATTATATTCGAATACTTTCAAATCCTGTTGCAGAATGTAGGAAATGTACTGTTTTATATTCTCTCGGCGAGGTTGTATACATGTCTGAACACGGCAATACAGACGAAGAAGAGTTTTCTGCTGAGGAAGCAACGGCATTGATTACAACTATTCGCCAGCAGCGCCAAGCGTTCGCTTACGGAGTAGAATGTATACACACGCTTTTTAATACAGGCCTGACGGATGCGATGAAACCACTCGCTACGGCTCATGTCCACGAGTTAGTCCACAGTTCGTGGCTCCTTTCTAAACGGCCGAAAATGAATACCGCACTTCAGCAGGCTGCCTCAAATGGGCTGGCGATACAGCTTCTCGTCGCCGTCCACGGAGCTATCGAGGAGTACAATGCTGGAGAACAGTGGATGAATGACGACGAGAATCACCCAATCTTTGTATTTTTACGGCGTGTTCGGAACGCTGCCGCTCATGGTAACAGGGTTGATAATAAGCTCATCGACAAATCTGGAGAGTGGCGTGACTTCTCCTTCGTTGATGAGATGCGCGGGATGAGAGTGTTTCCACAGCCAGAAACGTTTGCATACGATTTGACTACGATTGATATAGAAGCTGGCGTGCTGGAAGTTGGCGATGCGCTGGTCTTGATTGACGATGTGCTGTACGAACTTGTCACCGAGACGGAAGTAGTGGAGGTTAGCGAGGTGCAGTGGATTATTGAGCGGTAACAAAGATCGCCGTGGGCACTATTTTGTATCGTGTCCTGTATTTATCAACGACAAACTAACTCACTCAGGTCTGGTAATACTGCAAGTGTTGTACTTGCACACCCACCTATTGACCCTTTCATTGCAGACGGTATCGAGCTAATGTATCCCAACGGAGCCACGAGAACCGAGCGGGGAAAGCCCCGAAGCAGCGAGACTCAGTACAGCTCCATCGCCTCGATCTGCTCCTGATACCGATTCCGAATCGTCACCTCGGTCACCTGCGCGACGTCGGCGACCTCCCGCTGGGTCTTCTTTTCGTTGCACAACAGCGACGCAGCATAAATCGCCGCCGCCGCGTACCCAGTCGGTGACTTCCCCGAGAGCAATCCCTTCTCCGCCGTCACCTCGATGATCTCGTTCGCCTTCGCGCGCACTTCGTCGCCGGCTTCGAGCGACGAGCAGAACCGCGGCACGTACTTCTTCGGGTCGACCGGCTCCATCTCCAAACCGAGTTCCTGGGAGATGTACCGATACGTGCGGCCGATCTCCTTCCGTTCCACGCGGGACACCTCGCTAATCTCCTCCAGCGACCGGGGGATGCCCTCCTTCCGGCAGGCGGCATAGAGCGTCGCCGTCGCGACCCCTTCGATGGAGCGGCCACGGATCAGATCCTCTTTCAGTGCGCGTCGGTAGATGACGGACGCGACCTCCCGCACGGACCGGGGCACGCCCAGCGCC